>Ga0208849_1001531_pt1 | contig 15649 bp, 15 predicted proteins | sample NGESurdeep072012_10_FD_184470 | JGI IMG/M metagenome (GOLD analysis project Ga0208849, IMG submission 184470) | Arctic peat soil microbial communities from Barrow, Alaska - NGEE Surface sample 53-3 deep-072012 (SPAdes) | ecosystem: Environmental > Terrestrial > Soil > Wetlands > Peat ...
CGGCTTCAAACCTTCTCCGATGCAAACGGTCCAGGGCCGGAGCGAACGCGGGCCTCTTGCCGCGTTCGTGCAGGCCGGATGCTCGCGCGTGGGGATGGCGTAGCCACCACCGCGCGCGCCACGGCCCCCACCGCCCCGGCGCCAGCCCAAAAGGCCACGGGCTCCGCCCGTGGCCGCTCCGCGAAGCCGTACATCTCCCCGTGAGAAGTGCGCAGCACTTCTCACGGACCGTGTGGGGGTCCGACGATCACGACCAAGCGGCGCGGGTCCGTTCCACCGGGGAGCGGTTCCAGCGGCGCGCCGAGCTGTTTCGCAATGCGCAGGCCGATCGCCTGGCCTCCGGGCGGGTAGTACACCTGCGTCTGCGTGTAGCCGAAGTTCGAGGCGCGGCCGACGTGGATCACCCGGTACGAGAGCGCCTGGATGCTGCTCGCGACCGCACGGGTGTAGACGATGTCGCCGCTGCCGTTGAGCACGACGACCTTGATCGTCCACGGCGGCGGCAGCGACACCGCAGCCGCGGCAGGCGTCGACGCCTTCGGGTGCGAGCTCTGCGCGAGCACGACGGCGAGCACCGCCGCGAGCACGAGCGCGCCGATCGCGGCGACCCCGCCGAGGCGGAGCCACGGGTTCGACTCGAGCGGCTTCGGCGGCACCGGGAGCCCGGCGAGCTCGAGCGCCTCGCGATGGTCGATGCCGAGCGCGGTTGCGTAGAGGACGGTGACGAGGAGCACACGGTCGGGGCTCGGGAAGCGATAGAGGCGGCCTTCTTCGAGCCACTGCACCTCGTCGGCGCCGACACCGGCGCGGCGGGCAGCCTCGTCGACGGTCAGCTGTCGGTGTACGCGGGCGCGCGCGAGCGGCGACTCGTCGTCGCCGGACAGGGGTGCCGGATCGAGTGGGCGCAGAAACTCCATTCCCGACCTTTCCCTTTCGTTGTACGCCGCGCCGGCCCTGCCGCGGGATCAGCGGGGCAGGTCGATATCGCCCGGCGCCCGGAGGTCGTCGCACGCGACGAGCCGCGCCTCGAGTGGGCGTGCGCCCTCGTTGGGCACATCCGGCCAGACGGCGCGCGCGAGCAGGACGGGATGGAGGCGCACGCCGCCGTACGACGCCGCGACGACGTCGCCGCCCTCGAGACGCCAGGATGCCGCGATCCGGTCGACGGCGCGCGCGTCGAGCTCGGGTCCGTCGGCGAGCACGACGACCGCCGCCTCGGCCTCCGCCGGCAGCGCCGCGAGGCCGCAGCGGAGCGACGCGCCGGGTCCGCGCTCCCACTCGGGGCAGCGCACCGTCCGGGCGTCCGTCACGACGTCGTGTGCACCGAGCACGACGAGGATGCCGTCGAGCGACGTGCTCTCCCGCAACGCCGCGAGCACGTCGGGCAGCAGCTCCGCCTGCTTCGGCGGCGACGTTCCATACCGCGACGACGCACCGGCGGCGAGGACAATTGCGTAAATCACTGCGACGCTGTTCGTCGGTTGTCGGGTCTGATCATGAAGGCCCGAGGCTAGCGCGGCCGCAGGCGCGCTAGACAGAGGCCGGATACACGCGGGCGGGGATGCGCAGCACCACCGGCCGCGCTACGGGACCCTGTGCCTTTCGTCAGAAACGAGGACGACGGCTTGGCCGGCGTCCGCTCTGCGGAGCACAACCTCTTCCCCGCAGGATTTCGGGGGATTACGAGCAGCCGGCAAGCAGGGCCCAGCGCTGCTGGACGTTCGCGACGTACGACACCGTCTCGCCCGTCGGGGCGCCGCCGGCCCTGTCGACCGCGGTCGGCCCCGCGTTGTACGCGGCGAGGGCGAGGTCGGTGCGCGAGTAGCGGTCGAGCAGGAGCTTGAGATAGCGCGCGCCCGCGAGCACGTTCGTCACCGGGTTGTCGACGTTGAGCTTCAGCGACGCCGCAGTCGAGGGCAGCACCTGGAGCAGTCCGCGCGCGTCCGCCTCCGAGCGCGCGTTCGGCTTGAAGCGCGACTCGACCTGCGCGACCGCGACGAGCATCGAGAGCTGGAAGCCGGTGTCGCGGGCGGCGTCGACGAACGCAGTGCGGAAGCGCGGCGGGATCGGGCAGCGGGCGCCGTGGTGGACGGGGTTCTTCGCCGGCAGCGCGGGAATCCGCGGCACCGCTGCGACGACGCGCTTGCTGTGGGCGCCCGCGGCGACCGCGGCCGCGCTGCACGCGATTCCGGTCACAGCAAGCAACGCGAGCAGCCGCAAGCCCATGGGGCGGGATCCTACGCGGTCAGGCCACCCGCTCCAAGGCCCTGCGGACGAGCGCGCGGGCGACCTCCACCTTCCACGCCGTCCGGGGCAGCGGGGTGGCCGAGTCGAGGCCGCCCGGGCCGTCGAGCAGCCACGGGACGGGGGCCACGCCGGCCAGCGCGATCCGCACCTCGCCGCCCGACCGCGCGACCGCGACGCCGACCTGGGGGAAGGCCCAGCGCTGCCGGTCCATCGCCTTGAGGTAGACGCTCGCGTCCGCCGGCGGCAGCTCGAGCTCGAGGATCAGCTCGCCGGGAGCGAGCGCGGTCGTCGTGCGGTCGCCCTCGTCGGGCAGGCGGTACAGCTCCTCGAGCGGCAGCTCGCGCCGGTTCGTCCGCAGGCGCGCTCCCAGGGCGAGGAGCGCCGCGGCGACGTCGGACGGATGCGCGGACGCGCAGAAGTCGTTCGCGAAGATCGCATGCTCGCGATGCTCGCCCTCGCGCGCATGGCAGACGTCGCCGCCGTGCAGCCGGCACGGGTATTTCAGCCGCCAGTACCAGCAGCGCGTCGACTGGAGGAGGTTGCCGCCGACCGAGCTCATGGTGCGGAGTTGCGGCGACGCGGCGAGCCGGCACGCCTCGCGCAGCGCCTCGGGAACGTCCTCGCTGGCGGCCAGCTCGGCCAGGGTCGTGCCGGCGCCGACGCGCGCGCCGTCGACGCCGCGCGGGACGATGCCACGCACGTCGACGAGCGTGTCGCCCTCGAGGATGCCGTCGCGGAGCAGCGGCACCACCTCCGTGCCGCCGTGCACCGGGATGCCTCCGTCGAGGTCGTCGACGGACGTCGCCCTAACGAGCCGCAACCGTCTCCTTCGCGCCCGCGTTGGCGCGCTGCTCGGCTTCGCGGAGCGCGCGCAGCATCTCCTCGCGCGTGATCGGAAGCTCGTGCACGTCGGCGCCGGTGGCGTCGCGGATCGCGTTGGCGATCGCAGCGGCGGTCGGGACGATCGGCGGCTCGCCGAGACCCTTCGAGCCGAGGCTCGTCAGATGCTCGTCCGGCAGGTCGACGAACTCGCACACGATCTCGGGCACGTCGGCGATCGTCGGCATCCGGTACGACTCGAGCGTCGTCGTCAGCACGCGTCCCGTCTTCGGGTCGAGCAGGCGCTGCTCGGAGAGCGAGTGCCCGACGCCCTGGATGATCCCGCCCTCGACCTGGCTGCGCGCGCCGAGCGGGTTGATGATCCGGCCGACATCGTGCACCGCCGCGACGCGGACGACGCGCACCTCGCCGGTCTCGATGTCGACGGCCACCTCGGCCACCTGCACGCCGAACGTGTTGACGCTCATGCCGGTCGGGTTCGGCCCGCGGGCGCCCTTGCCGAGGATCTGCGCGTCGCCGAGGACGCCGAGCAGCTCCTCCAGCGGAACGGAGAGGTTGCCGTCCGCGGAGACGATCACTCCACCGCGGATGTCGAGCACGCGCTCCTCGAGGTCGTACCGCTGCGCGGCGATCTCGACGATCTGGCGCTTCGCGTCCGCCGCGGCGGCGCGCACCGCAGGGCCGACCGAGGGAACGGTCGAAGAGCCGGCCGACAACGTCGCGTACGGGCCGCGCGCGGAGTCGCCGAGCACGACCTCGACTCGGTCGAGCGGAACGCCGAGCTCCTCGGCGCAGATCTGCGCCATCACGGTGCGCGTGCCGGTGCCGATGTCCTGCATCGCGGTGACGACGGCGACGCGGCCGTCGGAGCCGACGCGCGTCCACGCGTACGACGGCGGGCCGCCGCCGCCGAACCAGATCTGGCTCGCCATCCCGACGCCGTGCTTCCACGTCGAGCCGGAGCGCGCGCGCACCTCATCGCGACGGTCCCAGTGCTTCTGCGCGAGGTCGTAGCAGGCGGCCAGGCCCTTCGACGAGTACGGCGTGCCGTCGTTCGATTCCGCGTAGTTCAAGCGGCGCAACTCGAGCGGATCGAGCTCGAGCTTCGCCGCGAGCTCGTCGACCAGGCACTCGAGCCCGAACGTCCCCTCGACGAAGCCGGGCGCGCGGAACGCCTTCATCGGCGGCGTGTTGATCTTCGCGCCGTAGCGCACCGTGCGCACGTTGTCGCACGCGTAGAGCATCTTCATCGGCCCTTCGGTCATCGTCGACCAGCCCGACCAGCCGACCGCGTTCACGAACTCGCCGCCGAACGCGACGATCGTGCCGTCGCTGCGTGCGCCGACCGTCAGCTTCTGGATCGTGGCGTTGCGGTTTCCGGCTGCGGCGTTCTCCTCGCGGCGCGTGAGCGCGCAGCGCACCGGCCGGCCGGTGCGGCGTGCGAGCTCGGCGGCGGCGAACGTGTATTCGCCGGCGCCGTTCTTCGCGCCGAAGCCGCCGCCCATGAACTCGCAGACGACGCGCACCTTGTCGGCTGGCATCTCGAGCGCCTCCGCGATCTCGGCGCGGATCCCCCAGATGTACTGCGTCGAGATGTAGACGTTGAGCGTGTCTCCGACCCACTCGCACACCGCCTGGTGCGTCTCCATCGAGTTGTGGAGCACGACCGAGGTGCGATACGTGCCCTCGACGACGACGTCCGCTTCTGCGAGCGCGCGCTCGAAGTCGCCGCGCTCGTACCGCGTGGGCGGAGCCGTGAAGATCTCGCGTGCGACGGCCTCGTGCGGGTCGAGGACGGCCTCGAGCTCCTCCCAGTCGACGGCGATCGCGTCGAGCGCCGCGCGCGCCTGGGCGAACGTGTCGGCGGCGACCGCCGCGACGGGAGCGCCGACGTAGCCGGCCTCCTCGTCGAGCCCGGTCGCCTCGCCGGGGCCGAGCGCGCCGCGCACGCCGGGCAGCGCGAGCGCTGCCGCGAAGTCGATCCGGTTCACGCGCGCGTGCGCGAACGGTGAGCGCAGGATCGCGGTGTGCAGCATCCCGGGAAGCTGGAGGTCGCTGGTGTACGCGGCCTCTCCGCGCACCCGCTGCGGCCCGTCCTGGCGCGTGGCCGGGCGGCCGACGACGTCGCGCGGGCCTGCCGGCCACTGCTGGAGCGGATCCTCCTCGATCACGAGCCAGATCTCCTCGAAGCGGCCCTCGACCTCTTTCTCGGTGCGGATCAGCCTTGCCATTTCAGGATCGCCTCCTCGATTCGCGGATACGTGCCGCAGCGGCAGATGTTTCCGGCCATGTGATGGCGGATCTCGTCGGCGGTCGGCTGCGGGTTCGCGGCGACGAGCGCCGCCGCAGAGACGACCTGACCCGGCGTGCAGAAGCCGCACTGCACGGCGTCCGCCCGCACGAACGCGTCGATGAGCGGATGTTCGCGCAGGCCCTCGATCGTCGTCACGTCGCCGTCGACCATGTGTGCGAGCGTGATGCACGAGAGCCTCGGCACGCCGTCGATCTGGACGGTGCAGGCACCGCAGTGGCCTTCGTCGCACGCGATTTTCGTGCCGGTGAGGCCGAGATGCTCGCGCAGCAGCTGCGCAAGGCTCGTGCCCACCGGTGCGTCGACCGTGCGCGACTCGCCGTTCACCGTCAGCGCCAGCTCAGGCAACCGTCGTCACCGCCAGGATGTCCGCCAGGTGTACGAGCCGCGAGGTCGTGCGGGCGACGAGACGCATCTCGCCTTCGTCCTCCGTGTCGGCCAGCGTGCGCCAGAGGTCGTGCGCCGCCACGAGCAGCTCGCGGATGCGATCCATCTCGGGATGGTGCCCGTTCGGCTCGCTGCATGCGTTGAGCGCGAGCCCGAGGGCGCCGAAGCTGTCCGGCTGGCGCGTGAAGAGCAGCGTCATCGCCATCGAGAGGTACTGGTGGACGCGGGCGAGTGCCATCGGCTGGGTGAAGAGGTCGTGGCCCTGCGGCTGCGACGGCTCGAGCGGGGGCGCGCCGTCGGCGATCCGGTTCGCGTTGCCGGCGAGCAGCATGCGCACCTGGCGGTCGTCGAGCGTCGCCGCGCGCGCCGTCTTCAGCGCGATCAGCAGCGAGGTGGGCTGCTGCCCGTACGGGTAGTCGGACGCGTAGACGATCTGCTCGGGCGGCACGAGCCGGAGAATGCTGAGCAGGTCGATCGGGCTCCAGACGGAGGTGTCGAAGAAGACGCCCGCCTTGCCGGCGAAGTGGCCGGCGAGCCCGGTGAGGTCGGCGATGCCGGCGTGCGCGATGATCAGCTGCGCCCCCGGGTATTCGTCGACGAGCCGGTTCAGGTGGCCGGCGATCGGCGGCAGGCCGCGGCCGCCGTGGATGAGGATCGGCACGCGGCGCTCCGCCGCGAGCTCGAACACGGGCGCCAGCCGCTCGTCGTCGAGCAGGAACTTCTGCGAGCGCGGGTGAAGCTTGATGCCGCGGGCGCCGAGATCGAGGCAGCGCCGTGCCTCCTCGATCGGCCCTTCGTCGAGCGCGAGCCGGACGAACGGGATCATGCGACCGCCCGAGCGTTCGGCGAACGCGAGCGTGCGGTCGTTGCCGGCCCGGAAGCCGGGATGCCGGTCGGGCTCGTCGAGGCAGAAGAGGAAGCACCGCGAGACCCGGTACTGGTCGAGCGTCTGCTCGAGGTCCTCGTAACGTCCGCTCATGCCGTCGATGTCGTCGCCGAGATGCGTGTGCGCGTCGAAGATGTCCGTGTCCGCGGGCAGCTCCGCGCGCAGCTCCGCCTCGAAGGCCGCGAAGAGCTCGTGGGCCCGCTCGAGCGGTTCGGTCATCTCTTCAATCTACCCCGCGTCTGCCGACGTAGGATCCGCCGCGTGAGCGACGTTCTCATTCACGCCGACTCGATCCGCTCGGCCGAGATGCGGCACGAGGTGCCGGTCGCCGTGCCGGACGCCTTCCTCTACGCCGAGCGCGACGGTCGCCGCGTCGCGGTCGTCAGCGGCTTCGAGGTTCCCCGGATCGCCGCTGCCGCGCCGGAGATCGAAACGCTCACGCCCGAAGCGTTCGGGATCGACGCGCTGCTCGCCGGCGGCATGCCCGCTTGCCTCGCCGAGCTGGAGGTCTACACGCGGGCGTGCGGGGAGCTCGGGATCGGCGACGCGGTCGTGCCGGCCGGCTTTCCGCTCGAGCTTGCCGACCATCTTCGGGCGAACGGGATCGAGGTCAGCGTCGACCGCGAGCTGTTCGAGGATCGCCGGCGCCGCAAGACGGCCACGGAGATCGCGGGGCTCCGCCGCGCGCAGCGGGCCTGCGAGGCTGCGCTCGACGTCGCGCGCGACATGCTCCGCCGCGCCGGCCGCAACGGCACCCTCGTGCTCGACGGCGAGCCGCTGACGTGCGAGCGGATCAAACACGAGATCGAGCGCGTCTTCAGCGCGCACGGCGTCGCCGCCGAGGAGTTCATCGTCTCGCATGGAGCGCAGACCGCGATCGGCCACGACGGCGGCTCCGGCGCGATCCTGCCGGACGAGCCGATCGTGTTCGACCTCTTCCCGCGCGACCGCGAGACCGGCGTCTACTCCGACATGACCCGCACGTACGTCGTCGGCACGCCGTCGGACGAGGTGCTGGAGTATCACCGGCTCTGCAAGGAGGCGCTCGACCTCTCGACGGCGGCGACGAAGCCGGGCGTCAACGGCCGTGACCTGATGCGGCTCGTCTGCGACCTCTTCGCCGCGCACGGCTATCCGACCCCGCTGACGAAAGAGCCCGGCCAGGTGCTGGACAGCGGCTTCTTCCACGGCCTCGGCCACGGCGTCGGCCTCGAGGTGCACGAGCGGCCGTGGATCTCGCGGGCCGGCGACGACCTCGTTCCCGGCGACGTGATCACGCTCGAGCCCGGCCTCTACCGGGCCGGCTACGGCGGCGTGCGGCTCGAGGACATCCTCGTCGTCACCGGCGACGGCGCCGAGGTCGTGACGAGCTACCCGTACGAGCTCGAGCCGTAGGCCGGGGGGCGTATCGGGGTCCGCTTGACTCGGGCTGCCCCGGTGCGCGAGAGTCATCAGGCTGGCTGATATGGGCTATCCACCAGGTGGCCCCGTGCAGGCACGGGCGCCGGAAGGAGACGTACGCATGGCTGCAGTTGACCAGGATCGGCCGACGCTCGTCCAGAGCACGTTGGCCGCGGATCCCGCGCCGCTCGGGCTCGCGGGCTTCGCGCTCACGACGTTCCTGCTGAGCGGACACAACGCCACGTTCATCCCGGATCTGATCTGGATCGGGCCGGCCTTCTTCTACGGCGGTCTCGCCCAGTTCTGCGCCGGCATGTGGGAGTTCCGCAACCGCAACGTGTTCGGCGCCACGGCGTTCTCGACCTACGGCGCCTTCTGGATGGGCCTCGGGCTCTTCGTCACCCTGCTCGTGACGGTGAAGGGCTTCGGCGCGGGCTTCACCGGAGGCGACGTCCCGAGCACGATCGCGTGGTTCATCTTCGCGTTCGCGGTCTTCAACACGTACATGCTGCTGTGGAGCAGTCGCGTCAACAAGGCCGTGTTCGGTGTCTTCCTGCTCCTGGAGATCACGGAGATCCTGCTCGTGATCGGGAACTTCAGGGTCGCGCACGGTCACGCCGCGGGCTGGGTGCACTGGGGCGGCTGGTTCGGCATCGCCACGGCGGCTATCGCCTGGTACACCTCCGGTGCCGGCGTCGTGAACGGCATGGCCGGCAAGACGGTGGTTCCGGTCGGGAAGCCGATTTGGTCATAGTGAACCCGCCGGTGAGTCGACGTTCCGCAGAGAGGAGGTCCAGCCCGTGGCGCCGGAGATAGGCGAGTCCGCGATCGAGACGATCTTCCTCGAGGAACGGCGGTATGCGCCTTCCGAGGAGTTCGCGAAGCAGGCGAACGCGCAACCCGACATCTACGAGGAAAGCTTCGACGCCTTCTGGGAGCGTGAAGGCCGGGAACGGATCACGTGGTTCGAGCCTTTCACGAAGCTCTACGAGTGGGAGCCGCCGTACGCGAAGTTCTACCTCGGCGGCAAGCTCAACGTCTGCTTCAACTGCGTCGACCGGCACGTCGAGGCCGGCAAGGGCGACAAGGTCGCCTACTACTGGGAAGGAGAGCCCGTCGGCGACCGGCGCGAGATCACCTACGCCGACCTCCAGCGGGACGTCGTCCGCTTCGCGAACGCGCTCAAGTCGATCGGCGTGAAGAAAGGCACGCCGATCGCCATCTATATGGGCATGGTTCCGGAGCTGGCGATTGCGATGCTCGCGTGCACGCGGATCGGCGCGCCGCACACGGTCGTGTTCGGCGGCTTCTCGGCCGACTCGCTCTCCGGTCGCATGAACGACATGGAGTGCGAGGTGCTGATCACGCAGGACGAGGCATGGCGGCGCGGCTCCACGGTGCCGCTGAAGAAGACGGCCGACGACGCGATGGCGGCCGCACCCGGAGTGCGTGCCTCGGTGGTGCTCCGCCGCACCGGCAACGACGTGTCGATGCAGGACGGCCGCGACCACTGGCTGCACGACCTCGAGGACGGAGTCTCCGACGAGCCGTCGTCGTGTCCGTGCGAGCCGATGGACAGCGAGGACCTGCTCTTCCTCATGTACACGAGCGGCACGACGGCGAAGCCGAAGGGGATCGTGCACACCACCGGCGGCTATCTCACCGGTGTGGCGACGACGCACAACTACATCTTCGACCTGAAGAAGGACGAGGACGTGTACTGGTGCGCCGCGGACATCGGCTGGATCACCGGCCACAGCTACATCGTGTACGGCCCGCTGTGCAATCAGGCGACGTCGGTGATGTACGAGGGGACGCCGGACTTTCCGGACAAGGACCGCTGGTGGGAGATCATCGAGAGGTACAAGGCGACGATCCTCTACACGGCTCCGACGGCGATCCGCTCGCACATGAAGTGGGGCCCCGAGTACGCGCAGAAGCACGACCTCTCGTCGCTGCGCCTGCTCGGCTCCGTCGGCGAGCCGATCAACCCGGAGGCGTGGGTGTGGTACCGCGAGCACATCGGCGGCGACCGCACACCCATCGTCGACACGTGGTGGCAGACCGAGACGGGGATGATCCTGATCACCCCGCTCCCCGGAATCACGACGACGAAGCCGGGCTCCGCGACGAAGCCGTTCCCCGGCGTCGACGCGGGCGTCTTCAACGAGGCCGGCGAGGAGGTCGGCCCCGGTGGGGGCGGCTACCTCGTGCTGAAGCGGCCGTGGCCGGCGATGCTGCGCGGGATCTTCAAGGATCCCGACCGCTACCGGGACACGTACTGGTCGAAGTACGAGAACGTGTACTTCGCCGGCGACGGGGCCCGCATCGACCGGGACGGCGACTTCTGGCTGCTCGGCCGCGTCGACGACGTGATGAACGTCTCCGGTCACCGCATCTCGACGATCGAGGTGGAGTCGGCGCTCGTCGACCACCAGGAGGTCGCCGAGGCGGCAGTGTGCTCGCGCAAGGACGCGATCACCGGCGAGGCGATCGTCGCGTACGTGACGCTCAAGGGCGGTCATGAAGGCTCCGTCGAGAAGCTCGAGGAGCTGCGCAACCACGTCGCGAAGAAGATCGGGGCGATCGCGAAGCCCGCGAACATCGTCTTCACGCCGGAGCTGCCGAAGACCCGCAGCGGCAAGATCATGCGCCGGCTGCTGCGGGACGTGGCCGAGCATCGCCAGCTGGGAGACACGACGACGCTCGCCGACCCGGCGGTCGTCGAGGAGATCAAGCACCGCGCAGACGTCGAGCCGACCGAGGACTAGCGGCGCCGGGGCAACGAGCGGGACGGGAGCTCCGGGCTCCCGTCCCGCGCCTCGGCGCTTGACTCTCCCGTAATGGGAGGCACGATCCTGGGAGAATGGAATCCCTGGAGACCGCCGGGCTGATGACGATCGGCCGCTTCTCGCGGCTGACCGGGCTGACGGTCAAGGCGCTGCGCCACTACGACGAGCTCGGCCTGCTACGGCCGGCCGCCGTCGACCCGGCGACGGGCTACCGCTCGTACGCGTCGGCGCAGGTCGGCATCGCAGAGGCGATCCGGACGCTACGCCGGCTCGAGTTCCCGCTCGACGACATCTCGTCGCTGCTCGCGACGGACGATCCCGCCGCGGTGCGGCGCGTCCTCGTCGACCACCAGCGGCGAACGGCGTTTCGGGCGGCCGAGCTGAACGCGATCCTCCAGGGGCTGCAACCGCTGATCGACGGAAAGGACACGGTGATGGGGACCAGGGCGGAAGCGCTCGACGCGGAGGCCGAGCGGAGGCTCGGCGTCGACCTGTTCAACAAGACGTGGACGCTGATGGAGAAGGTGGACCGGACGCAGGAGGACGACGACGAGATGCTCCACTGCGCGCATGCGTCCGCGTATCACTGGCGCCAGGTCGGCACACCGGCGAACCGGTCGCGGAGCGAGTGGCAGTGCTCGCGCGTCTACGCGCTCCTCGGCCGCGTCGAACCCGCGCTGCACCATGCGCACCGCTGCCTCGAGATCGTCGAGGGGCATCCCGACGACATGAAGGACTGGGACAAGCCGGCCGCGCTCGAAGCGCTCGCCCGCGCGCACTGGGTCGCCGGCGATCTCGATGAGGCGCGCCGCCATGCACAGCTGGGGCGGGAGCTGACGGCGAAGATCGAGGACGAGGACGACCGGGCGATCATCGAGACGGATTTCGCGACGATTGGGGTTTAAGAGGCTACGGCAGCGACCCGGTCTGGAGACCAGGTCGCGGAGGATCACAAAAGGCCCTCGAAACGCTCCGCGTCGTCGAACGGGCCGATGAGTGCCAGACGGAGCCGCTCCTCCGCGATCAGGTCCTGCGCCACGCGCTGCACGTCCTCGATCGTGACGGCGTTGAGGCCGGCGAGGATCTCGTCGAGGTCGGGTGCACGCCGCTCGAGCACCTCCTTGCGCAGGCCGTACATGATCAGCCCCTGCGGGCTCTCGAGCTGGAGCACGAAGCGGCCCTTCGCGAAGTTGCGCGCCTTCTCGAGCTCGTCCGCCGGCACCGGCTCGGCGGCGATCTTCTTCAACTCCGTCCCGATCGTCGTCACCGCTTCGTCGATCCGGTTGATGTCGACACCCGCCTGCGAGTAGAGCGAGCCGGTGTCGGTGTAGCTGTGGTTGACGCCGAAGACGTAGTACGCGAGCCCGCGACGCTCGCGCACCTCGGTGAACAGGCGCGACGACATGCCGCCGCCGAGCACCGTCGCGAGCAGCTGCAGCGCATACCGGTCCGGGTGCTCGAGCGGATAGCTCGGCACGCCGAGGATCAGGTGCGCCTGGTCCGACTGCTTCGTGAACACCTTCACCCGTCCGTTCGCGTGCGGCTGGACCGGCGACGGCGTGGAGGTCTCCGTCGCCACGAGGTCGCCGAGCAGCTGCTGTGCGCGCTCGAGCGCGTCGCCGCCGATGCGTCCGCCGAGGCCGAGCACGATGCGCGACGGGTGGTACCACCGGTCGAGGTACGACATGAACGTCTCGCGGGTCGCGCCGCGCACCGTCTCCTTGCGCCCGATGATGTCCCAGCCGAGCGGCTGGTCGCCGTAGAGCAGGTCCTCGTACACGCCGCCGATGTAGTCGCGCGGCGTGTCGAAATACATGTTCATCTCCTCGACGATCACGCCCTTCTCGCGCTCGATCTCCTCGGCGGCGAACAGCGAATTGCGGAGCATGTCGACGAGCACGTCGAGGGCGATGTCGCGATGCTCGGCCGCGCACTTGACGTAGTAGGCGGTCGATTCCTTGCCGGTGAACGCGTTGAACTCGCCGCCGATCGCGTCGATCTCGCCGGCGATCTCGCGGGCGGTCGGCCGGCGCTCGGTGCCCTTGAAGAACATGTGCTCCGAGAAGTGCGCGATCCCGTTCGTGTCGGGCGTCTCGTAGCGGGAGCCCGCGGCGAGCATGAGCATGCAGGTCACCGACTGCGCCTCAGGCAAATTCGCGGTCAGGACACGCAGACCGTTGTCGAGGACATGACGCTCGTACGTGCTCACCCGTCCAACCTCCTTCGCCAGCGCTCGGGAATCGCGGCGCTCTCGCCGCGCTCGTAGTCGTAGCCGACGAGCACGCTCTTCGCTTCCGCGACCATCCGTCCGCCCGCGCGGAGCTCGTACTCGAGCTCGAAGCTCTTCGTGCCGAGGCGCGACGGTCGCACGCCGACCTCGACGACCTCGCCGACCGAGAGCGGCGAGCGGAAGTCGATCTCGGTGCGCGCGAGGATCACGTCCTCGAGCGGCATCTTCTCGTCGCTGCCGAACCAGGCGAGCCGCGCCTGCTCGAGGTACGTCGAGAAGACTGCGTTGTTGACGTGGCCCATCCCGTCGAGATCGCGGAAGCGGACGGTCTCGCGGTGCACGAACGGAAACCCCTCCATCGCATTGATGGTATAGAGCACTAGTGCCCCTCCAGCGAATGCCCTCCGGCTTCTGGAACGCGTCCTGATGACTGCCGAGCAGACGAGGCGCGCCATCGCCCTCCAGCCGGAGTGGCTCCGTCAGGTTCCGACCGGTAAGCGCTTCCCTGCGGGAGCGCGACTGCTTTTCATGGGCTGCGGCACCTCGTTCCATGCCGCGCAGACGGGCGGCGAGGCGGTGCAGGCGCTCGAGCTCGTGCTTCGCCCCGAGCGGGACGCCGACCTGCTCGTGATCGTCTCGCACGAGGCTGACACGATGCTCACGCACGAGGCGGCGCGGGCCTGGCCGGGGCCGAAGTGGCTCGTGACCGGCAACCCGGACGGGCCGATCGCCGAGCTGTGCGAGGAGGTCGTCGCCGCCGCGCCGGAGGTCGAGGAGAGCTGGTGCCACACCGCGAGCTACACGTGCGCGGTCGCCGCGATCGCGGCGCTGCACGGAGAGGACGTGTCCTGGCTGCCGGGGGCGGTCGAGGAGGCGCTCGCCGCGGAGCTGCCCGCGTTCGGCGCGCAGGAGCGGTTCCTCGTTGCCGGCGCGGGCCGCGACTGGCCGACGGCGCAGGAGGCGGTGCTGAAGCTGCGCGAGGGCGCATGGGTCGCCGCCGAGCGGTACGAGACGGAGCAGCTCCTGCACGGCTACCTCGCGGCCGTCGACGAGTCGGTGCGCGCATTCGTGCTCGAGGGCGAGGGGCGCGGCGCGGAGCGCGCGCATGCTGCCGTTGCCGCCCTGCGCGAGCTCGGCTGCGACGTGGATCTCGTGCCGACGCGCCACCCGGTCGCCGATGTCGTCATGTTCCAGCGGCTGACGGTGGCGATCGCGGAGGCACGCGGGCGCGAGCCGGACCGGATCCACCGCGACGACCCGCGCTGGGCCGCCGCCGCGAAGGCGGCGAAGGCCGACAACGCTTCGGGCTAGCGATCCTCGAGGCGGTAGACGAAGCGCAGCGCCTGCCAGGTCTCGTCGATCGCCGCCGACTTGTTGTCGACGAGCCCGTGCGCGAGGCCGACGGACTGCACCGCGTCGAAGTCGAGATCCGTCTCGAGCTTCGCCGCCTTCTTCGGCCAGGCGATCCACAGCCCGTCCGCGGGCGCGAGCGTCCGCTTCAGCGCCGCGAAGCGCCGCTCGAGCTCCGCACGGCTCGTCGTGAAGAGTACGAGCACCTCGGCGCCTGGTTTCGCGCCGAGCTTCTGCGAGAGCTCAGCCACCGGCGAGAATCTCGCGCTCCTTCTCGCGCGTGAGCGTCGGCTGCTGCTCACCCGCCTCGCGGCACCACGCGAGCGTGTCGTGCACCGTCTCCTCGGCGGGACGGAAGCGCAGACCTGCGGCGAGCGCGCGGCGCGTGTCGGCGCGCATGAAGCCGGCGTGGTCGGCGCCCGGTACCCACAGCGGCAGCTCCGTCCACGGCTGCACGCCCGCGTCGACGATCCGCTGCGCGTCCGTCCAGACGAGGCGCGTGTTGGAGTCGAGAGCCGCGATCGCCCGCTCGAGCAGCGCGCCGAGCGTCAGCGGCTCGGCCGGCCCGGTCGCGTTGAACGCGCCACCGGGGCCGTCGTCTGCAAGCCGGATGAGCCACGCGCCGAGATCCCGCGCGTCGACGAACTGGACGGGAGCATCCGGTGATCCGGGCGCGAGCACGTCGCCGCCCTCCGCGAGCCGGCGCGGCCAGTACGTGAAACGGTCGGTCGGGTCGTGCGGCCCGACGATCAGCCCGGCGCGCACGCTCGCACCGCGCTCGCCGTACACGTCTTCGACGACGCGCTCGCAGGCGGCCTTGAGCGCGCCGTAGTCGCCCTCCACGTCCTCGCTCGCCGGATCTTCGAGCTGCGCGAGCGGCGAGCCCTCGTCGAACGGCGCGCTGAAGTCGGAGTAGACGGAAATGCTCGAGACGAAGACGTAGCGGCCGACCGCATCGCGCAGCAGCTCCGCCGATTGCCGGAAGACGCGCGGTACGTACCCGCTCGTGTCGACGACGCCGTCCCATTCGCGGCCGGCGAGCGCGCCGAGGGCGGCGTCACGGTCGCCGACGAGATGTTCGACTTCCGGAAAGAGCTCCGGGTTCGTGCACCCGCGGGTGAAGATCGTCACCTCGTCGCCGCGTTCGAGCGCAGCGGCCACCGCATGGCGGCCGAGGAACGCTGTGCCGCCGAGGACCAGCAGCC
>Ga0208849_1001532_pt1 | contig 15645 bp, 12 predicted proteins | sample NGESurdeep072012_10_FD_184470 | JGI IMG/M metagenome (GOLD analysis project Ga0208849, IMG submission 184470) | Arctic peat soil microbial communities from Barrow, Alaska - NGEE Surface sample 53-3 deep-072012 (SPAdes) | ecosystem: Environmental > Terrestrial > Soil > Wetlands > Peat ...
GTCGGGGTCGTGGCGGCAGAGGGCGGTGGGGACGCTCCGGGTGGGGTTGGGCAGTTCGAGGGAGAGGGGGAGAGAGGGATCATCGTCGTCGCGCGAGACCCCGCGGGGGTCTTTGAGCTTGGCTGCGTGGAGCAGCTGCTCGTTTGGTAGCGCGAGCAGCGCGAGCAGCGCGTGGTGGTTGAGCTGAAGGCGCGCGATCGTGGGGGCGAGCGTGGCGATCAGCGCGGAGCGTCGTAGGCATGTGGGGCACGCCATCGCGCTCAGCGCCCGGAGAGCGGCACGGGCTCGCGTGCGGGGTAGCCCGTGGTCGTGATGCGGTTGGGGTTGACCGCCATGCGCGTGCTCCTTGCTTGGGATTGGTTGCCTGTAGAGCAGGCTAGGCCGAGCTTGGGACGGGAGGCTCGATCGGGGCCCTCTTGACAACCGTGGCGGGTGGCGCTATGTTCTTCAATGTCATGGCTTCCCAGGGTGGGTTGCCGGGCACGATAGATCAGGTTTGGGTTGGTCTTCTGGGATCGACGTCAAGCGCTTAGCAGGGGATTGTTGGGGAGAGGGCCGGATCGCATGAAGAGGGGTTGTTTTCGCGTGAGTCCGATAGGGACAGATGTGGTGGGGATGGCTGCGCCCTCGGGTGGGGCCGTATGTAGATGCGTCAGCGCTGCTGACACATCTCTCTCTCTCTCTCTCTCTCTCTCTCTACTCCGGGTTTAGCTGGCAAAAAGCCTGATTTCGGCGCCGGTTTTGGTGCCGGGCACCAACTTCTAGATCGCTCTCGTCGCGGCGTTGCTCGCGGCTTTGGTTGTTCCCGGCGCTGGTCAGACGCGGGTGTACGCGAGGCAGCTCGCTCGGCGGCTGGTCGCTCGTGCGAGGCCTGTCCGAGCGCCACCACTCCCTCTCCGGTGGTGCTCGCAGAGGCTCCGACGATGGGAGCTCCCTCTCCCCTCGCCTCTCCACGGGGGCCGTGGCGCATCCCTGCCGCGGCCTCTGTGAAGCGGCGCGCCGGCCGCGCGGCCACGGTGCGCTCGCCCATACCTTTCGCTGGACCGCATGCGCGTCTCACGCTCATGTGCGTATTCGCCAATCGTCATGCAAGCGATCGAGGGGTTCTTCCCTCTCTATTCGAGGAGACGGTTCAATGAAGACTGTCCGCAGATTGGCCCTGACGCTTGCCTGCACGCTCGCGGTTCCCGCCCCGGCGGCCTCCGCCGACCCTCCCCGCGCCTTCGAACAGGTTACGCCCGCGGATGGTGGTGCCTACGGCGTAGTTTCTCCCCAGCTACAGACGGAGTATCCGGGTACCGCAATTGGGCTAAATTTGGGTGGAGAAGCGCTGGCGCGGCACGTGGAGCCTCTCGATTTTGTCTCGGGGGACGGTAGTCGTGTGGTGTATTCCAGCACTGGGGCCATCGCGGGCGCCGACCCAAACGGATATGAGGTCTTCCGTGCGTCACATGGAGTCGCGGGCTGGTCGACAACCTGGGCCGCGCCGCACACGCCGGCGTCGACAGATCAGCTTCTATTCGACATGTTTGAGGGGGCGAGTGCCGATGGCTCTACGGTGATTTTTTCTCCGGAAGGTGCATCCCAAGTTAGCAGCGGCGGTGTGAGTTTCGATTCGCTCGACCCCACCACGCTGGACCCTAGCTCTCCAAATGATCTCTATCAGCAGTCGGGTCCGGGCTCGTCGGAATGGGTCTCCCGCGGCCCGCAACCGGCGGTAAGCGAGCGCCCGGTCCCTGCTCTTTCAAGTGGAAATACTAATGGGGACATACTCGATGGGATCTCGGCCGATGGCAAGATCGTCGTGTGGGAGTCGCCGGAGGCGATCATGCCGAGCCAGCCCGACAAGGGTTTCCTCAACATCTACGAGCGCTCAAATGGTGTGACGACGCGTGTCTCGGTCACTTCTGCCGCTACGAGCCCAGACACAGGTGACTCACACCCAGACACAGGTGACTCACATATTGTCGGTAGAGGCGCAACGCCATCGGTGCGTACGCGGCACGCGGTCTCACTGGATGGCTCGCGGATCTTCTTTCTGTCGAGCGAGCAGCTTACACCCCAGGCGCCTGCGGATGGCGCCACAAGCTTGTACCTGCGTTCAGGTAACCAGACGATCTTGGTCGCCGCGGGCAGCGACAAGGCGCCGGTGAATCCCATCGTGGTCGGCTACGAGGACGCTGCGCCGGACGGTTCGCACGTCTACTACACGCTCACCAATGGCAGCAGCAGCGAGCTGTATGACTACAATGTGGCTACGCAGACGTCCTCGCTTGTGTCTGCCGATCAGAGTGGCAACCCGAGTAACGATCCTAATCAGACAGTGGGCTATGTGACCAGCTCTGCGGATGGGTCGCATGTGTATTTCGTCAGCGAGGCTCCGCTGGATCCCGCCAACCAGGGGCCGGCCCAGCAGAACTATGGTCTGTTTGAGCGAGTGGGTGGCGTAAGCGGTCATACGCGTTTCATTGCCAGCCTCAGTGAACTCTCTACATTCAGAGGTTGTGAGGCGGAATATGGTAACGGTACCGGCTGCCCGATTCCGGTGTATAGCGCACGCGCCTCGGTTGACGGGTCGCGGCTGTTCTTTACTGCTACAACGCATTTGACCGAAGACGATCAGCGTCCCGCGACCGATAGCAAAGGCAAGCCTCTCTTCGATGTCTACGTCTACGATGATACGACGGGGCAGATCGTTCGTATCTCGCAGGGACCCGCCGGCGGCAACGGACCCTATAGCGCGACGATGGGGATCGGTCCGAGCGGATTGCTCGGCAGTGGTAGTAAGCCTTTGGGGGTCGATCCGCGCGACATCAGCTCGGACGGTAGTCGGGTTTTCTTTTCGACCGCGGAGAGGCTGACATCGGATGCGGCGGATAATGGCAAGATCAAGATCTATGAATGGCAGAATGGCGCCACGACGCTCGTCTCTCCGTCTAACGCGGGCGGCGCGAATCCCTCGGACGCGATCTACGCGGATAACAGCACCGACGGCTCAAACGTCTTCTTCAGCTCGACGGACTCGCTGAGCTGCGGCGACACCGATGGTGGTTTCTCGGACATCTATGACGCGCATATCGGCGGCACAGCCACAGCTTGCCCTCAACCGCCGGCGCCGTGCCAGGCGACCAACACGTGCGCGGCGGCTGCGCTCGAACCCGGCGTGACGCCCGGGAGCAGCGTGTTCTCAGGACTGGGTGACCAGCCGCTGGTCGTCAACCGTCTCAGCACGGCCAAGATCACGCCGGCGACACGTGCGCAGAAGCTGGCCAAGGCACTGAAGGCGTGTAGGAGGAAACCGCACAAGCAGCGGCGCGTTTGCGAATCGCGGGCGAGGAATTCGTACGGCAACAAAGCCAAACCCACGAAAGGTCATCCTGGCCACGTGAACGGAAGGACGGGGCGCTGATGAGGCTCTTTTGCCGCACCTCTCTTCTCGCTGCGCTTGCGGTGCTGGCGCTCGGCGCGGGGTCCGCCCAAGCCGATTTCGGCGTGTCGAGCTTCACGACCGCCACGAGCTCGACTCAGGCGGGTGGTCATCCCGATGTGACGACCACGTTTACGTTCCATAGTCATCCCGATCCGTCCGATCCGTTTGGGGGTCAAGCTCCTGATGGGCTTGTCAAGGACATCATTCTCAAGCTGCCGCCCGGTTTGGCGGCCGACCCGCATGGTGCGGCGACGTGTCCGCGGGCAGTTTTCGGCCTCGCTGCACAACAATGCCCTCCTTCCAGTCAAGTGGGAGAAGTAAACCTGGTATTGCCAAGACTTGGTCCACAAGGGGGCGCCGTCTTCAACATAACCCCCTCGAGCGGCGAGCCGGCCGCTCTCGGGATTTGGACTCCCGGTGCGGACCAGGTCATCGACGTGGCTGCGGGTGCGGCGGACGGCTACGCGATCAGTGCGCTTGCCCAAGATGTTGCTACTCAGCCATCCGGACTGCTGAGCGTGTCTGTAACGCTCTGGGGAACACCTAACTCCCATACCCGGAGCAACATCATCAGTGGCGGGACGATACCTCCCGATCCACCGAGTCAGTGGAAGCCGTTTATGATCACGCCGACCAACTGCGTCCAGCCGGCCACGACCACGCTGCAGGTGGACTCCTACGGAGACCCCGGTCATTTCTTGACCTACACATCGACGCTGTCACCAGCGACGGGTTGCGAGAAGGTGCCGTTCAATCCGTCGATCTCGGTGACACCCGACAGCACCCAGGCGGACGCTCCGGTTGGCGACACCGTCAACCTTGCGCTGCCGCAGTCCTCTGATTCCAACGGTCTGGTTTCCTCGAATCTGCGCAAGGCGGTCGTGAGCTTCCCGGCGGGGGTATCGATCTCGCCGTCGGCTGCCAACGGCTTGCAAGCTTGCACGGACGCTCAGTTTGGGGCGGGGAGCGACACGCCGGCTTCCTGTCCCGCGGGGTCTCTGATCGGCACCACCAGCGTGAAGTCGCCGCTGCTCGATAACCCGCTGACGGGCTATGTCTATGTCGGCGCGCCGCCGGCGCCGCCCGCGAGCCCCAATCCCTTTCGGGTCTTCCAGGAGATCAAGGGCTACGGCCTGGATATCAAGCTGCAGGGGTCGGTCGCCGCCGATCTGCACACGGGCCGGTTGACGGCGACGTTCGACAATCTGCCGCAGCTTCCGTTCTCGTTGTTCACGCTGAAGCTCAACGGTGGGCCTGCCGCGCCGCTGGCTAATCCACAGACATGCGGGCCGGCGACGACGACAACTGCACTGTCGCCGTGGTCGGGTCAGCCGGACTCGACCCCGTTCTCCTCGTTCAACGCGGACTGGGATGGTGCCGGGGCGCCGTGTCCCGCGATCGCGCCTTTCGCCCCCGGCTTCAGTGCGGGCACGGCGACCCCGGCCGCCGGCGGGTTCAGTCCGTTCACGCTCACGCTCTCCCGCCAGGACCGCGAACAGAATCTCGCGGGGATCACGGTGCAGACCCCACCCGGGCTGCTGGGGGTTCTGCGCTCGGTGACGCTGTGTCCCGAACCGCAGGCCGCCCAGGGCTCGTGTGGCCCCGAGAGCCTGATCGGGCACACCACGGTCGGCGCGGGCCCTGGTCCGAGCCCGTTCTTCGTTGGAGGCAACGTGTTCTTGACCGGACCCTACAACGGCGCCCCGTTTGGCCTGTCGGTAGTGGTCCACGCCGTCGCGGGGCCGTTTGACCTCGGCAACGTGGTCGTCCGCGCCTCGATCGCGGTCGACCCGACCGACGCGCACCTGACCGTCAGGAGCGGTCCGCTTCCCCAGATTCTCGACGGTGTCCCCTTGCGGCTGCGGACGATCGCCGTGACGGTCGACCGTCCTGGCTTCACGTTCAACCCGACGAGCTGTGACCCGCTGAGCGTGGACGCGGCGATCTCCTCTGCGCAGGGCTCGAGCGTGCCCGTATCCAGCCGCTTCCAGGTCGGGGGCTGCGCCGCGCTCCCGTTCGACCCGTCATTCAAGGCCTCGACGCAGGCAAAGACGAGCAAAGCGTACGGGGCGTCCCTGACCGTGAAGGTCGGCTCGGGCGCCGGACAGGCGAACATCAAGTCGGTCAAGGTCGACCTGCCCAAGCAGCTGCCCTCGCGCCTTACGACGTTGCAGAAGGCGTGTCTGGCGAGAGTGTTCGAAGCGAACCCCGCGGCCTGCCCCAGGGAATCCGTCGTGGGTACAGCGACCGCCCTAACGCCGCTCCTCGCGCACCCATTGGCCGGCCCGGCGTACCTGATCAGCCACGGCGGCGCGGCGTTCCCGGACCTTGAGATCGTGCTGCAGGGCGAAGGAATCACGCTGATCCTGGACGGCCAGACAGACATCAAAAAAGGCGTCACCACGAGCACGTTCAGGACGGTCCCGGACGCGCCGATCAGCGCGTTCGAGCTGAAGCTCCCCACGGGCCCGTACTCCATCCTCGGGACGTACCTCCCCGCGAGCGCGAAAAACAGCTTCTGCGGGCAGAACCTCGCGATGCCGACCACGATCACCGGCCAGAACGGCGTTCAGATCCGCGAGAGCACCCCCCTCACCGTCACCGGATGCGCGGCCAAGCCCGCCACGCGCGCACAGAACCTTGCGAAGGCGCTGAAGGCATGCAGACGCAAGCCCAAGACGCGGCGTCCTGGCTGTGAAGCGCAGGCTCGCAAACAGTACGGCCCGAGCAAGAAGAGCCAGAAGGCGCGCAAGGGCAACAACAACAGGAAGCGGGGTTAGATCATGAACCTAAAGAGCTTCCTGCTCGGGACGGCCGGCGCGCTGCTGCTCCTCGCCTCGCCGAGCGTGGCCCAAGCCGACACTGGTTTCGGCCAGGTCGGCAAGTTTGGGAGCTTTGGCTCAGGTGACGGACAGTTTAGGTCCCTTGCGGGAGTAGCAGTGGACCCGGCCTCAAACGACGTCTACGTTGTCGATAGTGGCAATAGCCGCGTGGAGAAGTTCGACTCGTCTGGTGTCTTTATCGACGCCTTTGGTGCGGATGTGGGGGGGACAGGAGTAAACATCTGTACGACGGCGTGTCTGTCCGGCACCAGCGGTTCCGGCGACGGCCAGTTCTCCGCTCCCACTGGTATCAGTGTCGACTCCTCGGGGAACGTATATGTGGCCGATAGCGGCAACAACCGCGTCGAGAAGTTCAGTTCTCAAGGAGTCTATCTATCCCAGATCACCGCGAGCGATCCGAGTTGTGTCCAGGCCTTCTTGGATCCCACCGCGGTAGCGCTCGCCCCGGCATCTGGCACCCTCTACGTGGCGGACACCGGCAACAATCGCGTCGTCAAGGTCGACCCGGCTACCGGGCTCTGCGACGGCGTCTTCGATAGCAGCATCGCGGCCAGCGGAACGTTCAACGGTCCTAGCGGGATTGCAACGGATTCCGCCGGTACGATCTATGTCCTTGACTCGGGTAACGCCCGTGTCGAGAAGTTTGACTCCGCTGGCGCGTTCCTCTCGGTGCTCGATAGCGGTGGCTCGCCGCTGGCGGTAGCCGTCGATGCGACGAGCAAGGACGTATACGTCGCTGACGGATTTTTCAGTGAAGGCCACATCATCGAGTACGACTCGACGGGCGCCGTACTGGCAACGTTTGGCTTTGGCAAGGTCACCGAACCACGTGAGCTCACGGTCAACGACGCCTTGACGAAGGTCTTTGTCACCAACGGGGGGGGGTTCTTCTCTTTGCCGGAAGTGCTGATCTTCGGTCAGACCACGCTGCCGCACACGGTGACCGGCGCCGCCTCGAGCGTGGCGGCGATCAGCGCGACCGTGACGGGCACGGTTAATCCCGAAGGCACGGAAACCACCTACTTCTTCCAGTATGGGTTGGACACGACCTACAGCACCGGATGCTCAACCCCGCCCTGCAGCTCACCCTCCACCCCGGCCGGCTCAGGGGAATCGGCAGTCGAAGCGTCAGCCGGCCTGACCGAACTTCAGCCCAACATCATCTATCACTATCGCCTCGTCGGGACGAATGACTCCGGAGGACGTACTTTCGGCGCCGATAAAACCTTCACGACCGAAGGCGAAGCGCCTGCGATCCTGGGCGAGTCATCCTCGGGCGTGGGGCCGACTGCGGCGACGCTTGAAGCACGGATCAACCCCAATAACCAGGACACCACCTATAAGTTTCAGTACAGCACGAGCCCGACGCTCGAAAATCCGACTCTGGTGTCGGGCGCGAGCGCTCTCTCAGGCTTCACCTTGGGAGGCCAGTCGGGCAGAGTCGAAGTGGGCGGCCTGACGGCGAGCACGATCTACTACTACCGTGTCATCGCCGAAAACGGGACGGGGGAACGCGAAGGCGCGATCGAACAGTTCGAAACGCTCCCGCCGCCGCCTTCTGCGACGACCGGCGGCGTCTCAGGCGTCACTCGTACGGGCGCTACCCTGGTGGGAACGGTGAACCCCGAGGGCTCTGGGCCGAGCTCGGAAACGACGTGGTGCTTCCAGTACGGGACGGATACGACCTATGCCTCCGGGATCGCCGGCGCCCCTGGGAATGCCGGCCAAGGTACCAGCCCTGTTGACGTAACAGCCGCGCTGAACGGCCTCGCGCCCCACACGACCTACCACTACAGGTTGGTCGCGGTGAACAACGTCAACACCACGGGCAGCTCTACGGCGTGCAACACGAGCGGCGGCTATGAAACAGACGGGGAAGACCAATCGTTTACGACTGTCGCATTGGTGCCGGCGGTGACTACCGGACTTGTCGTGGAAGCGACGGCGACCACGGCCATCCTCGGCGGAGGGATCGTCCCCCAGGGCGTGGACACGAAATATCACTTCGAATGGGGAACGACGACGGCGTACGGCAGCAACACTCCGATGCCTGACGGCGACGCCGGGTCTGCCCTCAACACCCAATACGTGACCGCCGGCATCGCTGGTCTGGCGCCAGGAACGTCCTACCACTACAGGCTCGTGGCGAGTAGCAGCGGCGGCACGACCTACGGCTGGGATCAGCTGCTCACGACCTCCGCGCCGGTCCCGGCAGCCTCGACGGGCGGTGCGCTGCCGGGGGGCGGGGAGAGCGCCCCGATCATCCCGTTCCCGAATCTCTCCGGCTTCGCGCCGATGCCACCGGCAAAAACGACCATCACCCCGAAGACGCTGACGAACGCGCAGAAGCTCTCCAAGGCACTCAAGAGCTGCCGCAAAGACAAGAGCAAATCCAAGAGGAAGGCGTGCGATGTCAAGGCTCGCAAGCGGTATGGGCCGGTCAAGAAGGCCAAGGACAAGCGCAAGGGCAAGAAGTAGTAGCGGGCATCGTCTTTCACGAGTCTTGTGCGCTGCCCCGATTCTACGGTGGTGTTCACAAGGGAGGCTCGGCGTTAGCACCCCTCTCGCGCCGGTCCTCACGGGCGCCGCGGCCCATTGATACGGCCGCGGCGCCCGGTGGCTCGGAAACCGTGGCTCGGCCTGTGCTCGATCGGGGGCGTTCACGGGTGAAACCGGGTCAGAGGACATGACCAGCATCCTGAAGGCGGCGTGCATGGCGGGCCTCCTGTGCCTTGTGCTGGCACCCGGCGCGAGTGCAGGTGAGTACCACGTGTACTCGTGTCGTACGCCGTCGGGGGAAGTCGCGCCGGTGGATGGGTGGAGCGGGTCGGTGGCGGCGGGTGGCGACTACGCGACGGACACGTGCGGGGAAGGCGGCGCGCTGGTCGCCGCGCTCCGGGGCGCGATGGCCCACAAGACCAACGTGGATCTCGCGACGTGGGAATTGAGCACGCCGGCGTTTGACACGATGCTCGGCGCGACGTTGTGGCGCGCGGCGGACGCGGACGGCGGCGCGATCGTGAACGCAACGTATGAGTCCTGGCTGGCAGGCCCGACGCAGAGCAGCCCGTTTGGTTCTTGCGTGTACCAGTTCGGTTGCACGACGGGCGTGGGCGACCCCGCGCAGCCGCTCTCGGAAGCGAACCGGGTGGTCGTGCCGGCCGCGAACCTGGGCGCGCACCTGTACGTGAACGCGGCGTGTGAGGGGCCTTTCTCCGGCCTTGAATGCCCGGCCGGAGCCGGAGACGCGAACGGCTATGCCGCGGCCGTGTACCTGTACGCGGCCGACATCCTGCTCGAACAGAGCGCCGGTCCGACGGCGGATAATGTCAGCGGCGAACTCGGCGCCCGTGCTTGACAGGGAGATCAGCGTGGAGAACCTGGTCCCGGCGCAGACGGGCGTCGGCGCGGCTAAGCCGGTTGTGAAACGCACGCTGACGCGAGCGCACCTCACGCTGAGGGTCTCGCCACGAAGGGTGGGCCGGAACCGGCGCGTCTACTTCTCCGGGCACTTGTTGGGTGGTTCGATCCCGAAGGGCGGGAAGCTGCTGGTGGTGGAGGGGCGGCGCTCGCGGCGCGGGTCGTGGTTGAAGTTCGACGTGATCCGCACGGGCGCTCGCGGTCGTTTCCGCGCGGGATACCGCTTCACGTTCCTCGGCCGCGGGGAGTGGGAGATCCGGATGCTCGCGGAAGCCGAAGCGGGCTATCCGCTCACCGCGGTTGCAGCGTCGAACGTGGTGAAGGTGCGGGTGGGGTAGCTGCCTGGGTGAGCTCGATACCGACGACCCCTCTTGGCCCCGGCGCCTATCCGACTTGGGACGGAGTCCCTCGCGACGAGCTGGCGCTGCGGTTCCCCTTCGGTCTTGCGCTGATCGCGCTGCTGAAAGACCGGCGCGGGTTCCCCGCGGGCGAGATCCTGGTGGAGACGCTCAACCGCGGTGCCGTCAGCTACATCCGCGGCGGCGTGATCGAAGCCGACGAGCGGGGCGACACCTCCGTGACCCTGTGGGTACCCGCATTCGCCGATCAGCAGACCGACGCGCGCGAGCGCGAAGAGCCCGCCGAGCACGTCCCGCTCGGCGAGGACGAGCGGTGGGAGATCGCCGAGCTGGCGTTCGTCGCGCTCGGCGCCGCGAGCTCCGACCGAGTCGTCCACTTCGGCTTCCTCACCCCCGAGAGATCGTTCGCGCTCGACTGGCACGAGTACTGCCGGCACTACCCTTATCCCCCCGAATTCGCGCTTGGGTACTGGGAGTACGAGGACTCACGGTCGGGATCGTCCTCTGCGGCATGAGAGGCTGGTCGAGGCGCAGGCCGGTCGGCCGCGAAGATGGCGAGTACATCGTGGCGCGCTGCCCTCGCGATGTCCTCGTCTCGACACCACAGTCGCTGTGGGAAGAAGACAGGGCGAATGTCGAATCGTTCGGGTTCACGCTCGGAAGGCGGGTCACGCCAGCGGAGACTCGCAACCGGACGCGGCGGTTGGCGAAGCTCCCCGGCCGGGTGGCGCGGGAGGCCGCATTGGATGAGCGTGACCGGGCGATCGTCCGGGAAAGCGAAGCCGAAAGAACGTATGAGGCGATCGGCCAGGAGCATGGGATCTCCGACCAGCGCGTGCGACAGATCGTGGATCGCGAACGGAAACTCGCGGCCCGATTTCGCTCCGGGAGCCCGTTGAGTGCCCGGCCGGGGTGGTGGTAGACGAGGCGGAGGTTATGGGCGGGCGCTGTGAGGGCTGGTGTTCGCGACCCGTCGCCACGGTTCGCTCTCGTGCCACTTGGTGAGCTGGATCAGCTCCCAGGCGGTGCCCTGCAGCAGCAAACCGCGGCCGGCGGGGAGTTTTGCGATCTCGCCGGGTGTGAGGACGCGCTGGCGTTGGGTTTGGTAGCTGACGGTGTCGGTGTGTGTGGGGTCGGCGAGCCATTCCTGCGGCTCGCTGCGGCCGAGCGAGCGGCTGGTCATGTCGCGGTCGTATTCGCCGAGCGCCAGGGAGATCGCTTCGAGCGTGCGCGTGTCGGCGATCCCGTTGAGGATCAGCTTCGCCTGGAAGAGGGAGAGGAACCCGTCGGCGGCGTCTTGGCCCCAGCGGGTGCGGGCCTGGGAGAGGTCCTGCAGCCCGACCACGACCTGCAGGCTCTGTCCGCCGGCCTGGGAGACGAGCGCGGGGAGGTCGTGGATCGGGGCGATGTTCGCCACCTCGTCCAGCAGCCACAACATCGCGCTCGCGGGACTCTCGCCGGTGCGGGCACGGGCGTAGGCGGCGTGGCGGATCTGCTCCAGCAGCCCGACGATCAGCGGCGCGCAGGCCGCCTGACGCTGCTCGGGTGAGGTGATGTAGATCGTGTCCGTGGAGGAGGCGAACTGGTCTGGGTTGAAGTTGGGGTTCGCGGCGCTCTCCCGCGCGCCGTCGCTGTTGTACGCGCTGAGCACCCCGGCGGTCGCTGAGAAGATGCTGGATCGCTCGCGTGCGTCGGTGCGCTCGATCCCCACCAGCACATCGGCTGCGATCTCGCTGTCGGCATCGGCGAGGACGTCCAGGGCGGGCGCAAGGTCTTGGCGCAAGGTCCAGCGCAGCACCTCTTCGATCGGGCGGTCGGTCAGCTGCGCCGCGTAGAGCAGCGGCGCCAAGAGCGCCGCTGCGCGCTCTGACCAGTGGTGCTCATTCGTCGTCCCGGCGCCGGCGCGGGAGGCGGCGCTCATCGCGCGCGCCGTCACGAGCGCATCGTCCCAGCTCGCGGCGGCGCTGACCGGGGACCACGAGAGGCGGCGAACGCCATCCGGGAGTGGCTCGGTGGCGGAGGGGTCGAACAGCCAGACCTCGCCTATCTCCGCGCGCGCGTGCATCGTGGCGTCCATCACGTCGGGCTTGGTCGAGGTCGAGACAGCTGGACCGGAGCAGGACATCAGCGCGGGGATCATCACGGCGCTGGTCTTCCCCGACCGCGGCGGCCCGAGGATCATCGCCGCGCTCTCCGGGTCAGCCGTCGCCCATTCCTGGCTCTCACGGACGCCGAGGTACGCGCCGTCGCCGACGCGCAATAGCCCTTCCCGCACGCGCGCGGCAGGGCTCACGGGTATGTGCGCCACCGGCTCGCGGGTCGCCGGTGCGAGCGGCGCTGGGCGGGTGGGAGTGCGCGGGGTGCGGGTGAAGATGCCGACGCCGAGCATCAGGAGCAGTCGCCCTGCGACCAGGACGATCGCTGCGCCGATCGTCCAGCTGATCGCGCTGCCAGATTTCAGGTTGAGCGCGATGCGGATGACGCCCACCACGAAGAAAAAGAGCACGAACGCGAAGCCTGCTCCCAAGCACGACGCGAACGGGTGGCGGCGCCGGAACGGAGGCTCCATCTGCTGATGGGAGGGCCCCCACGCATCCTCTTCGATTTCTTCCTCCAGGCGCCTTGACATGATCGATACCTTACACTAGGCTCTGCAACATGACAAGTATGTTAGCTCGGAGGAAATGAATGCCACCACGTAGACAGGTGGGCCTCGGCGCGATGCGCCAGATCCGCCAAGAGCTCAAAGAGGCTACCGCGGAGCGCAAAGACGTCGACCAAAGGATCAGGCGCCTGCGCGCCGCCGAAGCCGCGCTGTACGGCCGGCGCAGCCCCAACGCGAAGGTCCTCAACCGCGACCAGCTGAAGTCCTACCTCGCCGAGCACCCCGGGTCGCGCAGCATCGAGATCGCCGACGCGCTCACCGTCCCCGCGAACAACGCGCGAACGCTGCTGAGCTCGCTGAAGAAGGCGGGCGAGGTCACAAACACAGACCAACGCTGGTATCTCGCCGAGCACGCCAGCTGAGAGAACACACGGAGGCCCACCCCATGAGCATCGCAAGGATGAGCAGCGTCGCAGTCGGACTCGTGCTGTACACGATCACGCTCGCCGGACAGGCGCTCTCCGGGTTCGTGCGAGTCCTGAGCGCCTACATCGTCCTCGCCCTGATCGCGCTGATCACCAGCTGGCCGATCCCGAGCAACCCGATCGCGCTCGCGATCGGCTTCGGGCCGCTCGTCATATCGCTGCTCGCCCTGATCTGCCCCCCGCTGATCCTGCCGATCGACGGCCGCTGGTGGGAGATCAGCTCCGGCGGACGCCCACCCGAGCAAGACGAGCAGGAAGCATTCGAGCGCGCGATCGACGAACTGCGCGAGTACGACCGGAAGCTGCGCGTGCCCAGGCACTGGTTCGTCGCCGAAGAGCCCGACCGCAACGCCGCCGCCTACGCCTCGACGATGCGCGTCGACCGCGGCCTGCTGGAAAGCCCCTACGCGATCGCCGCGGTGATCGCGCACGAGCTCGGGCACCTGAACTCCAGCGACGGCCGGCTCGCGAGCGCGGTACGGCTGATGCTGCTCAAAGAAATGCGGACACCCGCGCTCTACCCCCTGTGGTCGCTCCCGTTCCGCGGCCTGGCATGGTTCATGAGCGGGGAAGCGGTGCTCAGCTTCATGGTGAACCCCTGGGAGATGTACTGGCGCTCGCGCGAGTTCGCCGCCGACCAGTACGCCGCACGCCTCGGACAGGGACCAGCGCTCGCGAGCACCCTCGAACGCGACTCCATGCCATACGAGCGATCGATACCCCGGATGCGCTACTCACGCGCCACGCATCCATACACCAAGCAACGCGTCGCAAAGCTACGCGCACAACCCCAGCCACACCCAGGAGACCAGCAATGAGAACACCAACCACCACCCCGACAAGAGCACCACGCGACACCTGTCCGACACGACCGCGAGGGCTCGGCGCGATCAGCCGCCGCGTCTCCGTCGATCTCACGCCGCAGGCCGTCGAGCAGGTCGCGCAGCGCGTCGCGCAACTGCTGGGAGACCGCGCGCAACGACAACCCGACCTGATCACCGCCGGCGAGCTCGCGCGCCGCCTGCGCGTCGAGCGCCCCTGGATCTACAAGCACCGCCACCTGCTCGGCGGACAGCGCATCGGCGACGGGCCAAAGGCGCCCTGGCGGTTTGACCTGGAGACGGCCACGCAGGCGCTCGCGCGCCATCGCGCGGTCCAAACACCGAACGGAGGTGCATGATGCGAGGGCTTTCAACGATGCCGGCGCGGCGACCGGCGGGTACAGGCGAGAGCCGGCGGCGGCTACATCTAGCGGCTCCTGGTGCGATCGGACATGATCGGAGGGGCATGGCGGCGTCGAGAGGGCGCTTGCGTGGTCGCATGGCGATGGACACACGATCGGGCAGGCCGTCGCTGATCCGGCCGTGCGATGTCGCCAAGGATCTGGCGGTCTCGCGTACCTGGGTGTACGACGCGGCGAACGCCGGTCGGATCCCATCGATCCGGATCGGGGGAGAGGACGGTCCGCTGCGGTTCGTGCCGGAGGACATCGATCGGTGGATCGACGAAGCGCGGAAAGCGTGGCGGCCGGGCTCCGGGAGTGTGGCTACGCAGCAAGCCCAGTGAGGCGCTCGATCTGCTCCTCGGTGATCGCCGCGCCGGCGGCCAGCACGTTGCGCTCGAGGTGGCCGTAGTAGCGCTGAGTCGTGGTGATGTTCGCGTGGCCCAGCTGATGCTGCACATAGGCGAGCGTGTTTCCGCTCGCAAGCCAAGCCGCGGCGGCGGTGTGACGCAAGGCATGGAGAGGCATGTGGCGCAGGCCGGCTTCGATGAGCGCCGCCTTGTGCCAGTCCCTGCTCACGGTGTTGCGGTCCATCGGCCCCCAAGCGCCAGCGCCCTCCCAGCGGCCAGTAGAGCGCTTCGTGGTTCGTGCGGGCATCACGAACACGTGGGCCTTCGGAGAGTCACCGCCGGGCTGGGTAGCTCGGTGAGCCAAATGCTCGCGCAGCATCAGGGACTGGCGGGGGCCGACCTCGACGCGGCGAAACTTGTCGGACTTGGTGGAACCGACAACCGTCTTGTGGTTGGCTGAGCGCTTGTGCGAGCGGTACACGACAATCGCGCCGCCGCTGTCGTCAAGTTCGAGGTCCTCGATCTGGAGCGCGATGGCCTCCGATATCCGCAGGCCGTCGCGGACGAGTACCTCGGCCAAGGGCCTGTAGAGGTCCGAGCAGCACGACAGATACGTCGGGATCTCGGACAAGCGCAAGTACTCGCGCTCGACGTGACCGAGGGGGAAACGCTCGATCTCCAGGGCGGGGTTGCGGGGGATGAGCTTCTCCTTGACGGCTCCGCTGAGGCAGACAACGAGCGTGCCAAGGGCGTTGTTCGCGGTCTTTGGCCCCAGCTCCTCGGCGTCGATCTGTTCGGCCAAGACGTCCACGAGCTCGTTGAGCGGACCGTCGTCGAGGCGTTCCAGTCGGATCGACTCGAGGACGGGGAGCAGGCGCTTGCGGCCGTGCACCTCGTAGTTGGCCCAAGATCCGGGCTCGAGATACGGCTT
>Ga0208849_1001533_pt1 | contig 15640 bp, 16 predicted proteins | sample NGESurdeep072012_10_FD_184470 | JGI IMG/M metagenome (GOLD analysis project Ga0208849, IMG submission 184470) | Arctic peat soil microbial communities from Barrow, Alaska - NGEE Surface sample 53-3 deep-072012 (SPAdes) | ecosystem: Environmental > Terrestrial > Soil > Wetlands > Peat ...
AAGCGGCGCTAGAACAAGAGTAACGAAACGCCGGAGGGTTCGTGAATGTGACGCCTTGTGCGCCGTAACATTTCTGCGAGCCGACAGCATGAAAGGCAGTGTCGGGTATCAATAGACCGCAATTTCGCGTCACAACTCCCTATACTGGGCGTGTCGCAAAATAGTTGAGCGCGCGGATTCGGTTGATGAGCGGCGCCTCATCAACGTGATGTTCGCGGTTGATCAGCGATTGCAGAAATCGCGGGCGACCGCACCGATGCAGCGACAGTCCTCTTTGGAGGGGCGACGACCTTGCTCCAATAGTGACGCGGCGACCGCGTAATAGCGGCCGCCGCGCTGTTACCCATGGGTTACGGGTTCGGATACGGGGTAACGGCGATCATCGTGACGACCGGGCCATGATCGGTGATCGTCGGATTGGGGTCTAGGCTTTCGAACTTCAACGTCGTCACGTTCGCCGTCGCGGTGAATGACCAATAATGGTAGCCGTATGCGCCGTTGACCGCACCATTGAGCGGTGGTATCTGAACATCCCAGAGGAAGTCTTCGTGTTGGCTGGCGGCCGCTACGCGCAGCAACTTGACGGTTGGATCATTACCCTGAGTCTCGTTCGCGGAGAGCCAGAAACTCACCAGGTAGACGCTCTTGGGAGTCGTTTTAAGCTTGTGGCTAATGCCGCCCGCGCCAGGTGAACCGTCGAGATCGACGGCGCACAGCCCACCGGGGAGATTCCAAACGCCGCTACCTTCCAGGTCAACGCCGGTACCGCCGTCGCTGGCTGGGAATCGGAAAGCAGTCCAACCGGTGCCAGGGATAGTTCCGAGATACACATTCGGAATTGCTCCCCTGAAGTCACCGTCAGCATTGGCGCCGTTCACAACTAGGTTCCCCGCAGGAGGCCAACCGTTTTGAGTCGATGCCGGGCACGCGGTGTTGGCGCGACTCATCGATCGGAATTCGTTGGTACGCGATTGATTGGAGACGGATTGCGCGCGCCCGAAGGCGTGATTTTGCTGGGGCGAGTTGCTCGTCGATGAGCTCAGGTCGGAGAGCCCAGCGCACTGCACATTAAGCAGAGCAACGGCGGCGATCGCGATTACGAAACGTCCTTTGAGCAGTAAGTTTTGCACGGGTTATCGTCCCTTTTCAGAGCGCGCAGGCGCTCGTTTGCTGTATCAGGGCCTACGCGGAGGAAACTAAGCAAGCGTTCGCCTCCATGCGATGGTCGGCCTTGCAGGAGCGAGAGACGCCTGCGCGTCGTCTGCGAGCGCCATGGACAGCAATCTCTATGTTGCAAATTCTTCCGCGGAAAAGTCAGGTTCCGTAACCGTTTATTCACCGAAAACTCTTGCGCTGACACGCACCATTACATGAGGAATCATCAATCCCAACGCTCTCGCGTTTTCGGTGGCAGGAAATCTCTCCGTCTCAAACAGTTGCATCGGTCCGTATTCGCAAAGCTGTTCCCCGCCGTGGGGTCCGGTTCGGGTCCCTCATCTCCACCATTGGAACCGGCGTCTCTGTCGAGCGCTCTGAACATCGCGCTTTGAGAAGACAGGATCGGCCGTAGCTCGTGCAGCACCGTGTCGGCGCCCAGACCACCGCGGCCCGAGATTCTGGTCCCCGACGAAAAGCACGCGATGAAGCTGCTCGGTGCTGTGGGCGACGCCCACGAGCGAGCGCTCCCGTCTCTAGCGATCACAACCGGAGTGCGACAAGGCGAGATCTTTGCGCTCTGCTGGGTGATGTCGACCTCGCGGCCGGCGCGGTCTACGTGAAGTAAAACCTGGCCAAAGATCGCGAGGACCGCCTCGTAAGGACTGAGCCGAAAACGCCGAACTCACGACGAGTCATCTACATGCCCGAGCTCGCGCCGCAAAGGGGGCAGTTTGGGTCACGCGGGCACCCGGATGATGTTCAAGGGACGCGTTTGCCCCGAATATACCACGTTAAAGCGGCCGTCATCGAACCTTGAGGCCGTTACGCCGCTCTCCGCGATCAGGTTTTCGAGTTGGTTTTCCAAACTAGCCTCCTTTGGCGCACGCGCCGTGTTCATTATACCACGCCAGTTAATAACTGTGCTAGTAACACTAAGCGACCAATGGCATGGCCATAGGCTAGTGAAAAAAGGCCGATTCTTGATATTGTGATCGCGCGTCGGATCGACCGTGCCGACGAGCGTCCGACCTTGGAGTCCGCGCGTATTATTAACAGCACTCGTGTGCAGGAGGCCACCGTCCGTTAGGGCAAGCCGAAGTCATGAAGACCGATAAGGCCAAGCCATCATCGATCAGGCGTCTTTCTGTGTCGCTCGATGCGCAGCTGGTGAAAAAGCTCCGCTTGGCCGCGATCGACAACGAAGGTTCGGTGTCCAGCATCATCGAGGCCGCCGTCCGCGAACTCTTTACGACGACGACTCGTACGCGTAACGTGCTGGACAAGCACAGCCCGTCTCGGCGACGATCCTCCTAGCGACTTAAGCCCGCGGGAATTGGCCTTAGCCATATGATGATCAAGTCGGTGCTGGTCGCGAACGTCAGGTCGATGGCTCAGCTATAAACCGCCGACCAAGTTGGCGGGTCGCCACCACCGCTTGCCGAATACGCGATAACGTTCTATTGATTTGTTGAGGTATCGCCGTGCGCCGCTTGTCCTTTCTCGCCGTTGCGGTTTTGGCCATCGGCTGTTCGTCGCACTCGGGAGCCGTGCCCGGTCCGATAAACATCTCACCGCAGGTCTTCCAGAAGAAGCAGCCGTTCAAGAACCCGTGGCTTAAGACAAATCTAGGGCTGCGCGGAGTTGCGCCGACCGCACTGGTCGCGCAGGGTAAGTACGTATGGGTGGCAGACGGGATCGGCGATATAAGCCGCGTTTCGATGCGGCAAGGCAGCAAGAACTTTCGCCTGAGCATAACAACCGCGGCTATCACATTTGGATCCGATAAGAATTTCTGGGTCGCTAGTGGTCGAGCCGTAATCGCGAGAATGACGCCGACCGGTGTCGAAACCGACTTCACGCTCCCGGATTCAACGGCCAGGGTATCGCAGTTGAACGAGGGGCCAGACGGGGCGCTTTGGTTCTCGGTATACTCCGATTCGAACCCAGGCATGGGCCGAATGGACGCCGAGGGGAACTACACATTATTCCCGGTCGGATACATCTCGACTCCGTGCGTCGGGCCGGATGGCAATTTGTGGTACTTCGACGGCGTAAACCTTAACAGTATGAACACCCAGGGACAAATTGTAGGGCAATTCCCTAGCACGGAGTACACACTATATTCAATCATCGGTCCGGACGGCGCCATGTGGGCCGTAGACGGCTCACAGTTGGTCCGCTATACCACGCAGGGACAAGTCTCGACGTTCGCAGCGCAGATGAATCTTGGCGACATCGCGAACTCGAACGGGCTGCTCTGGATGACCACGGGGAACGGCATCATTTCATTCGACCCGGTTGCGCTAACGTTCGGACAGCAGATCACTGGGCCGGATACCACGCAGAGAATCATCACGGGCGTGGACGGCAACTTCTGGATGACGGGGCCGCACAATAATATCGTCACCTACGTCAATCAAATTATGTCCGTACGGCCGACGAGCCTCACCCTTCGACTCGGCGGAAAGGCGACCAACACCGACACGCTCACGGTCGGCGAGACGAACTACGGGGGCACGTGGAGCGCGGTATGGCCAAGCCAGATCGTGAACGTGGAGCAGACATCGCCCGGCGTCTTCACCGTGACGGCAGTCAGTCCCGGCTCGGGCAAGATAACGATCCAAGACACGATGCACAACTACACCAAGATCCCGGTGACGGTGCAGTAGCCACTGAAGCGACGACTAATAAGGAGTGCCAAGATTGCGGCAAAGCGTATCGATCCTTGTGATGACCGCGACGGCAGCGTTGGCGATAGCGTTGCTTGTGGGATGCTCCGACGGCTCTGCGATTGCGCCGAAGGCGGCGTCGCACCAAAGTTTCACGTATTCACCGGCGGGGCGTACTTCGTCCATTCTCGGCCCAATCGGTGTGCTTGACATGAATCGTCGTGTGGCCCATCAGTTCAAGAGCTTCTATTCCTGCCCCGCGACGGGCCGCTTAGAGTACGTGGCAGATTTTGGCCATACTGTCATTTTCGTCTATTCAGGAGATTTCGCAAGCCAGGCGCCGTGCGGACAACTCACGTCAGGTTTAGTTCAACCGGATGGAATGTATGTGAAGACCGGCACCCACGACCTTTACGTGGCAAATAACACTCCCAACATTCTCGTGTTTCACAGAGGCCAGACGACGCCGTTCAATACCTATACCGATCCTGGCGCCCCGATCCCGATAGATGTTGCTGTCGCTAAAGACGGCACGGTTCTCGCGTCCAATTTGAATTGCTCCATCTCAACCTGGATTGGGGGACCAAATGGCGGCACATTTGTCGGTAATTTCCCGATGACGAATTGCCAGTCGGGCTACGAAACTTGGATAACGGTCAAAAAAAATGGCACCGTATACTTCGATGACCACGATGTGAATTCAACCCTTGGCGCAGTGTGGTCTCTGTCGTGTCCGGCCGGCGCATGCGGCATTCAGACCCGCGTAGCGGGTGTGTCGCTCCGATCTGCTTGTGGTTTGGGATTCAATGCCACGGACGACTTGCTCGCGAGTGATACCAATCCTGGCGCAGCCGATACCTTCGAATTGCCTAATCCAAATCCGAAGACGTTTCCGGTGCGAGGACTTCCCTTTAGCCTGGCCTTCGATGAACTTCACCACCGTTGGTTTACCGGTGATCCCGAGGCAAACGCCGCCTATGAATACATGTATCCTGGTGGCAAATTTGTCGGAATGGTCCATGGCACTCTGTCCGGTCAGATCGTTGGTGTCGCTGTCGATCCGTGAATCCGACTTGCCCGGTGACTGAACTCTTGTAACATTGAGGGAATCGACACGCATCGTCTTTTGGTTCTTACCAAGTTTCGCGCGCTGGGCGCGGTTGCGGCGATAGCCGTGATTTCTGCCTGTTCCGGTGGCAGTTTAGCGATTGAGCCGCACTGGACGTCACCGCAAAGCGGAGCGCATTTGTCATCGGGCGGTGTTCAAGGCGCCCTTAGCCCGTTTGGCCTGCTCAATATCAATCGGTATGGCCATCAACTGAAGAGCTTCTATGCGTGCCCCGCGATGGGCCCAATCAAGTACCTGTCTGATTCCTCTCATCCTTACATCTTCGTTTACGCGGGAAAATTCGCGGGCCAGACCTGGTGCGGGCTCATCATGTCGGCGTCCCTCAACGAACCCGGCGGGTTGTACGTAAAAACCACTACCCACGATCTCTACGTGGCGAACTGGGGCTTCAACAAAATTCTGGTTTTTCACAGAGGACAAACGGAACCATACAACGTTTATACAGATCCAACTCTCCAAAATCCGATCGGCGTTACGACGGCCAACGACGGGACCGTGATCGCCAGCAACGCCTATCAGCCGAACCATACAGAGAATGGCTCGATTTCAACGTGGATTGAGGGTCCGAATGGGGGCACGTTCGTCGGGAATTTCTCGATGACAAACGACTCCGAAGGCTACTTCGTCACTGTTCAAAAGAATGGCAAGGTCTACTACGACGATGTAGATCTTTCCGGCTCTGGTGCCCTTTGGTCTCTATCGTGTCCTGCCGGCCACTGCGGTATCCAGACCCAGGTGGCGGGCGTGTCGCTAAAAATTCCGCGCGGCTTGGCGTCCGACGGTGCAGAAGACTTGATCGTGATTGATACAGAGCCTGGCCGGGCTGAAACATTCGAATTGCCCAACCCAAACCCAGTAATCTTCCCATTGGCCGGATTTCCGGATGGGGTAGCCATAAACGAGCTGGACCATCATTTATTCGTCGCCGACTCTTTCAACCAAGTTGGAGCCGAGTATTTGTATCCAAGCGGCGTCCTGGTGGGGACTGTTCAATGCGGCACGGCTTGCGTCCCATTCGGCATTGCAGTCGATCCCGGTCACGCGCGCTGATTAGTGTGGTGAATTAGCACACTACCGCTTCATAACCACGCATTCGCGGTCGGGTACGGATGATGTGAGCAAGCCCCGGATCACGGCCAACGCTCTGACGGTGTGCTTTGCCGCCCTCATCGCGTGTTTCGGCGGCGGTTGCGCGCACGAGTCTGCGAAGCCAATCGTGATAGCGACACCGAGCGCGCCGAACGTAGCTTCGACACCCTGCGCGTTCTTCGCCGACATGTATCCGGTGAGCGATGCGTCGTTCAGCGCACATCATTCAACCGCCAAGGAACGTGGCGAGATATTGCATTGGTCTGCAAAGGTCACGACACAGAATCGTAAGTACGTTCGTTGGATGCGATGGCACGGACTGATCGTATTCGTCGCGAACCCGAACTACAACCGCGCTGGGTACGGAGATTATGCCTGGGGGGCGTTGAACACGAACGTTGAGGTGGACCAGGTCCGATGCGAGATATTTGCGATTCCGAACGAATAACGGTCAACGATCGCTGGTGGAAGTTGAACGTGTCTGACCAAGTCACGTGTACGAGTTGCGGTGTAACCGGAGCTGCCCCGATGCCTGGTCGCACTTCCGAGTTTGTTCGATGTACAGGCTGCGACGATTGGTGCTGCCGAACTTGTTACAACACCGCTGATGACGTGTGCCCGATATGCGCACATGACATCAAGGTTTGGCGCGAGACTGAAAACCGAAATTGGTGGCGGCAGCGCGTTACGGGAACGAAGCCGATTCTCGGGTTGGTATCGGCATTGATGTTTTTCGTGGGACTGAGATACGCACTGGGAGGCGGGCCCGCTGGTGACGAGGGTCCAAGCCGGGTCGTCGGCATCGTAGCAATGGTTCTGGCGGTCGCGATGTTCTTTTCACTGAAATGAGCCCGGCGTCACCGCGACACCATTTGGCATCGCCGACTTCATCATCGACGAGATTTCTCTTCAAACCAAGTCTCGCACACCTTGTAAACGATGAGGGTTCCGACAACAATCGATCCCCACAGTACCACGTCTGCCATGGTAACGTTGATGGTCGGTAGACTCATCGCCTACATCACCGGCGCGACTTTAGCGTTCGTGGTTGCGGTCATTTCTTCGACATGAGAACGATCGTCGATCAGGCGTCAGGGTTTCCTCTTCACAATCGCCGCCGTCCGTACCTCGGACGGATAGGCCGCATCGACAGGTGGCCATAGTCGGGTAGAACAGGTCGAACTCATGAAGTCTGATAAGGCCAAGCCACAGTCGATCAGGCGTTTGTCGGTGTCGCTCGACGCGGAGCTAGTGAAAAAAGTCCGATTGGCTGCGATTGACTACGAAGGTTCGGTGTCCAGCATCATCGAGTCCGCTCTCCACGAACTTTTTTCGACGCCGTCGCGAACTCGCAGCATGCTGGAGAAGCAGAGCCCATCTCGGCGACGGTCGTCATGAGCAATGTGAAGCCCATGAACCACGTGCGGTACCGTTGGCATTGATTGTTGTCTTGGCCATATGACGATCAGCTAGCATAAGTCCCGAACGCCAGGTCGATGGCGCAACCATAATCGGCCGACCACTGGGGGGGCGGTCGCCACCACCGGCCCCTTGTCTACCGCAACGTGTAGGAACCTCTTCGAGTAAGGGGCAAAAACAGGTAGCACACCATAGTCACCCGATAAAGAGGCCGTCCATGCGTCGTTTATTCGTAGCCGCCGCGCTACTTTTAGTCGGGTGTGGTTCGCATTCTGGAGCGATGCCGACTCCAGGGAAATTTTCGCGCGACATATTTCAGCAGAAGGTGAACAGCTACGGCTGGACATTTACTGACGTTCAGGCGCAACCGTTGGATATTGTCGCCGATACGAATCACAAGGTGTGGGTGACCGAAAACAACGGCATACTCGAGATCGCGATGGACAAGCACGTCAAGGCGTTCCCGCTCGCCGTGCAACCGGATAACATCGCGATCGGGTCAGATAAGAATCTTTGGGTCACCGCGAGCACGCCGGGTAACTCACCCGTCGGCATGGTCGCTCGCGTGACGCCTACGGGCGTGGAAACCGACTTCGCCGTTACGGTGGGCATGTTTCCTAGAAATATCGTGAGCGGACCAGAGGGCGCGCTCTGGTTCGATGAATGCACTCAGGATCGATCGGCGGGAGGAATCGGCACGATCACGACTTCTGGCACGTATGCGTTCTACAGCAACGGTGTCGGATGCACTCAGGACATCGCCGCTGGCCCTGACGGCAACATTTGGTTCGGCAACGGCCCAACGATGTTCTCGATGACGACGCTGGGACAAATTGTCGGGCAGTACGCAGTCGGCGACAGATATGTCAGTGACATAACTACGGGGTCTGACGGCGCGCTGTGGGTCATAGAGCGGCCGACAACAGGCGGGTCGAAACTGATGCGCATCACGACGCAAGGACAGATCACGCACTTAGATAGTGGATTAATCTGCGGCTGCAACGCGACTTTAACAAATATTGTGAGCGGACCGGATGGGAATCTCTGGATAATGGTTGGAGGAAACTCTTCTCATCTCGTCACGTTTGATCCGATAACGCAAAGCCGAGTCGCAATGGTCAGAGCCCCGACGTATGGGCCGCTTGCGGTCGGAATCGATGACAACCTCTGGATGGCTGGCGTCAGCGAATCACGCATCGAAACTTTCGTGCGTATGCTGATGACGCTCTCGGCGAAGAAGCTCACTGTACCGGTAGGTCAGATGGCCAACTTGAGCGTGAGCGAGGCCAATTATTCGGGTCAGTGGACGGCGATCGCGAAGAATCCGAAGATCGCGAGCGTAACGCTCAATTCCAACAACGGATCGTTCACGATCACTGGAGTTTCGCCAGGCACGACTTTCGTCGATGTCTACGATTCGATGTACAACTCGATTAGCGCAAAGGTAACGGTGCAGTGATCAACGCGATGTGGCTGCCAAGCACCGATGACTGCGCGAACGTGACAACAGGTGTGCGGTCGTTGCGGCGCACATCAGTTCTCGCCGTCGCGCTTCTCGCCATCGGCTGCTCAGCGCATTCGGGGGCCGTGCCAACTCCTAGCGCGATTTCGCCGCAGATATTCCAGAAGCAGCCTCTAATCAAAGGGGGCTGGGTCCTCACGCCTCTCAATCGGCTCAAAGGCATGAAGGCGTTCCCGAACGGACTTGCAGTCGGTGCAGATCACAAAGTTTGGGTAACGGTAGCAAATGCAAACGGATTCGGCGCGCTGGTCAAAATCGCGATGGACCAGCATCAAACGCGCTTCCCGCTTACGATCTCACCTGGGTCGATTGCCCTCGGCGCGGATCAAAACTTTTGGATCACGGGCAGCGTTGGCGGCAATACCGGCGTCATCGCCCGCGTCACCCCCGTAGGGACAGAAACTGATTTTAGTATAACCGCCGGCTTATATCCAATCAACATTGTCGCCGGATCGGACGGAGCAATGTGGTTCACGGAGTGCTCCACGGACAGATCATCTGGCGGAATCGGCCGAATGGATACGTCAGGCAACTACACGTTCTATGCAGGCGTGTGCTCAACCGTGGTCACAAGCGGGCCGGACGGCAATATCTGGTTTGGTGACATCGGCCAGAACGTCTACAGCATGACCACGCAAGGCACGCTTGTCGGCACGTACCCGGTTGGCGACAAATTCGGATTCAAGGGCATCGCGGCTGGCTCCGACGGTGCGCTATATTTCACGGGCAGTTACGCGCAAGGCGTGGGCTATGAATTGGTCCGCGTGACAACATCGGGGAAGGTCACTCATCTTGGAAATGACGGTTTCGGGATGCAGTACATAACGAACGGTCCGGATGGCAACTTGTGGATCTCTGCCTCGCTCGCCAACGCTAATCGTCTCATGACGTTCATTCCGCAAACGGCTGTCTTTGGAACGCCGATCAAGGCGGTGTCGGTCGGTCAGTTAATTGTCGGCCCTGACGCCAATATTTGGCTCGCGGACTTTTTCGGCGGTCGCGTCGCCGCGTACATCCGATTGGCGATGACGCTCTCGGCTCAACAGCTGACGATTCCGGTCGGAAAAAGCGCCCCATTGACCGTCACTGAATCGAACTATGCTGGAACCTGGACGGCGATCGCAACGAATCAGGCAATCGCAACTGTCACGCTTAACTCAAACAACGGTTCTTTCGAAGTCACGGGTGTCGCGGTAGGAACGACAAACGTTGTCGTCTACGACTCGGCGTTCAATTCGATCGCAGTCAAGGTGACGGTCCAGTGACCAATTTCGTGCGCCAGCCGCGCAGAAAGGACATCCTGAGAGGAGCCGCTACATGAACGCCTCAACCGGAATGCACGCGATGCGCCGTATCTCCGTTCTTGTCGTCGCGCTTATCGCCATCGGCTGCTCGTCGCACTCGGCTATCCCACCATCAGCTGTTGATGGCGGATCCGCGCCCCAAGTTTTTCAAAGCAGGGGCGGTGGCCAATGGTACGTATTCAGCACGCACACTACACTCGGCTCTCTCCCTCCGATACACTGGTTCGGAGCTGGCATGACGATGTTGGGTTCGCCGGGCCTGCTCCATATCGACGAGCGTGGCAACACGATCGGGACGCGCGAACAGTTTGGAACTACCTCAAGTAGCAGCGAACTGATCGGACCGGACGGAAACCTCTGGGTCACGGACTACGCAATAGATCGCGTCACACCGAGTGGACAGGTAACCACGTACGTGCCGCCGAGAAGCCCAAACGCCGGACCGATTACCATCGGTTCTGACGGCGCCATGTGGTTTGGAGAAACCGTCACTAACCCGGAGCTGGGCCGCATTTCGACCAGCGGTGTGGTTACTGAAATTCCTTTCCAGTCTCCGAACGGACCGTATATCGCGATTTTTTCGATGGTGACCGGATCGGACGGCAATTTCTGGGGAACGGGCAATTTCAGCGGCATCGACCGCATCACTCCTGCGGGAGTCGTGACGAATTTCCCGGTGCCCGGATTCAACTCGCAGTTCTACGGAAACCTTGCGGCCGGCCCGGATGGCGCGGTTTGGTTTATCGCGCGGGCTCAAGGAGCCCAGGAACGATACTTAGGCCGCATGGCGATGGACGGTACCGCGACGGAATTTGACCCACCGAATCAAGCTTTCGGGCCCCTATGGCTGACATTCACGCCCGATGGAGTGATGTGGATGGTAACGGAAACCGGCTATTATGCAGTCGGCTCATTCAACCTCTCGACGCATCAATTCTCCACACCGGTTACAGCACCGCTGTCATTTCAGAATTTCTTTAGCCTCGCGCCAGGGCCCGATGGGAACTTATGGATGGGAGTTCTTGATGGACGAAAAATTGGCGTATATCTGCGGCAATCAATCACGGTCGATCCAGCAAGCCTGACCTTCAGCGCGCCCGGGATGACGGCAAACGTGTCCGTCAACGAGACCAACTACTCGGGCAACTGGAGCGGATCATCGAAGAACAATGCCGTTGCGACGATAAAACGAAGCGGCACTCTCGGGATCATGAAGGTAACGGCCCATGGCGTCGGATCGACCACGCTGAATGTCAGCGACTCGATGCACAACTGGGTCAAGATTCCGGTGACTGTGCAGTAGTGCTCGCGCCACCGAGCGCGCGTAGAAGTCGCGGCGAAATTATTGATGTGTGGATGGGAAGAGTGCCCCTAGCAAGTCTCCAACGGGCGCGCCAGCTTCAATCATGGCTCCGCAGTTATTCCCGACGATCCGAATTAAATGATGTGCCATAATTCGACACACCACGGCGGCGGCCCGGTAGTGACTCGCGTGGACTGGATCTAACGGTTCGAACGTTTTCTCTGTGGGGAGAATGTGAGCTACTGCGTTCCGTAACTCGGTCTGCTCATATCGATCTCGTGCATAGGTGTACTTTCGGCCGACGAGATCAGCATCGCAGAACTTAACCGGGTCCTCTGGAAGAAGGTCTTGCAACTCGATCCAAGTCGCGCTCGGAAATCCGTCGTGCACCGAACGAAGTGCCGCCGCACGTTTTAGAATATGATCAACGATCTTGAAAAAGCACAAGAACTGATATGGTCTCGAGTTGCTGATTACACCTTCAGCGTATAGGAAAACAAAACGACTGATTGTAGGCGCACCAGGAATGCCCAGCTTGAATGGCTGCAATTGAGCATCCGCCCAAGGATGGTAAAGACGCCAATACGCTTTGGTACGATCGTCGGTCAAATGAACGGTTATGCTACCATACCGAAGTGGAAGTTGGAAAATAAAAGTAAGCAAGGAATTCAAATGATTGAAGTAAGCCGTCGCAAGATTTATCGCGTTGCTGTAGTTGCCGGCGACAACTTCAATTATCTCAATTCCTGCCAGTTGATCATCGTCGCCTCGTCGTAAGACAAAGACGACAGGAAGTCCGTCGATCGACATCCTGGGTTCGGTCATCGCTGGGTCTATGGTGTAGTTGGATGCTCCGCCACTTACGTCGTGATCGAGGAGCGGGTCAAACTTAACATTCCTTGTTGATAGGTCGCCGTCCAACTTAGCAAGCTTAAAAAATGCAGTCCAATGATCTTGACCCTCTAGCGGTTGCGGCACGTGCACGTCAACTGACATGCCCCAGCTCCACCAGGGCTGGCGGACCTGCCTTTGGCGAGTCGGTCCATTTCCGCAAGTTCGCGTTTCGCAAGCTCGATCTTACGAACTTGTGCGTCGTGCCTTGCTTTGTCGGCATCTCGAACTGCTTTCGCCTTCGCATCTTTGTTCGCCAAGTAATTCTTCTTTTGATCCATTTCGACAGATTCGGTCGCAGTAACCCAAACCCCGTCAATGAACGCTGGTTGAGCGCTCCAAGGCAATCGCACCGTCGCAATTCTAGGATAACTGCTAACGAAGAGCATGCAACCAAACAAGGATAGGTAATTAACCGTCTGCACGATCCGCACTGGCTCATCGAAGCCCAACTGGTCATAATTGGTCGGCATGCCGACACGACGCCTGCCAGGCCGTTGTCGGCGCAGAGAATGAACCGGAGGCAGTTCTCTCGGCAGCTTAAAGGCTTGCCCCTGTCCAAAGACAGAAATAGCGTCACCGCCGGGCATTTTAGCCCGGCTTGGTCATGATCGGGAGTCAGGATATGTCTCAACGATTCTTCGTCGTTTGCACGCTGATCGTATTCGCGTTTGGTTCTGCGGTATCCGGATGCTCAAGCGCCTCTAGTCCGGTGCCTGTGAGACATTCTGTTGCAGCTACTGGAGAAGAGACACCGCAAACGCTCGGTAAGTGGACCTCCAAGGCGCCTTTGCCTTCCGCTCGAGCGACTCTGGCGGTGGTGTTATCAACGACATAGCTTATGCCGTCGGTGGCGTAGACAGTAACGGCAATCTTTCGAATGTCGTTCAGGCCTACGATTCTGCGACTAACACTTGGAACACGACGGCACCGATGCCGACAGCGCGACAAAGCCTTTCAGCCGGCGTCGTCAACGGCATACTCTATGCCGTCGGCGGCATTGGCACTTGCGGTAACGCCTGCAATACGGTTGAGGCTTACGATCCTGCGACGGACACCTGGACAACGGTGGCACCGATGCCGACTGCGCGTCGCGATCTAGCCGTGGGAGTCGTCAAGGGAATACTATATGCCGTCGGCGGTGAAGACGACAACGGCTCGTTGAACACGGTTGAGGCTTATGATCCTGCGACGGATTCCTGGACCACCAAGGCACCCATGCCATCCCCGCGCTACGGGTTGGCTGTCGGCGTCGTCCACGATATTCTCTATGCAGTGGCAGGCGCAAGTGCTAACGGCGGTAACATCGTCGAGGCCTACAATCCTGCGGCCGACACTTGGACCACCAAGGCACCGATCCTGAAGGGACGCGTATACCTTGCCGCTGGAGTCATCAACGGCATCCTCTATGCAGTCGGGGGCTATTACGGCCATTTCATGAAGTCGGTTGAGGCTTACAATCCCGCAACGAACGTTTGGACCCCCGTGACATCCATGCCGTCCAACCGCGCCTTCCTGGGAGCGGGCATCATCAAGCATAAACTCTACGCAATTGGTGGCGGCGGCCAGCACGTTTTGAATACAGTTGACGCATTCAATCCGCGCTTGTGACGATGGCTCCGCCAGGCCCGCATCCGACGTATGAATATACAGCCTTTTGGTTACTATTGCACGCGGGCTAATCGACCGTATATTTGGCACGAAATTTCACAAATGAAATCCGCAACAGGACCAGCCTCGTCTTTCGCTTACTGTCAAAGTTGGTTCCCTGGGCTATGCAGCCCGTGTGCGGCAGCAACGTCATTCTGAGCGAGGTCAAGGTAGCGCCGGGTCATTGAGAGCGATGACTGCCCCAATTGCCTCTGCAATGAAAATACGTCGCCGCCACTGCGTAAGAACCAAGTCGCGAAGGTATGGCGCAGAGTATGAGGACTAACCCTCACGCCCGACACACCCGCTCGGAGCGCAAGCCTAGCCAACTGCTGGTGAGCGTGACGTCGATTCATCGGCAGTCCGTTTCCACAGATCAAGAGACAATTCGACGCTGGTGCGAGTTTCCGCCGCTCGCGCAAATATCGCATCAGGCACTTTGCAGTGCGCGGTCCGAAGTACACAAGGCGTTGCTTCCTGCCTTTAGCGTTCTGAATTAGTATCTGACTATCAGATAACACGATGTCCGAGAGTCCCACCGCCACCGCCTCTCCCACGCGCATTCCAGTATCCACTATGACGCGAATAAACAGTTCATCCCTTAGCCCGACGAATTGACCGGACTTGCAAAGCGCTATCATCGAACGAACTTGGGCCACCGATAGCGCGGGAACAACCTTATTGTCGATCCTAGGCGGTTGAATTTTCGCAGCATGATCTACACAGAGTTCCTCTGCGGCGCACCAGCGAAAGAATGTTCGAAGGCGCACGACGGCTTCGCGCATTGAGTTGAGCGAAATTTCCCTGCGGCAGGTGACGTACAACCGCAAATGACTGGCTGAAAGATCAGAGAGATCAACACCAGTGCCTTGGCACCAGTTGGAAAACGGCGCGAGTTGATAGCGATAACACGCGAGTGTTGCGGGGCTAGACCCTCGGACCTTTCGGTCGATTACAAATTCTTCAATAGCCGTCCGAAGGTCTGTGAGAGAAGAACCCTTACAATTCGAAATCATAGAACCCTTACATCCTTACTGTTAGGGTCCCGGCCGACTTCGAGCGGGGGCTAAAAAGCCCGTCACCACTTCAATTGCGGCAACAGGCTCTCTTTATTGTGGAGATGAGGGGACTCGAACCCCTGACCCCTTACATGCGAAGCAGAAGAATCGGTTTTTCGCGTTACCGCTAGAACGCCGCAAAATCGAGGAAAGTACCGATACGACTGAGGACGGCGCGATTGCGCGATTGCGCCGTCCTTCACCATTCTTCGCCGATGTGCGTTCCCTAAGTGGTCAGATAAGTGGTCAAACTGACCGCCTGCGGCCTCATGCTTGCAAAAAACAATCGGGCGATTTTCGGCTTCCGCTAGAATGCCGTAAAATCAAGGGAAAGCCCCGACACGACTGAGTTCGGCGCAAGTGCGAGATTGCGCCAACGGTCGGAAGTTATTGCCGATCTTCGGCCCGTGAGTGGCATTACGAGTGGCATGGCGGCCTCATGCGCGAC
>Ga0208849_1001534_pt1 | contig 15633 bp, 15 predicted proteins | sample NGESurdeep072012_10_FD_184470 | JGI IMG/M metagenome (GOLD analysis project Ga0208849, IMG submission 184470) | Arctic peat soil microbial communities from Barrow, Alaska - NGEE Surface sample 53-3 deep-072012 (SPAdes) | ecosystem: Environmental > Terrestrial > Soil > Wetlands > Peat ...
CCAAAGAAAGTATGCGGGCTGGAAGCCCGCGCTCCGAAGGCGATGTGATCGCGAACACCAGCGGAACGCAAGTGACGCCCATCAAATTAGCTGACGCGGTCCCGCCTAGTTCTACTACTGCGTCGTACCCGGAGCGCGGGCTTCCAGCCCGCCCTTGGCGTCAATGGCAAGGCCGCCACTCCGGTCTTGTCGGTCAGCGAAGCCGCGGCGACGGACGAAGAAGAGCGGGCTGGAAGCCCGCGCTCCGGAAAACCATGCCGGTACAGCAATTCGGCCGACCGGCTCGGCCCTGTAGGATCACCCGGCCGCTCGGCCTCCGGCTTCGGCGATTCGCGATCTGGCGATCTCGATGGCGATCTCGTGTGTCGGCCGGCGGTCGCGGAGCGATTGTTCGAGAACCTGGTCCAGGGTCGCCGTCAGGCGGACCAGCTTGGCTTCCACCCAGGCCGCCTCGAAGGCGCCGCCGCGCTCCAGGGCTCTGATCTCGCCGGCGATGTTGATGATCCCGCCGCCGTTGATCACGAAGTCCGGCGCGTAGGTCATCCCCCGCTCGTAGAGCGCCCGGCCGACCTCGGGATCGGCGAGCTGATTGTTGGCGCCGCCGGCGACGATCCTGGCCTTCAGCCTGGGAAGTGTCCGCTGGTTCACCGCGCCGCCCAGCGCGCACGGCGCGAAGACGTCGGCCTCGACATCGAAGATCGCGTCCGGGGGGACGACCGCCGCGCCGGTGCGGCTGGCCACCGCCGCGGCGGCCTCGGCATGGACGTCGGCGACGGTCAGGCGGGCGCCGGCGGCGGCGAGCTTGTCGGCGAGATAGCCGCCCACATGCCCAACCCCCTGGATCGAGACGCGCACGCCGGCCAGGTCGCGGCCCAGGACCCGGCGCACGCAGAGTTCGATGCCCCGGGCGATGCCGTCGGCGGTCACCGGGCTGGGGTCGCCCGAGGCCGCCGGATGGCCTTCGAGCCCGGCGATGAAGCGCGTCGATCGGCGGGCCTCGGCGAGATCGGCCGGCGACAGCCCGACGTCCTCCGCCCCCCAGTAGCGGCCGCCCACCGCCTCGACGGCGCGACCGAAGGCCCGGAACATTTCCGGGGTCTTCTGGGTCCGCGCATCGCCGATGATCACCGACTTGCCGCCGCCCAGATCCAGATCGGCCACGGCGTTTTTGAACGACATCGCCCGGGAAAGCCGCAGGGCGTCGTCGATGGCGTCCTGTTCGGTGGCATAGGGCCACATCCGGCACCCGCCCGCCGCCGGCCCGCGGGCCGTGGAATGGATGGCGATGAAGCACTTCAGGCCGGCCGCCGGGTCGGAAAAGGCGTGCAATGCCTCGTGGCCCTCGAAGGCCGCGGAATCGAAAACGCTCATGGGAACTCTGCGAAGGGAGTGGGTCGGGAGGGCCGGCCCGCCTCTACGCCGGCGCCTTCGTCCCCACAACCCCGGATGGCGGCGGGATGGGCGGCGCGCCCGAAGGCAGCGGCGCGGCGGGATCGCGGATGAACGCCGCCACGTCGGCCCACACCGTCGCCGCCTGGCGGTCGCGCAGCAGCAGATGCCAGCCTCGCGCGTAGTAGCCGGTGCGGTCCGACGCGGGCAGGCGGTGGGCGGCCTCGAACGCCGGGGTTCTGGGAATGATCTCGTCGCGCGCGCCATAGAGATAGAGGGTCGGTCCGGTGATCGCGCCGGCGTCCTTCCAGGCCCGTTCCATGGTCCCCACCAGACCATAGAGGGTGTCCGAGCGCGCGCCCCAGACCATCAGCGGATCGCGGCCCATGGCGATCAGCTCGCTCCGGTTGTCGGTCGGCGTGATCTTGGCGGTCAGCCAGCGCGGCGGCGTGATCGTCTTTCCAGGCGCCAGCCTGGCGGCGATCCACAGCAGGGTCTTGTTGGGCAGGGCCTGCGTCGACCACCCCCATACCGCCGGCGACAGCAGGATCAGCCGGTCGGCGGCCGGCGGCCGGTCCGAGGCGAAGGCCTCCATGGCCACCGCCCCGCCCATGCTTTCGCCGGCCACGGCGATGACCGCGCCCGGATAACGCGCCCGGACCAGGGCCACGAGGGTGCGCAGGTCCTCGACCTTGAGCCCGTCCGGCGCCCAGATCCCGCGTTCGGGGGAGCGTCCGAAACCGCGCTGGTCGTAGGCGTAGGTCGCTATCCCGCGCGCCGCCCAGAACGGCGCGGCGAGATGAAAGGCGTTGGCGTAGTCGTTCATGCCATGGACGCCGACCACCACCGCCCAGGGCTTGGCGGACGGTTGGCTGTCCCAGTGGGTCAGGCCGAGCCGCGCGCCGTCGAAGCTGACGAAGTCGCCCGCCTCCAGTCGCGGTCCCGCGAAGCCCGGCCCGGGCTGTTCGGGCGTCTGGAGGGTCGCCGCGCAGCCCGCCAGAAGGGCGGCGATGAGCGGAATGAGAAGGGGTTTCATGGCCCCATCATCGCCGCGACCCTGGCGCGAAGATAAGGCGTCACCGCCTCGTCGAACCAGGGATTTCGCTTCAGCCAGGCGGTGTTGCGCCACGACGGGTGGGGCAGCACCAGGATGTCCGGCAGGAAGGCGCGCCAGTGGCGCACCGTCGCGTCCATCGAGCCGCCGGCCCTGGCGCCCAGCGCCCAGAGGTGCGCCGGCCGGCCGAGCAGTACCGTCAACTCGACGTTCGGCAACAAGGCCAGCAGCCGTCGGCGCCACAGGGCCGCGCAGCGCGCCGGCGGCGCGTGATCGCCGCCGTTGGCGTCGGTCCCCGGATAGCAGAAGGCCATGGCGGCGACACCGATGGCCGGATTTCCGTAGAACGTCTCGCGGTCGATCCCCAGCCACCCGCGCAGGCGATCGCCCGAGGGGTCGTCGAACGACAGGCCGCTCTCATGAACCCGCCGTCCCGGCGCCTGTCCGCAGATCAGCAGGCGGGTTTCGGCGGCCACATGCAGGATCGGCCGCGGTTCATGCGGCAGATGCGGCGCGCAGGCGCGGCAGGCGCGGATCTCCGCGAGGAGGGACGCGAGGCTCACGAAGGCGACGGGACTTCCCCCTGGCCGGCGAACGTGGGCGAGTGACTGGTCATCAGCGGTGAGGGCTCCTGAAACTCTGGACATTCGACGCCCGGATGGGGAAGGCGTTGGAGTCGATGGTTGGCGCCTCCCTCCCCTTCATGGGGAGGGTGGCCCGAAGGGCCGGGTGGGGCTGTGTGGAGCGTCCAGAAACGACGGCGGTGATCGAGACTGCCCCACCCTGGCCGCTCCGCGGCCTGTCCCTCCCCACAAAGGGGAGGGAGGAAGGAAAACCGCCGATCGCGAGGAATGTCCACCTACACTACCGCGGATCGCGCTGGATTTCGATGGTCACGTGCGAGAGGGTGGGGAACTGGGCGAGCAGGCGGCGGTAGTGTCGCGGTCCCCGGCCCTCCTCGGCGGTGGCGATGGCGACGATCGCGCCCAGATGCCCCGGCCCCAGGCGCCACAGATGAAGATCATCGATCCGGTCTCCCTGGGCCTGAACGGCGCGCCGGATGTTCTCGGCCACGGCCGGGTCGGGAACCATGTCGAGCAGGATCGCGCCGGTGTCGCGGATGAGCCCGTAGGACCAGCTGGCGATGACGCAGGCCCCGACGATCCCGGCCAGCGCATCCATCCACAGCCAGCCGAAGGCCCACGCCAGGGTGAGGCCGATGATCACCAGCACCGAAACGGCGGCGTCGGCGAGGACGTGGATGATCGCCGCGCGCATGTTGTTGTCGCGGTGGGACGCGCCGTGAGCGGGGCCGTGATCGTGCTCGGCGAGGGAGATGTCGCGCTCGAGAACCCCGTCCGGCGTCTCGACGCGATGTTCCTCTTCGTGCGCCTGTTCATCCCCCGCCTGCCCGTGAGCGTGGCCGTGGTGATGATGGCCGCCGCTGAGCAGCCAGGCGCTGGCGATGTTGACCCCCAGCCCCAGGCAGGCGATCGGGATCGCCTCGGCGAAGTGGATCGGCGCCGGCGCGAACAGGCGGGACACCGCCTCATAGCCGATCAGGAGGGCGATCATCGCCAGGACCACCGCGCTGGTGAAGCCGGCCAGGTCGCCGAGTTTGCCGGTGCCGAAGCTGAAGCGGCCATCGTCGGCGTGGCGTCGGGCGAAGCTGTAGGCCAGCGCCGCCAGCAGCAGAGCGCCGGCGTGCGTGCTCATGTGCATCCCGTCGGCGACCAGGGCGATGGAGCCGAACAGGCTGCCGCCGACGATCTCCAGGATCATCATCGCGCCGCAGAGGCCGATGACCACCCAGGTCCTGCGCTCCGATTGCTCGTGCCCGGACCCCAGGAAGACATGGCTGTGACGGCTCGATTCGAGGCGTCCGAGGGCTTCGGTGGCGTGTGTCATCGCCGGTGGCCTCCCGCGCCAGGGCTCCTCTGGAATCTCATAGCATGGGCCGGGGGCCGATCCCGAAAGGCTTGCGGCGCGGACAGGGGCCACGCTCAGCCCGACGCCAGCCGGACCGCGACGCCGATCACCACCACCCCCACCACCGTCGCCGCCGCCGTCCAGGCGCGCGGATGGCGGTGGTGGCTTTCCGGGAGCAGCTCGCTGGCCCCGATGTAGAGAAAGAAGCCGGAGAAGGTGGCGATGATCGCCGCCAGCGCTTCGGGGGGGACATGGATCAGGCGGCTGACGCCGATGCCGACCATCGGGGCGACGGCGTCGGCGCACAGCCACCGGCGCGCGGTGCGGGGGCTCCTGGAGCCGGCGAGGCTGAGATTGACGGTGTTCATGCCGTCGGCCAGGTCGTGGGCCAGCACGGCGATGGCCAGGACCGCGCCCACCGCCGCCGATGCCTGGAAGCCGAGGCCAATGCCCAGGCCGTCCAGCAGGCTGTGCGCGGTCAGGCTCCCCGCGCCGAAATGCCCGCGATGGCCGGTGCGGGTTCCGGCGGCGATGAGGAACGCCCGGTCGGCGAGCATGTAGGCGAGAAACGCGGCCGCGACGATCGCGGTGAGCGAGCCGATCCCGGGGCGGTCGCGGCCGAGTTCGATCGCTTCGGGCAGGAGATCGAGTAGGGCGACGCCCAGCACCGCTCCGGCGCTGAAGCCCAGCACCAGATGGATCCTGGCGGCGAAGCGCAACGCCAGGAACCCGCCCGCCAATGTCGATAGCCCCGCCGCCAGGCCCAGGGCGATCAGCAGCAGGTCCGAGGCGTGATGGGCGAGGTCGGCCATTCTTCGGCGCCGTTGCGGCTCTCAGAACTCCTTGGTCAAGCCCGCGAAGAAGCCGCGCCGGGGTCCGAACTGGGGCGCGAACACCCCTACCCCGCTGCCGTTCCTCAGTTCGATGATCTTGTCGAAGGCGTTGATCACGTCGAGCCGGACCAGATAAGGCCCGCCCGGCGCGTGCTCGAAGTGATGGGAGATCGAGAAGTTCACCTGGACGTACCCCGGGAGCGTCTCGCCGTTGGGAATGTCGGTCCCGCCCGGCGGCAAGAGATCGGCGCGAAGGCCGCTGCCGTAGAGCGCGTCGGCGCCGACGCGGGTTCCGCGCCACAGGTAGGAGAGGCCGCCCGAGGCGGTGAAACTCGCGCTGTGGTCGAGATTGATCAGGTTGTCCGCGATGTAACCGAGATCGGCGGCGCTGAAGTTGAACTGGCTGGAGACGATGTCCTTGGCCTTGGCGCTCTGGGTCGCGAAGTTGCCGTAGAGGGTCAGGGGTCCGTGGCTGTATGAGGCGCTGAGTTCCAGCCCGTATTGCCGGCCGACCGCATAATTGAACGGCGTCAGGATCACCGGCGCGCCGAACTGTCCCTCATCGACCAGGTCCTTGTCCGACTTGTAGTAGGTATCGAGCCCCACGGTGAGGTGGCGCATCAAGATCTGCGATACGCCGACGTCGTAGTAGTTCGCCCGTTCTGAATAGGGCGTGGTGTCGGCGGCCACCGGCGAGGCCGCGGTCGTGCCGCTGAATCTCGCCACCGTCTCCTGCCCCACCAGTTCGAACGGCGGCGGAGAGAAATAGCGCGAATAGCCGGCGTGCAGCGTCGTCGTCGGCGTCGGCAGCCAGACCAGATTGACCCGCGGGCTCAGCTGGTTTTCGTCCCGGTAGCCGTCGAACTGATCGAACCGCAGGCCGTAGTTCAGGGTCAGGTTGGCGAGCAGCTTCCATTCGTCCTGGATGTAGGCGCTGTAGGTTTCGGCGGTCTTGGCGCCGTCGTCGATGATGGTGATCGGCGCGTATGGCGGGCCGCCGGCCTGGCCGCCGGCGGCGTTGACCGCCAGGACTCGCGATGAGCTCTGGCTGTTCGACCGGTCGATGTCGATGATCACGCCGCCGCGCAGGGTGTGGGCGTCGGTCAGGCGCCAGGCGCCCTCGGCCTGGAGACCTCCGGCCACGTCGCTCTTGTCCGCCGCCTGGGAAATGCCGTTGTACAACAGATCGCCCAGCGGATCGGGGGTGAACTTCAGCGTCGAATAGCGGGCGATCAGCGAAATCTGGCCGGTGAACCTGTCGCCGGCGTGCAGATAGCTGAGAGCGGCGAACTGGGTGTTCTCGCTCTGGTTCTCGTTCAGCAGTTCGCTGGCGTAGGGCGTCGGCGCCCCGCCGGGATCTCCCACCGACAGGCCGAGCGTCGGCTCGCCGCCACGAACATCGGGGATCTGAAAACGCTGGTCGGAGCTGCCGGCGATCAGTGAAACCCGGCTCTCGGGATCGATGACGTCTTCGAGATAGGCGAACGCCTGGAACTGGCGGGTCTTGTCATGCAGCGGATCGGCCGAACCGTCCGGAGACTCGATCCCGAGATCGTCCTGGAGGTAGCTGGCGGTGACGAAATAGCTCAACGCGCCGGAACTTCCGTGGAAATCGGCGCTGGGGTTGATCTCCTCGCGGCTGCCGCCATAGACCGAGACCGAACCGCCGTTCTCGAGCCCGCTCCTGGTGGTGACATCGACGATGCCGGCGGTGCGCAGACCGTATTGCGCCGGCAGGGCGCCGGTGATCAGATCGACCTTGTCGGCCAGCTTCGGGCTGAGCGCCTGGCTGAACACGCTCAGGCCCTCGGGCAGGATCACCCCGTTCAGACGAAACTGGAGACCGTTGTGTTCGCCGCGCACATGGACCTGGCCATAGGAATCCTCCGTCACCCCCGGGGCCTGCAGGATGACTTGGTCGAGCGGGGCGTTGTCGCCCCCGGGCATGGCCTTGATGGCCTCGTTGGTGATCGAATAGACCGAGGCCCCGATCTGAGGCTGGATCGTGGCTCGGGCCTGATTCAGCCGCTGGGCGGTGACGATGATTTCCGAAACCTCGTCGGGGGCCGGCGGCGAAGGCGGGGCCGGCGGGTCGGCGGCCCACGCGACCGGCGGGACCACCACGCCGGCGACCAGGGCGGCGATCATCCGCGGCCTCTTCCACCGACTCGCCAAGATGGGCTGCTCCTTCGCCAAGGCCGGGCTAGCTACTAGACCGCCGGCGGTCGCGCCAGCCAGATCGCCGCAAAGCCGGGCGAATATAGGGCGACGCCGATTGGTGCTCCGGGGGATCGAACCGGCGTGACGCGAGGTCGGCGTCCGCGCCGTCGCCTCAACGCCCGAAGATGGGAACCTCGTAACGGGTCAGCCACGGATCGCGGCTAACCAGGACCAGATTCTCGCAAAGGGCTTGCGCGACGAGCAAACGGTCGAACGGATCTCCATGGAAAAGCGGAAGGCTCCGAACCCGCCAGGCGTGTTCCGCCAAGACGGGGAGAACCTCGAAGTCGGGATTTGATTCGACCGCCCGCAAGAAATCTTCGGGCGCTCGCAGTTGACCCTTGGCGCTCTTGATCGCGATCTCCCAGAGGCTGACGACGCTGACGAAGATCTGATTGTCCGACGCCTGCATCGCCAGCACTTCCGCCGCCGACAGCCGCTTGGTCTCGATCATCCCCCACAGGATAATGTGGGTGTCGAGCAGCAGTCTCACGCTTCTGGTTCGTCCGGAGGAAAGATTTCGCCTTCCTCCATTTGACGGATCAGTTCCTCGTCCGGTTCGAAAGCATCTGGCGAGATCCAGATTTGCCCTTTCATTGAACCAAGCCAGGACCCCTTTTTGCGCGCCTTCGCTTCGCCGTCGATCGGGGCCAACCGGACGCGGGGCGAACCCGCCCTCGCGATGATCACCTCTTCCCCCGCCTCGGCGCGCGCGATGAGCTTCGAGAGATTGGTCTTGGCGGCGTGAATGTTCACGATCATGACTTAGCTAAGCTAACCAGCCCTCCCCTGTCAAGGCTGCCCCTTGCCGGGGCAGGGCAATCGGGTGAACGCCGCCGCGCGCGCCATGGGTCGGGGAAGCCAGGAAGATTCTATCCACAGATGTCGCAGATGGGCACAGATCAGAGGGTTTCGACCACCGTCGGCCCGCCAGACGATCAGATCCTCCTTCATCCGCGCCCATCTGCGGCATCTGCGGATGAAGAATCGCGGCTGCGGCGCACTCACCCGATTGCCCTGCTTGCCCGGGACGTGAGCGTATCGAGCAGACCGCGCGCGTCGGCGTCACCCCGCGGCCGGAACACGCGTCCGCCGGCCACCGCTTCGAGCCGGACCGCGAGGTCGCGCGACCAGCCGCCGAGGCTCGGCGCCATGAGGGCGTAGCACCAACCGAACCGCTCCTCGCGGCCGTCCAGGTGGTCGGGTCGCGGACGAGCGCGGTGGATGACGGTCTTGCGCCAGGCGCGCAAGAGTCTCAACCAGAGCGGCTGGTCCAGCCACGGGACGGGTCGGCGGCGGACAGGGTGAGGGCGTTGGCTTCGGCATAGGTCCCATCGGCGATCCAGCCGCCGCTTTCGAGCGTCCGGGCCAGATCGTCGTCCCAGGTTTCGGCGGCGCGGCGGAGCGGCGAAGGCAGGCCGGCGGCCGAGGCCGACCCCGTCTCGATCCGCACCCGGGTCCACCCGGCGCTGGCCCAGATCATCGCCAGCACGAGGACATCAGCCGCCGCCACGCCGGTCTGCACCGCGACGATCCCGACCAGCCCCTGGCGCAAGGTAAGGCCGACCCAGACCATCAGCGGCAACTGGACGAGCCAGAGGCTGACGAACGGCACGACGGCGGCGATCTTGGTGGCGCCGGCGCCGCGGAACGCGAACCCCAGGACGACGGCGGCGGTATTGACGGCGACCCCCAGGCCGGCGATCCGCGCCGGCGGGATGGCCATGGCGAGCGTCGCCGGATCGCGCAGGAAGAGGCCGAGCAGCGTGGCGGGCGCCAGCGCGAGCGCCAGCCCCATCGGCGCCGTCAGCGCCACCGAGACCGCGGTCGTGCGCCATCCCCAGCCACGGGCCTGGCGCGCATCGCCGCGGCCGAGCGCCTGGCCGACCAGCGTGGCGGCGGCGACGCCGAGGCCGGTCCCGGTCTGGGTGGGCGCGTTGGTGATTGTCAGCAGCACGTTGGCGATTGCCGCCGGCGCGGCGCCCAGCTGGGCGATGATGGCGAACACGGCCAGCAGCGCGACCTGCAACAGGCTCTGTTGGACGCTGATCGGCCAGCCAATGGCGGCGATCTCGACCACGCCGGCGGCCCGCGGCCGGACACGCAGGAAGCCGGGGACGAGACGCAGCGCCAGCCCGAATTGCACGAACACGCAAGCCAGCATGGTCGCATCCATCGCCAGCGCCGCGCCGGCCGCGCCCAATCCATGGAACGGACCCGCGCCCAGCACGAAGACCAGGGTCAGGCCGACTTGCAGCGGCGCGGAGAGCGCCGTCACCGCCATGGCGATCGCCGGCCGGCCCGAGCCGATCCAGGCGGCGTTGATCGGCAGGGTCATGGCCAACAAGACCATCGAAGGCGCGGCGAGCGCGATCCACGCGCCCCCGGCCGCGGCGGCCGCGTGATCGGGCAGGATGAGCGCGACGAGCCCCGGTCCGATCGCCCAGGTTGTCGCCCCGACCACGACGGCCAGCGGAATCGCGCCCGCGTGGGCGGCGGCGAGGATGCCGGCGATGCGGTCGGCTCGCCCGGCGCCGGTGGCGCGCGCGACGATCGCCTGGACACCGGTATCGACGCCCCAGAGCAGGGCGCAAATGGCGCCGTACACCGCGCTGCCCGCGCCGACGCCGGCAATGGCGGTGTCGCCGAGCCTGCCGAGCATCCCGACGGTGGCGATGTTGACGGCGGTGTAGATCATGAAGAAGCCGACCAGCGGCGCGCCCAGGGCGAAGATCGGACGCACACGCCCGATGACGGCGAGCGGCGGGGGGCGGGTGTCGGGCGCCGCGGCGTCCATGGGCGTCAGGGCCTGGCCGCGAGGGGCTGCGTGCGCCAGCCGCCGACGCCAGACGCGGCGGCGATCACCGGCAGCGTCTCGAGGCCCCGGAAGAAGGGCGAGGAACGCCAGCGCGGCGGGGCGTCCGGGTTCGCCAGTCGAAGCGCGGGGAAGCGCTTGAGGAGAGCGGCGATCGCCACCCGCGCCTCGAGCCTGGCCAGCGGCGCGCCGATGCAGATGTGGGCGCCGGCGCCGAAGCTGATGTGCGGGCCGTCGCGGCGGGCGATGTCGAAACGGTGGGGGTCGGCAAACACCGCCGGATCGCGGTTCGCCGCCGGGATCATCACCGCCGCCACCTGCCGCTTGCGGATGGGGCAACCGGCGAGGTCCTGGTCGCGGGAGGCGACGCGCTGGCTCCCCTCCGTCGGCGGCTCGAATCGCAGGATCTCCTCGACGGCCGAGGCGATGAGGCCGGGATCCGCCCTGAGCCGGGCGAGCTGCGCCCGATGCCGCAGCAGCAGATCGACGCCGTTGGCGATCAGGTCGGCGGTGGTGACGTTGCCGCCCAGGATCAGGTTGAAGCAATTGACGCGAATCTCGCTGTCGCTGAGGGCCCCGGCGGCCGCCTGCTCGGCGAGCAGATCGGAGATGAGGTCATCGGTGGGTGCGCGCCGCCGATCGGCCATGGCCGCGTCGAGGTAGTCGCAGATGCCCTCGACGGCCGCTGTCCCCGCCGCGACGCCGGCCTTGGTCGGGTTGGGATCGAAGACCTTCAGAACCCCCTCGGACCAGGCGCGGAAGCGCGGAAAATCGCTGGTGTCGACGCCGAACAACAGGCCGATGACCGCGACCGGGATCGGCGCCGCGAACTCGGCGAGCGCATCGAAGCCGGACGGATCGAGCCGCTCCAGCCGAGCGGCGACAATCGCCTCCACCGCCGGCTTCAACCCCGCCATGCGTCGCGCCAAGGCGGCCTGGATCGGACGGCGCACGCGGGCGTGGTCGGGGTCGTCCATCCAGCCCAGGCCGCTGTCGCGATCGCCCGGGCGGTTCATGTCCGCCGGCTTGAACCGGCGTATCAGGGAGTCTTCCTCCGCCTGGTCGGCGTCCTTCCACTGGCTCGGATCGCTCAGCCAGGCGCGCGCCTCCCCCATCCGGCCGAGGATGAACAGGCCGGGTCCGGAATCGAACCAAGCCGCCTGGCGCCCCCGCAGCTGATCGAATCGCCGATGCCGTTCATCCGGAGCCTCGATCATGCTGCGCCGCCTCCATCCGGCGCGCGAAGGCTAGACGGCGAGGTCGGCTCGGCATACTGAATTCAGTTGATGCGTGAATTCGATCAACTGCAAATCAGAAAGCTGGACGGCGGGCTGCTGCTGATCTTCCGCGAACTGTTGGCGCGGCGTCAGGCCAGCGCTGTCGCCCGCCAGCTGGGCCTCAGCCCCTCGGCCATCAGCCATGCCCTCGCCCGTTTGCGCGAGGTTTTCGACGATCCGCTGTTCATTCGCCGGCCACATGGGCTGGAGCCGACCCAGAGATCGCTCGAGCTCGGCCCGCGCATCGAGGCGCTGATCGAGGCGATCGGCCAGGCCGTGGGCGGCGAGGCGGCCTTCGATCCGCGGGGGACGCGCCGGCGCTTCAAGGTCGCCTGCGCGCAGCCGATCGAGAGCCTGGTCGGGCCGGCCTTGACGGAGATGTTTCGCGAGGAGGCGCCGCTGGCGACGTTCTCGACCCGCTACGCGGTACTGGACCATGCGCTGAGAGCCGTGCGGCGCGGCGAGGTGGATGTGGCGCTGGGCGTCTTTCACCAGATTCCGCCGACGCTGGCTGCCAGCCGCCTGTTCGACGACGACTACTGCGTGATCGCCCGCCAGGGCCATCCGCTGGTGACCGGCGGGCGCATTGACGGGGCGACCTACGCCACCGCCGGGCACATCTTCGTCGGCAACCCGGACGGCGCGCTGGCCGACGAATCGCCCATCGACCGGGCGGCCGTCGATGCGACCTACGGCGCCCTTCCCGGCCCCGATGTGATCCGCACCCACGCCTATGTCGGCCTGTGGGAGACGGCGATGCTGATCGTCGCCGGTACCGACGCCATGGCCGACTGCCCGCGCAGCGTGGCCGTGCGCTACGCCGCCCGCCTGGGCCTGCAGGTGCTGGAGCCGCCGTTCCGGCCGTTCCGCTTCACCGTACAGGCGGTGCGCCGGGCCGGCTCGGCGGACGCCGGCCTCGACTGGTTCATGGGCCGGCTCTCGGCGGCCATCGAAACCTGAGGGTCGTGGCGCGGCGAGGCCTATGGCCTGGCCCGCGGGACGCCGCCGGGCGCCGGTCGATGGGCTTTCGTGCGCCCGATCGCCCGGCCGGTCACCCGCCCCGCTTCATCGTCTCGCGCGCGATCACCACCTGCTGGATCTGGCTGGTGCCTTCGTAGATGCGGAAGATGCGCACGTCGCGGTAGAGACGCTCGATGCCGTGGTCGGCGACGTAGCCGGCCCCGCCGAAGATCTGCACCGCCCGGTCGGCGACCCGCCCGACCATCTCCGAGGCGAAATACTTCGCCGCCGCCGCCTCCAGCGTCACGCCGGCCCCGGCGTCGCGCTTGCGGGCGGTCTCCAGGGTCAGGGCGCGGGCGGCCATGGTTTCGGTCTTGCAATCGGCGATCATCCCCTGGATCAGCTGGAAGCCGGCGATGGCTTGCCCGAACTGCCGGCGTTCGGAAGCATAGGCCACGATGTCCACGATCAGCCGCTCGGCGACCCCCACGCAGACCGCGGAGATATGCAGGCGGCCGCGGTCGAGCACCTGCATGGCGACCTTGAACCCCTCCCCTTCCCGTCCTAGGCGGTTTTCGGCCGGCACGCGGACATCCTCGAAGACCACGTCGCAGATGTGGGCGCCGTGCTGGCCCATCTTGCGTTCCGGCTTGCCGATCGAAAGCCCGGCAAGATCGCGGGGAACCAGGAAGGCCGAGACCCCGCCCGCCCCGCGCACCTCCGGATCGGTGCGGGCCATGACCGTGAACAGGCCGGCCTTGTCGGCGTTGGTGATGAACCGCTTGGCGCCGTTGAGCACGTAATGGTCGCCATCGCGCACGGCGCGGGTCTGGACCGCGGCGCTGTCGGAACCCGCCTCAGGCTCGGTGAGGGCGAAGGAGGTGACGATCTGGCCCGAGGCGATGCCCGGGAGCCACCTGGACTTCTGCGCCGGCGTGCCGAACATCACCAGGCCCTGGCTGCCGATGCCGACATTGGTCCCGAACGCCGACCTGAACGCCGGGCTGGTGCGGCCGAGCTCGATGGCCACCAGGCACTCGTCCTCCATGGAGAGGTCGAGACCGCCGAACTCCTCGGGGATCGACAGGCCGTAGAGGCCCAGCGCCCGCATCTCGGCGAGCAGATCCTCGGGGATGGCGTCGTCTTCGGCAACCCGGGCTTCCAGCGGTCGCAGCCGCTCGGCGACGAAGCGGCGGACGGTGTCGATCAGCTGTTCGCGGGTGTCGGCATCGAGCGCCATGGCTTGCATCATCCTTCCGGCCAAAGCATTAGGCCGGCGCGACCTTAAGGGGGGCCGGACGTCCGGCAAACCCTCTCAGCCCACAGGAAGGAAGGCGCCATGGACGGTGGCGACGCGGCGGCCCCCTGGACTCCGATCGAGATCAGCGAGGGCGAGTGGGCCGGCTGGCGGATCTGGAGTTCCGATCCCTACGAGCTGCTCTCGGGGCCCTTCTACTACCGTCGGGACGAGGACGGTCGCGCGGTGTGCGCCTTCCGCGCCGAGGTCAAGCACATGAACGGCGGCGGCTTCATGCACGGCGGCTGCCTGCTGACCTTCGCCGACTACGCGCTGTTCTGCATCGCCGCCGATGAGCTCGCGGACAGCGGCTCGGTGACCGCCTCGCTCAACGCCGAATTCATCGACGCCGCCAGGGCCGGCGACCGCATCGAAGCCACCGGCGAGGTCATCCGCGCCGGCGGTTCCCTGGTCTTCATCCGTGGCCTCGTCGCCACCGACGGCCGCCCGCTGCTCAACTTCTCGGCCATCGTCAAGAAAGTGCGGCGGCGCTGACGCGCCTCGCCGACATCCGGGCCTCGCCACCGGGCGGCCGCGCCCTCATGCGCGTCTGATCCGGGACCCCGGGGACTGGATCGATGTTTCGCCACCGCCAATGGGCGCGCCCGATCACCTGGGTCCTTGGCGTTTCAAAACGGCGGTCGAAACACCACCCGTCATGAGATAAGGCCATTTCCTGACGGGCGCGTAGTCCTACTGCGTCAAAGACGTAGCGCGGGCTTCCAGCCCGCTCTTTGGCGCCGATTTCAAGAGCGAACTTCCGATCTTGTCCGTCTGCAAACTCCAGATGCCGCGGGAAACGAAGCGGGCTGGAAGCCCGCGCTACGGAAGACCGTGCCGTTGCTGCAATACAGCCGACCGCCTTCGCCTTTCTGACACAGTAAGACTAACTCTCCTGCCCGCGACAGGGCGGACCCGCGGCCGGGATAACGGTCGGTGGGATAGGTTGCGATCGCAACTAAAATTGAGAACGCCTGCCCTCCGCCACATCATTCTGACTCTCGCCGATCAGGCGGGATGAAGGGCGACCGCGCGGCAAGAGCAGCCGGAAAATCCCGCCGCTCGGCGTCTCGGTGATGGCGGTAATGAGGCCGTCGGTGGTGCGCGCGACCTTGACCACGTCGCCGGACGGATAGGTGATCTGGACGACCTTGCCGTTGGCGTCATAGCCCACCGTCAGCGGCGTCAGGTAACCGCCGAGGTCGATCACCTTGGCGTCGGCCACCACCCGGCCCTGCGCGTCATGGGTGAGGTTCGTCGAACCCGACGCCTCGGTGACGCCGGTCAGCCGGCCGATCCCATGATTGCCGCCGGCCGTCCCATCGTAGCTGCGCCCGCGACGGCGCCCACACGCGCTGTTCGACCGGTGGCGCCGCGCAGGATCACGGATCCGACACCGGTCGCGCGCGAGCAGCCGGCGTCGAGGCGCGGAGGCGAACGGGCCGGCCGAACTCGGGAAGACGTGCGCGGGGCAAACTACGAGCACTGGAAGGTCAATACGGCTCGCGTTCATTCAGATGATCTATACGCATCATGTCGCCGTGTTTTGTCGTTGCAGAGGCGGAAAAGGTGTTCAAGGCAGGCGGGCAATGGTCGCGTTGCTACGCCATGCATGGTGATGTTCTCGCCCAGTCGGGCGATGCCGCCGGCGCCAGACGCGTCTGGGCCGAGGGCCTGCGCGCCGTCCCCGACCTGCCGATGATTTATCTCCACCGAGGGATTTTCGAGATGAACACCGGCGACTACGCCGCTGCGCAAGCCGACAGCGGTGGCCGGGTTCGTCTGGACAGGGATTGGCGTTGGATAAGTGGAATCGCCGCCGGTTGATGTCGCCGTGCTTGGCTCGGAATGCAGGGAGG
>Ga0208849_1001535_pt1 | contig 15633 bp, 15 predicted proteins | sample NGESurdeep072012_10_FD_184470 | JGI IMG/M metagenome (GOLD analysis project Ga0208849, IMG submission 184470) | Arctic peat soil microbial communities from Barrow, Alaska - NGEE Surface sample 53-3 deep-072012 (SPAdes) | ecosystem: Environmental > Terrestrial > Soil > Wetlands > Peat ...
CTTCTGCCCGGCGACGATCGGCAGGGTAGCGATGTCGAGGTCGCGGCCGAGTACCGCGAGCTGCTCCATCGCAGCCGGGCGGTAGATGTCGAGCGAGGCCATCAGCACCTTGCGCTTGTCGCGCTGGGTCAGGCGGCGGGCGAGTTTTGCGGTGGTGGTGGTTTTGCCGGAGCCCTGCAGGCCGACCATCATGATCGCCACCGGCGCCACCGCGTTGAGGTCGATGGTCTGGCCGTCGGAGCCGAGCGTGGCGATCAGTTCGTCATGAACGATCTTCACCACCATCTGGCCCGGCGTCACCGACTTGACCACGGTGGCGCCGATCGCCTGTTCGCGGACCTTTTCAGTGAAGCTTCGGACCACGTCGAGCGAGACGTCGGCCTCGAGCAGCGCGCGGCGCACTTCGCGCATCGCAGCATCGACATCGGCCTCGGTCAGCGACCCGCGCCGCGTCAGCCGATCGAGAATGCCACCCAGTTTTTCCGACAGATTGTCGAACACGTTTGTCTCGCTTTTTCACCTCTCCCCGTCGGGGAGAGGTCGGATCGCCCCCGGCGATGCGAAGCATCGTCCGGTGCGATCCGGGTGAGGGGGTATCGAAGCAAGAAGCAAGAGCCCCTCACCCCAATCCTCTCCCCGCAACAGCGGGGCGAGGGAGAAGAAAACCGTCATCGGCTTCGGCGACGGCATGTAACCAAACAAATTTGCGCCCGAGGGCGCATCGCGCTGTCGGGCGTTGACCTCCGGTCTCCAGGGCCGGTAGGCGGGTCGAAAAGAATGTCTTTCCGATGATCGCGGGGTTAAACCGCCATAGCCCCCGAAAGTCAAGAAAGGTCGTCGAAAAACGACATTTTCACGCCCTGCTTGCCCTTGCCCGAACCCGCGTTTTGAGGCCAATCGGGGCCATGAAAACCTATTCTGGGCCGGTTTCGGATCATTTCGACGGCGAGCATTTTTTCGATCCTGACGGTGCGCCGCCGAAATCGCTGGCTGAGGTGCTGCGCTGGCAGTTCGGCAGCGGCCGGCAGCGCCAGGCCTGGCCCGACTGGGCGCCGAGCCCCTACGCCGATACGCCACCGCCGCGCGTCGGCGGCGACCAGGTGCGGCTGTCGTTCGTCGGGCATGCAAGCTGGCTGATCCAGACCTCCGGGCTGAACATCCTGATCGATCCAGTGTGGTCGGCGCGCGCCTCGCCGTTCAGCGGCGCGGGTCCGAAGCGTCACAACGACCCCGGCATCGCATTCGACGCGCTGCCTGCGATCGAGGTCGTGCTGGTGTCGCATGGCCATTACGATCACCTCGACGTCGCGACGTTGACCAAACTCGCGGCAAAATTCGCTCCGCGCGTGATCACGCCGCTCGGCAACGACCTCACCATGCGCCACGCCGACAGCACGATCCGCGCCGAGGCGTTCGACTGGCATGACCGCGTCGAGCTTGGCAACGGCGTTGCTGTGACGCTGGCGCCGACCCGGCATTGGTCGGCGCGCGGATTGTTCGACCGCAACAAGGCGTTGTGGGCGAGCTTTGTGATGGAGACGCCGGCGGGCAAGATCTACATCGTCTGCGATTCCGGCTATGGCGATGGCGGGCATTTCCGCCGCGTGGCAGAGGCGCATGGCCCGCTGCGGCTGGCGATCCTGCCCATCGGCGCCTATGAGCCACGCTGGTTCATGAAGGATCAGCACATGAACCCGTCCGATGCGGTGAAGGCGCTGGCCGATTGCGGCGCGCAGCAGGCATTGGCGCACCATCACGGCACGTTTCAGCTGACCGACGAAGCGATCGACGCGCCGGCCTCAGCACTAGGCGCGGCGCTCGATGAAGCGAGGATTCCGCGCGATCGGTTTGTCGCGCTCAAGCCGGGTCAGGTGGTGGAACTCTGACCTCGCCCCGCTTGCGGGGAGAGGACGGATCCCATCGCAGATGGGATCCGGGTGAGGGGGCGTCTCCGCGGGTCAGAACTTGCGGCAAGAGCCCCACCCCAACCTCCCCCGCAAGCGCGGGAGCGGGGGAAGAATCACTGCGCCGGCTTGATGGCCCACGACACCGCCACCGAGACCTGAAGCGTCTCTTCGCCCTGCACCACCGGGGTCGCCGCGGTCATGGCGACCGACATCCTGCGAAGGGGCATCGGGCCGGGGTAGCCCTGCTCGGAGATGCTGAGCGGTGAGCCGAGCGTGACGCCGGCGGCCGTGGCGTAAATCTCGGCCTTGCGGCGGGCGTCGGCGAGCGCCTGTCCGCGGGCCTGATCGAGCAGTTTCGAGGCCCCCGACACCATGAAATTGATGCCGCCGATATCGTTGGCGCCGGCGCCCACCAGCATGTCGATCACGCTGGCAACCTTGGTGACGTCGTGCAGCCGGATCGTGACGCGATTGCTGGCGCGGTAGCCGACAATGGCGGGGACGCCGGCGTGGTTGGGGGCGTTTTGCGGCTGCAGCGACAGCTGCGATGTCTGGATATCCTTTAGGTCGATGGCGGCGGCCTTCAGCGCCAGCAGCAGCTTGCCCATCGCCGCATCGTTGGCATCGGAGGCCTGGCGCGCGGTTTTGGCCTCCGACGTGAAGCCGCCGTCGATCACCGCCATGTCCGGCGGCACCGATACGGTGGCCTCCCCGGTGACGGAAATCGCCGGCGGCGGTACGGTCTGCGCCAGCGCGGGCGCGGCGAGCAGCGTGGCCGCGGCGATGGCGGCGGCGATGGGGGTGCGACGCCGCATCGGTCTCACTTCAGCGGCACGTAGACGTTGATCACCAGTTTATCCTCCTCGGTCTTCAGGGGATCGGTAGTGTATTCCTCGATGAAAGTGTCCTTGGCTTCCAGTTTCTTGTCGTCGAGGTGGTTGGTGATGGCCTCATAGGTATTGTCCATGTTGTCGTAGGAACCGCGATGGACGAACTTCAGCGCCTTGCCCTCGGGCGATTGGCCCATGCTCATGTCCTTGCCCAGATTTTTCGGATCCTGGTCGACCGGCATTTCCGCGAGATAGGTAAAACCGGTATCGTCGGTCGAGGTGTAGACGATCATCGGATTGCCGGCACGCTGGATGCCCTGCTTGTCGAGCAGGGCCGACAGCGACTTGAACGAGTCCATCAAGGTGTCGAACGCCGAATCCCAGTTGGCGGTGCCCTTGACGATAACGACCTTCTTCGGCGCCAGCACGATCTCCTCGCCGAACGGATCGGCGGTCTGAACGGTTGCTGCAGCCGGCGGGGCCGCCGCGGGAGTTTCCGCGGTCGCCGGCGGCGTGCCTGGCGCGGCCGAGGGGCTGGCGGCGGGAGCCGGGGTTGACGTCGGCGCCGGGGCAGGGGTGGCGGACACCGCCGGCGGCGTTGCCGGCGTGCTTGCCGCGGGAGCAGCCGCCGGAGACTGCGCCAGCGCGGCGGCGATACCTAGCGCAATCGCGGCTGCCGGAACCAGCGCGACCATGGCAAGGCGGAAACAGCGGAGGCGATTCATTCGATATTCTCCATGGTCTTGATGGTTTGTTCAGCCGCAAGCGGTTCGCCTGACGTCCCGGGTCACGTCGGCAAAGCCCGGCCATGCTACCACGCGGGCTGGCCTTTCGTCCCATGACAGATAAGTCATGGCAGACAAGAGATGAGCCTCGCCCCCGGCGCGGGGGGCACCACAGATTCACCACACTGGCCAATCCGCCATCCCTGGCCATATAAGACAGGCGCACGTCGGGACTCCCATGAGCGCGCTCGCCAACCATTTGTTTGCCAAGATGAACGGCATCGGCAACGAGATCGTCGTGGTCGATCTGCGCGATTCGCCTGCCGCGGTCACACCTGCGGAAGCGCGCGCGGTCGCCTCGCCGGCCGGCGTGCCCTATGATCAGCTGATGGTGCTGCAGCCGCCGCGGCTGACCGGCACCGAGGCTTTCATTCGCATCTACAACAATGATGGCTCCGAAGCCGGCGCCTGCGGCAACGGCATGCGCTGCGTGGCGCGCCGGCTGTTCGAAAAGACCGGCCGGAATGCGGCCACCTTCGAAACCAGGGCCGGGCTGTTGAATTGCTGGCAGGGTCCGTCCGGCGATCTCTATACGGTCGATATGGGGCCGCCGAAATTCGGCTGGAGGGATATTCCGCTGGCGGAGGAATTTCGCGACACCCGCTCGATCGAGCTGCAGATCGGCCCGATCGATGCGCCGGTGCTGCACACGCCGTCGGTCGTCAGCATGGGCAATCCGCATGCGGTGTTCTGGGTCGACGACGTCAACGCCTACGATCTCGCTCGCTTCGGGCCGCTTTTGGAAAACCATCCGATCTTTCCCGAGCGCGCCAACATCACGCTCGCCCATATCGTCGATCGCGATCGCATCACCATCCGCACCTGGGAGCGCGGCGCCGGGCTGACCCAGGCCTGCGGCTCGGCGGCCTGTGCTGCGGCGGTGGCCGCGGCGCGGCTGCGGCGCACTAACCGCATAGTGCAGATCGCGCTGCCCGGCGGCGAACTTTCGATCGATTGGCGCGAGCGCGACGACCACGTCCTGATGACGGGGACCGCTGATTTCGAGTATGAAGGCCGCTTCGATCCGGCCTTGTTCGCCAGCGTCGCCTGAGATGAGCGTCGAAGTCGTCACCTTCGGCTGCCGTCTCAATGCCTTCGAATCCGAGGTGATCCGGCACCAGGCGGAGCGTGCGGGTCTTTCCGACACCATCGTCATCAACAGTTGTGCGGTCACCAACGAGGCCGTTGCGCAGGCGCGGCAATCGATCCGCCGGCTGAAGCGCGCGCGACCGCAAGCGCGAATTGTCGTGACCGGCTGCGCGGCGCAGACCCAGCCGGAAATGTTCGCAGGCATGGCCGAGGTCGATCGCGTGGTCGGCAATGACGACAAGATGCGCGGCGAGGCCTGGCGCGCCGCCCGCACGGCGCTCGGCGCGGGCGCCGGTTTCGGCATCGAGGATAGCGAAAAGATCGCGGTCTCCGACGTCATGGCGGTGCGCGAAATGGCGCCGCATCTCTTGGAAGGATTTCAGAGCGGCCTGCCGCGGGTATTCGTGCAGGTGCAGAACGGCTGCGATCACCGCTGCACCTTCTGCATCATTCCCTATGGCCGCGGCAATTCGCGCTCGGTGCCGATGGGCGCGGTGGTGGCCCAGGTCCGCGCCCTTACCGAGCGCGGCCATGCCGAGATCGTGCTGACCGGGGTCGATCTGACCAGCTATGGCGCGGATCTGCCGGGCGCGCCGAAACTTGGGGTTCTGACCAAGCAGATCCTGCGGCATGTGCCCGAGGTGAAGCGGCTGCGGATTTCATCGATCGATTCGGTCGAGGTCGATCGCGATCTGCTCGACGTCATCGCGGAAGATGAACGTCTGATGCCGCATCTGCATCTGTCGCTGCAATCCGGCGACGATCTGATTCTTAAGCGGATGAAGCGGCGGCATGGCCGCGCCGATGCGATCGAGTTCTGTGCGCAGGTGAAGCGGCTGCGGCCCGACATCGCGCTCGGCGCCGATATCATCGCGGGTTTTCCGACCGAGACCGAGGAGATGTTCGCCCGCTCCATCGATCTGGTGGAGGAATGCGGCCTCAGCTTCCTGCACGCGTTCCCCTATTCGCTGCGGCCGGGCACGCCGGCGGCGCGGATGCCGCAGGTGAAGGGCAACGTGATCAAGGAACGCGCCAAACGGTTGCGCGCGACCGGGGAGGCGGCGTTGCAGAAGAGGCTGGCTTCCGAGATCGGCGCGATGCGGCAGGTGCTGATCGAGAGTGCAACGCAAGGGCGCACCGAACATTTCGTGCCGGTGGCGATTGCAGGTGGAACGCCGGGCGCGGTGTTGACGATGATGGTGGCCGGGCATGATGGTGCGCGGCTGAGAGGGCATTGACCGGACATGGCCTTCGGCGTGAGCCTGCTTTTTGATTCCGAAATAGCGGACGAAATTTCGGATCTCTGGATACGACTCGCCGAGGCAGGCGTGTCGAGTTCGATGCGTGACCTCATATATCCGCCGCACGTGACATTGGCGGTTTATGACGAGTTGCAAGTCACTGCCGCGGTCGCTGCGCTTGATCGGATATTCGAGAACGCCGAACCGATGGTGGTCACCTTGACCGGCGTTTCGACATTCGGCCCCGGCGGTGGCGTCTGCTATGCGACTCTGGCTCCGTCGCCTGATCTGATGCGATTACATGGAACTGTCGCAGGCGCGATCGGTGAAACATGCCGGCTGCATTATCAGATGGGACACTGGACGCCCCATTGTACACTGGCGGCCGGCATGACGGACACGGATACGATCCGCGCGAGGGAATTGCTTGACGGGGATTGGCGATCGCTCACCGGCGTATTCCGGGCCGCGTCGCTGGTCGAGTTTGTGCCCGTTGTCGACATCAAACGCTGGACCTTTGCCGCTCAACCCGATGCTACCCGCCGGCCCTGAGCGCTGTTCGAAAATCAGATCCGCGCTACAGCACCCTACTTTGCATGGGGTTGTTTTCGCGATTTTTTGTCCAGGTCCTGCTGGGTACAGTCGTCATCCTCACGGGTGATCGCCCGGCTTGACCCCTACGATATGCACACATCTCTATAGGCATCGATTGACGGCGGAAACGCGAGTCTTTTCAATGTTGGCGGAGAGGTGCTGCATCCTGTGCTTGATCCTGAATCGGTTTTGGCGATGTGTAAATCAAGTGGGGCTTGCCGGGCGCCGCAGTAAGCTGCGGCCTCGAAAACTACTCCCCATTCCAGCCGCACGCCCGCAGCCGTTCATGCAGATGCGCCGGCGCTGGCGCCACCACGCGCACCGGATCCTTGTTCTTCGAAATCGGGATCACGATCTCGCGGGAATGCAGATGCAGCGTCGGCTCGCCGAAGCGCGGCCCGCTGCCGTAGATATTGTCGCCGACGATCGGCCAGCCCCGCGCTGCGCAGTGAACCCGCAATTGATGGGTGCGGCCGGTGACCGGTTCGAGCGCGAGCCAGCTGAGGCCCGCGCCGCGTCCCAGCACTTTCCAGTTCGTCACCGCGGTCTGCCCCTCCGGATCGGGCTTCTGCCACCAGCCGCGCTCGGCGTTGAGGCGGCCGAGCGGCATGTCGATGGTGCCCTCATCTTCGGCCGGGCCGCCCTCGACCACCGCCCAATAGGTTTTTGAAATTTTGCCATGCTTGAACAACAGGCCGAGCGAGGCGGTGGCCTTGCGATGCCGTCCCAGCACCAGGCACCCCGAAGTATCGCGGTCGAGCCGGTGGGCCAGAACCGGCGGCCGCGGCAGTCCGAACCGCAGCGCGTCGAACGAGGATTCCAGATTGGCGCCGCCTTTGGGGCCGCGATGCACCGGCAGTCCGGCGGGCTTGTCGATCACCAGCATCAGGCCGTCGCGATGGAGCACGCGCGCCTGGATTTGATCGGCGGTCAGCTCGGGAACATCGGCGCGCGGGTTGTGACTTTCGTTCATGACGCGAAACCGCTAACACACCCCCAACATGAGCGATACCACTCCCGAAAAGACCAAATTGAGCTGGTGGCGACGGCTGTCCGGCGGACTGAAGCGCACCTCGAATTCGCTCGGGACCGCGGTGGCCGATCTCGTCACCAAGCGCAAGCTCGACCGCGCGATGCTCGAGGATATCGAGGACGTGCTGCTGCGCGCCGATCTCGGAACCGAGGTGGCAGCAAGGATCGCAGCCGCGGTCGGCGTCGGCCGCTACGACAAGGCGATCTCGGCGGATGACGTGAAAGCCGTGGTCGCGACCGAAGTCGAAAAGGTGCTGGCGCCGGTGGCCAGGCCGCTGGTGATCGATGAGGCGCAAAAACCGTTCGTCATTCTCGTGGTCGGCGTCAACGGTTCCGGCAAGACCACCACGATCGGCAAGCTGGCGGCAAAACTCGCCGCCGAAGGCCGCAAGGTGATGCTGGCCGCCGGCGACACCTTTCGCGCCGCCGCGATCGAGCAGCTGAAGATCTGGGGCGAGCGCACCAGATCGCCTGTGATATCGGGCGCACAGGGCTCGGATTCGGCGAGCCTCGCCTTCACTGCGCTGACCGCGGCGCGGGACGGCAAGCTCGACGTGCTTCTGGTCGACACCGCCGGGCGGCTGCAGAACAAGGCCGAACTGATGAACGAGCTTGAAAAGGTGGTGCGCGTCATCAGGAAGGTCGACGCCTCGGCGCCGCACGCGGTGCTGCTGGTGCTCGACGCCACGGTGGGACAAAATGCGCTGTCGCAGGTCGAGGCATTCCAGCGTATCGCGGGGGTCACCGGCCTGGTGATGACCAAGCTCGACGGCACCGCGCGCGGCGGCATCCTGGTGGCGCTGGCGGAAAAGTTCAAACTGCCGGTGCACTTCATCGGCGTCGGCGAGGGCATCGACGATCTCGCAGCCTTCACCGCGCACGACTTCGCGCAGGCTATTGCAGGGATAGAGTAGGTCGCATCCTTCGAGACGCCCGCAAGGGCGCGCTCCCAGGATGAGGAAGACGTGACACGGGATGCCCTCATCCTGAGGAGGTGCGAAGCACCGTCTCGAAGGATGGCGGCGAAATGATTTGATGGGTCAAACGATGGATAAAACCACGCCGCATCCGCTGTTCAAGCTTGCAACCGAGCTCGGCCCGCTGGTGATTTTCTTCCTCGCCAATGCCAGATTCCATCTGTTCGTCGCCACCGGCGCCTTCATGGTGGCGGTGGTGGCGGCGATGATCGCATCCTATGTGGTGACGCGGCATGTGCCGATCATGGCGCTGGTCACTGGGATCGTCGTCATCGTGTTCGGCACCCTGACCTTGGTGCTGCACGACGAGACCTTCATCAAGGTCAAGCCGACCATCATCTACGGCCTGTTTGCCGCGGTGCTGGGCGGCGGGCTGCTGTTCGGCCGCTCCTTCATCGCCGTGATGTTCGACCAGATGTTCAATCTCACCCCGCAGGGCTGGCGAATCCTGACGCTGCGATGGGCGCTGTTCTTTGTGGCGATGGCGATCCTCAACGAGGTCATCTGGCGCACCCAGACCACCGATTTCTGGGTGGCGTTCAAGGCGTTCGGCGTGATCCCGCTGACGATGCTGTACGCCGTGACGCAAATGCCGCTGATCAAGCGCTATCACATCGAGCCGGTTTCGCTGGAAGCCAGCGAAGCCGAAGCCGGCGATGTGACGAAGGGGTGAGCAGAACTACGACCCCGCCTTCAGCGCCTTGTCGATCTCGGCCTTGAGCACGGTGTCGATGTTTTCAGGGGTCACCGGGCCGACCAGCTTGTAGACGATGGTGCCCTGGCGTCCGACGATGAAGGTTTCGGGCACGCCATAGACGCCCCATTCGATCGCGGCGCGGCCGTTGCCGTCGACGCCGACCATGCTGAACGGATTGCCGTAGCGGCCGAGAAAGCGCCGGGCGTTGTCGGCTGCGTCCTTGTAGTTGATGCCGATCAGCTGCAGCCGCTTGTCGCGGCCGAGCTCGGTCAAAAGCGACGCTTCGTCGTGGCACGGAACGCACCACGAAGCCCAGACGTTGACGACGCTGACCTTGCCCTTGAACATGGCGGGATCGAGCCCGGGCACCTGCGCGCCATTGTCGACGAGGCCTTGCAGCGGCGGCAGCACGGTTTGCGGCGCCTGGTGGCCGATCAGGGCCGAAGGGATTCGCGACGGGTCGCCTTCGCCCAGCCCGAACCAGAACAGCGCGACCAGTGCTGCGAAAGCCAGCAGCGGCAGCGCCAGCAGCCAGGAGCGGCGCTGTTGCAGCGGCGGCGACACGCCGGATTTCGGGGTCTCGCTCATCGCACCTCCGTCGCGCGGCGCCCGGAACGCCTGGTAACGCCGCTGGCTTCGAGCTCGCGCAAATGCTGCTTCTGGCGCCGATAATCGATCGCGACCCAGGCAATCAGGATCAGCACCACCGCCGCCACCAATACATAGGATGTCACGATAAAGGACGCGTAGGGACCAAGCGACATCGGCGTCACGCCGACCGCTGGCTGGCTTGCAGCATCTGCAAGGCACGCACCCGGCGGCGCAGGATCTCGTTGCGCATCGCCGCCAGATGCAGCGTGACGAACAGGAACGAAAATGCCACCGCCATCACCAGCAGCGGAATCAGGAAGGCGCGATCGAGCGTGGGGCCGCCCATCCGGAACACCGACGCCGGCTGATGCAGCGTGTTCCACCAGTCCACCGAGAATTTGATGATCGGCAGATTGATGGCGCCGACCAGGGTCAGGATCGCGGCGGCGCGCGCCGCCCGTGACGGATCCTCCACCGCGCGCCACAGCGCGATCAGGCCGAGATACATCAAAAACAGGATCAGCACCGAAGTCAGCCGCGCATCCCATTCCCAATAGGTGCCCCACATCGGCCGGCCCCACAGCGAGCCCGTGACCAAGGCGAGGAACGTAAACGCCGCGCCGATCGGGGCGGCGGCCTTGGCGGCGACGTCGGCCAAGGGATGCCGCCACACCAGCGTGCCGAGTGCGGCGACGCTCATCACGCCCCAGACGAACATAGCCAACCACGCATTCGGCACGTGGATGAACATGATCTTGACGGTGGCGCCCTGCTGGTAGTCGTCGGGCGCCATCGCCGACTGATAAAGGCCGATCAGCAGCAGAACGGCGGTCGCGGCAATCAGCCACGGCAATACCCGCGCGGTCAGCGTCAGGAACCGTGTCGGGTTGGCGAGATCGGTCAGCGTCATGGCTTCCTGATAATGGTCATAGCTGTCACAGGCAATGCGGCTCGTTCTGTTCCATTCCGCCTCCGCGAGAGTTGATCGGCATCGATGCGGCGCTCAGTCGAGGCCATGGCGCAGGCTGGCGGCGGCCGCGAACGGCCCGATCACGAAGCTGATGAGCGACAGCGCGCACAGGATCGAAAACGGGGTTCCGAACGACGACGGTCCGCTAATCGCCGCCTCCGATGCCGCCACGCCGAAAATCAGCACCGGGATCGACAACGGCAGCACCAGCACTGCGAGCAGCAATCCGCCGCGATGCAGCGTCACCGCCAGCGCCGCGCCGATCATGCCGGTGAAGGTCAGCGCCGGCGTGCCCGCCAGCAGCGTCAGCGCCACGGCGGAGGTCGAGGCGGCATCGAGATTCAGCAACAATCCCAGCACCGGGGTGGCGACGATCAGCGGTAGGCCGGCGGCCAGCCAATGCGCCAGCGCTTTGGCGGCGCAGGTCAGTTCCAGCGGCGTCCGCCCCATCGCGATCAGATCGAGCGAACCGTCCTCGTGGTCGGCCAGGAACAGCCGGTCCAGTGTCAGCAGGCTGGCGAGCAGCGCGCCGAGCCAGAGGATAGCAGGCCCAAGCCGGGTCAGCAGCGCGAGGTCGGGCCCGACCGCGAACGGCATCAGCACCACCACAATGAGAAAGAACAGCACGCCGATCAGCGCCCCGCCGCCGACCCGCCAGGCGATCCGCAGGTCCCGTTTTATCAATGCGGTGAGGGCGGTCACGCCGTCCCCCCGATCCGCAACTCTCCGGCATCCACCCCCAGCGGGGTATGGGTGGCGGCGATGATGAGGCCGCCGCGGGCGAGGTGGTCGCGCATCAGGCTGGCAAACAGGCTTTGGCCGGCGGCATCGAGCGCCGAGGTCGGTTCGTCCAGCAGCCAGACCGGGCGCCGCACGGCAAGCAGCCGGGCGATCGAGAGCCGACGCCGCTGTCCGGCCGACAGATACGCCGCCGGCAGATCAGCGGCATGATCGAGCCCCATTGCGGCAAGGCTTTCGCGGATATCGAACGCCTCGCCGCCGAGAAAATCCCCCCAGAATGACAGGTTTTCGGCCACGCTCAGCGCCGGTTTCATCGCGTCGCGGTGGCCGAGATAATGGGCCTGTTCGGGCAAGGTCAGCTCGGCCCCGCCGCCCTCCAGATCGATCGATCCGGCCGCCATGGCGAGCAACCCGGCAATGATTCGCAGCAGCGAGGTTTTGCCGGCGCCATTAGGGCCGGTGACGGCCAGCGCCTCGCCCGAACGGGCTTCAAAATCGAGCCCCGGGAACACTTCCCGGCCGCCCCGCACGCATCTGACGCTGCGTCCCGAGAGCCGCATATGCTCTTCCGTGGCCTGCTGGAATGATGGGATACCGCATTGCTGCGGAGCGATTGTCGGTGTGGCGGCGCGTCTGGAAAGATTCTATAAGCCGGAACTTGATGCAGCACACGATCCGCGGCTGCAAGCCTATCGGCCAAGACTCTCTGACCCCGGTCAAACCGCTTTGACCCCGGTCAAACCTCTTTTGACCTATCGGTCACGGCACTCTGCCGGTGTTAAAATACCCTTGCCGGGTTTAAACTGACAATTGGGATTTGCCTCACATGACCTCGCTCGACAGCTTCAAATGCCGGAAGACCCTCAAGGTCGGCGGCAAAACCTATGTCTATTACAGCCTGCCCACCGCCGAGAAGAACGGCTTGAAGGGGATTTCCCGGCTTCCTTATTCCATGAAGGTGCTGCTGGAGAACCTGCTGCGCAACGAGGACGCCCGCACCGTCAAGAAGGACGATATTCTGGCGGTGGCGAAGTGGCTGAAGAAGCGCGCGCTCGAACATGAGATCGCGTTCCGCCCGGCGCGGGTGCTGATGCAGGATTTCACCGGGGTGCCGGCGGTGGTCGATCTCGCGGCAATGCGCAACGCCATGCAGGCGCTCGGCGGCGCCGCCGACAAGATCAATCCGCTGGTGCCGGTCGATCTGGTGATCGACCACAGCGTGATCGTGAACTTCTTCGGCGACAACAAGGCGTTCGGCAAGAACGTGGTCGAGGAATACAAGCAGAACCAGGAACGCTACGAATTCCTGAAATGGGGCCAGAAGGCGTTTTCGAATTTCTCGGTGGTGCCGCCCGGCACCGGCATCTGCCATCAGGTCAATCTCGAATACCTCGCCCAGACGGTGTGGACCCGCAAGGAGAAGATGACGGTCGGCAAGAAGACCGGCACCTTCGAGGTGGCCTATCCGGATTCGCTTGTCGGCACCGATTCGCACACCACCATGGTCAACGGCCTTGCCGTGCTCGGCTGGGGCGTCGGCGGCATCGAGGCGGAAGCCGCGATGCTGGGCCAGCCGCTGTCGATGCTGCTGCCCGAAGTGGTCGGCTTCAAGCTCAAGGGCCAGATGAAGGAAGGCGTCACCGCCACCGACCTGGTGCTGACGGTGACCCAGATGCTGCGCAAGCAGGGCGTGGTCGGCAAGTTCGTCGAGTTCTTCGGCCCCGGGCTCGATTTCCTCTCGGTGGCGGACAAGGCGACCATCGGCAATATGTCGCCGGAATATGGCGCCACCTGCGGCTTCTTCCCGATCGATGCCGAGACCATCGATTATCTCAAGACCTCGGGCCGCAAGGCCGACCGCGTCGCGCTGGTCGTCAAATACGCCAAGGCGCAGGGGCTGTTTCGATCGGCCAAATCGCCCGATCCGGTGTTCACCGAAACCCTGACGCTCGATCTCGGCGACGTGGTGCCCTCGATGGCCGGACCGAAACGCCCCGAAGGCCGCGTCGCGCTGCCCGGGGTCGCCGAAGGTTTCGCCGCGGCGATGGTCAGCGAATACAAGAAGGGCGCGGACGCATCGAAGCGCTATCCGGTGGAGAACCGCAATTTCGATCTCGGCCATGGCGACGTGGTGATCGCGGCGATCACTTCCTGCACCAACACTTCCAATCCGAGCGTGCTGATCGGCGCCGGACTGCTGGCGCGCAACGCCGCCGCCCGCGGCCTCACCGCCAAGCCGTGGGTGAAAACCTCGCTGGCGCCGGGCAGCCAGGTGGTCGCCGAATATCTTTCCAATTCCGGGCTGCAGCTCGAGCTCGACAAGGTCGGATTCAACCTGATCGGCTTCGGCTGCACCACCTGCATCGGCAATTCAGGGCCGCTGCCGGAAGAGATTTCGAAATCGATCAACGACAACGGCATCATCGGCGCCGCCGTGCTGTCGGGTAACCGCAACTTCGAAGGCCGCGTCAGTCCCGACGTGCAGGCCAACTACCTGGCCTCGCCGCCGCTGGTGGTGGCCTATGCGCTGGCCGGATCGGTGACCAAAAATCTCGCGGTCGAGCCGATCGGCAACGGCAAGGACGGCAAGCCGGTGTATCTCAAGGATATCTGGCCGACCTCCAAGGAGATCAACGCGTTCATGAAGAAATACGTCACCGCGGCGATCTTCAAGAAGCGCTACGCCGACGTGTTCAAGGGCGACACCAACTGGCGCAAGATCAAGACGGTGGATAGCGAAACCTATCACTGGAACATGAGCTCGACCTACGTGCAGAATCCGCCTTATTTCGAGGGCATGAAGATGGAGCCGGAGCCGATCGTCGACGTGGTCGACGCGCGCATCCTGGCGATGTTCGGCGACAAGATCACCACCGATCACATCTCGCCGGCCGGCGCGATCAAATTGACATCGCCTGCGGGGAAATACCTGTCGGAGCACCAGGTCCGCCCGGCCGACTTCAATCAATACGGCACCAGGCGCGGCAATCATGAAATCATGATGCGCGGCACCTTCGCCAATATCCGCATCAAGAACTTCATGCTGAAGGGCGCCGACGGAAACATTCCGGAAGGTGGCCTCACCAAACACTGGCCCGACGGCGAACAGATGTCGATCTACGATGCCGCGATGAAATATCAGGCCGAGAAAGTGCCGCTGGTGGTGTTCGCCGGCGCCGAATACGGCAATGGCTCGTCGCGCGACTGGGCCGCGAAGGGAACGTTGCTGCTCGGCGTCCGCGCCGTGATCTGCCAGAGTTTTGAGCGTATCCATCGCTCCAATCTGGTCGGCATGGGCGTGCTGCCGCTGACCTTCGAGGACGGCGCGTCCTGGCAGTCGATCGGGCTGAAGGGCGACGAGACGGTGACGATCCGCGGATTGCAGGGCGATCTGAAGCCGCGGCAGAAGCTGACGGCGGAGATCGTGTCCGGCAACGGCTCGCTGCAGCGCGTCTCGCTGCTGTGCCGGATCGATACCCTCGACGAACTCGAATATTACCGGAACGGCGGCATTCTGCAGTATGTGCTGCGCAAACTGGCGGCGTGACGCGAATTGTGATCGATGCCTCACTGCGAAGTGAGTAGCGAGTGAAGGGGAGGCGGCCTATGAAGAACCGCCTTCCCGGCTTCGAAGGCGGCGCTCGGGGGCGCCGAATGTATCGAGGGGCGGTACGGGCGTTTTCGGTTTCCAGTATGACAGCGATGATGGCCTATAATTGTATTTCGCGATGGTCAGGTACGCTTGGCGCGTGCGCGATTATTGCAATCGTTGGTCCGGCCCATGCGGATCCGCGCGCGGTGGTCGAGCTGTTCACCTCGCAGGGCTGCTCGTCGTGTCCGCCCGCCGACAAGCTTCTCGGCGAACTGGCCAAGGATCCGTCGATCATCGCGTTGAGCATGCCGATCGACTACTGGGATTACCTCGGCTGGAAGGATACGCTGGCGGATGCCCGCTTCAGCGCGCGCCAGAAAGCCTATTCGCAGATGCGCGGCGATCGCGACGTCTACACGCCGCAAGTTGTCGTCAATGGATCCGAGCATGTGATCGGCAGCGATCGCGCCGGCATCGAAGGCGCCATCCGCGATACCCGAAAGACCGATGGTGTGATGTCGGTGCCGGTTTCGATGACGCTGACCGGCAAGCAGATCAACGTTTCGGTCGCGGCCGGCAAGGGTCCC
>Ga0208849_1001536_pt1 | contig 15616 bp, 11 predicted proteins | sample NGESurdeep072012_10_FD_184470 | JGI IMG/M metagenome (GOLD analysis project Ga0208849, IMG submission 184470) | Arctic peat soil microbial communities from Barrow, Alaska - NGEE Surface sample 53-3 deep-072012 (SPAdes) | ecosystem: Environmental > Terrestrial > Soil > Wetlands > Peat ...
CACACTTGACTCTCTCGTAGAAGCTGGAGCCATCGAAGGGAACCATACTCGATGGGTAATTAAAGACCGAAACCGTGGCGGAATTATTGCCGGTCGTTACCTCTGGTGCGACCCTGAAACCCTGAATATCTATGATTGGGCGGCAGTTCGTCGTGAGGCTATCGCAATTCTGCTCACCGAAAGTCCGAACGTGACCAACGCTGCAATCACAAAGAGCCTAGAAAAATGCGAGTGGTTGAAGTCTCCGGTCACGCCACATCTGGTAAAGGCTGATCTGCGCCGGTTCGAGATAAAGGGTTGGGCCGTCCAGAATGAGACTGACAAGACTTGGAAGCTGAACGACAAAGCTAAAGAGTCCAACTGGTTCTAGGTGGTATCCTTCCGTTGTGAAGAGACCGCCTGAAACCCCGGAATTCGCAAAGTTCACTCAGGCCCTAGGCGACATTCTCAGAGTCTCGCCGAGCGAGATGCAAACCAGGATCGGCGAACAAAAGCAAAGCGGGAAGCAGCTCTCTAAGGGGCGGGTGGCCCACGTCTTGCTTCCTCACCACGGAACTGGGTGCCCCACATCTCGATTTTGAGATGTGGGATCGGTCTGATTTGCCGCGGGCGGAAAACGGCGCCAGTTGGAGAATGTCAAGCCCCCCGAACCGCCCAATCCAGACCCAACCACCATCTTTTCTGCTCGTTAGCGCCAAAAGAAAGTTGGCATAACAGTTATGCCCAGCCCGCTATACTGGAAGTAAGCAAAAAGCGAAATCCCCGGGAGCGCCGGGTGCCCCAGGTGGCTCGCCTTTGAGCACCTGGGACCTCGATCTCAAATCTCCAGGTGTGACAAATCTCCAGGTGTGACGAATCCCAGGTGTGACGAAAACCCCTATCCCCCCGCCCGTCATTCTGGAGCGCAGCTCCAGAATCTCCGCATTTATCCTTAGCCTAAGCCCCTTGGAACCAGTATTTTATCCGGAACTGCTTCCGTATCAATAGTTTGCCCACCTTCAAATCCTTCACGTCACACATACCCGGAGGCTTCCGCCGCAAATATGGTATTGGGGGGGTAGGGGTGGGGGGATACTTACTGCGTCGCGCCGGTCAGGAACGTCTGGTCTGCCCGTCCGCCGATCACCCGGTACAGCGCGAACTGCCGCGAGGTCTGCGCCCGCAGCTCGAACAGCAGGCTCGCCCGGTTCGAGGCCTCGGCGTCCACGGCATCGACCAGCCGCAACCTCGGCGCGCGGTCCAGATGCGCCGCATCGGTCACGCTCTTCAGCGCAATCTCCACCGTCCCCTGCGCGTTCCGCTGCGCCACCACCGTCACGAACCGCTCGCCCACGCCCAGCCCGTCCGTCTGTGCCGAGTAGACAAACGTAGGCGATCCGCCATAGCTCAGCATGTAACCCGTCAGCTTCTCTTCCACCAGCCGCTCTGGCGGAAGCGCCGGAGCAGCCTTCTTTGTACTCGTGCGACGCGCAGCCGCGGACTCACCTGGTGCTCGCTTCAACACCGGAGCAGCGCCGGACGCCGGAACTGGAGCGCCAGCTGGCGCCAGCCCATTCGCCTTCTCGTAAGCCGCCAGCGCAGCATGCGCTGCATCCTGCATCTTGCCCAGAATCACAGCACGCTCGGCATCATCGTCCCAGGGGCGCGAGAAGTCGTGCTGCGTCCGGTCTGCCGCATCGGACACCGCCACCATCTGGTGCAGGTCGCTCTCCTGCGGCAGCCCGGTCAGCTTCGGCAGGTCTGCCTCCGTCAACGAACCCACCGGTTTGCCTCGATGCAGCGTCGGCCGGTCCGTGTCCGTCATGGGCGATCCGATGGCCGACACATCTTCATTCACTGCCGTCCCAGTCGTCGGCGCGGCAGCCGAGCGCTTATGCAGCGTGGGCCGGTCCGGATCGTCCGGAACATCGCCGGCGCCTGAACTTGCGCCCCCCGAAGCCGATCCTCGGTGCAGCGTGGGCCGGTCAGGATCGTCCGCCGGCGTGCTGCCTGCAGCAGACGCGGTGCCAGGCGCAGTGCCAGGAGCAGGCGCAGCTGCTCCGCCCGAGCCCGGCGCGGCCGACCGCGCGGAGAAGTGCGGCTTGTCGTCGCCTGCATCGTCGATGGCATTGATCTTCGCCACCGTCGCAGTCGGCTTCAGGGTGGACTTCTTCGCCGCCGCGGGCGGCATCACCTTGCCATAGCCGAACCAGCCGTCGTCCCACGTGGCGTTGGTGTTGGGCAGGGCGACCAGCTTGCGCGCGAAGGCGATGGCCAGCGTGCCCTGCCCAATGCCCGCCTTCTGCAACTCGTAGACGTTGCCTGTGTCGAGCGCGAAAGGCACAGGCCGCGTATGGTAAACGTCCGCGTCCTCCAGCTTGCCCTCAATGAACAACGACACCGGGATCAGCCGCGCGCCCGTCGGCTTGGCCAGATCGCCCGTCCACTCATACACGCCCACCGCGCGGACGACCTTTTTCGGCTCGGTGACCTTGTGCGTCTGCGCATGCATCCGCGTGGCAAAAGAGAGCAATGCAAGAGCACAGAGCAGAAGCCCTGCGCGCGACTTGCGCGCTGACCGCGAACTGTCTGGATTTGCTGGGTCCGGTCTCATACGTGGTTTAGACGTGCGTTCTGCGCTTCCGGTCTTACACCAGACTACTGCGGCCAGGCCGATCTGCTCTACCATCAGGCTGGTGAGCGCAAATCAGCACAATCCAGACCCTGCAGGCCACGTCGGAGAATCGCCCCTCAGCCGGGAACCGGTCCTGCGCGTCGAGGACCTGACCATCGCCTTCGGCGGGCGCGAAGCTGTGCGGAATGTCTCGCTCGCAATCGCACCGGGGGAGACGCTTGGCCTGGTCGGCGAGTCGGGATCGGGTAAATCCGCGACATCGCTCGCCCTGCTGCGTCTGCTGCCGCCTCAGGCCAGGGTCGCAGGAAGGGTCTGGTTTCACGGCGGAGATGCCGCCGCGGTCGATCTGCTGTCGCTGCCCGAGCGCGCCATGCGGGCGCGTCGCGGACGCGAGATCGCCATGATCTTCCAGGAGCCGATGACCGCGCTCAATCCGGTGATGCGTATCGGCCAGCAGATCGCCGAAGCCGTCCGCGCCCACCATCCAGGGCTGCGGCGCTCCGAGGTGCGGCAGCGCGTGCTGGACGCGATGCACGAAGTTGCACTGCCAGAGCCCGAACGCCGCTGGCGCGACTATCCGCACCAGTTCTCCGGCGGGCAGCGGCAGCGCATCCTGATCGCGATGGCGTTAGTCAACCGGCCCCGGCTGCTGATCGCCGACGAGCCCACCACCGCGCTCGATGTAACCGTGCAGGCGCAGGTGCTGGAGCTGCTGCGCGGGCTGCGCGACACGCACGGTCTCTCCATGCTCTTCATCTCGCATGACCTTGCGGTAGTGGCGCAGGCATGCGACCGCCCCGGCGACCACATCGCCGTCATGCGCCACGGAGAGATTGTGGAATACGCACCCGCGCAGGAACTCTTCGCCCACCCGCGGCATGAATACACGCGCGGGCTGCTCGCCTCCGCCCCCACCATGCAGACGGACCGGACGAAGCCGCTCGCTGCATTGCGATCTGAAGCCGAGTGAGGTCGCGCATCTCAGTACGCTAGACTTAAAAGTTCGTGCTTCTCAGCCGAAGGACGATTCTGCCCTCCCTATGCGCGCTTTAGTCCTCTCCGACATCCATGCCAACCTGGAGGCGCTGCGCGCCGTGCTGGAGACCGCTGCGGGACGATGGGACGTACTGTGGAACCTGGGCGACACGGTGGGCTATGGCGCAAGCCCAAACGACGTCCTGGATCTGGTGAGGCCGCACGGCGGACTCACCGTTCGTGGCAACCACGACCGCGTGTGTTCCGGCACCAGTTCTGCCGTCAACTTCAACCCCGCGGCGCGCACCGCCGCGTTGTGGACGCTGGACCAGCTGACCCCGGACAACCTGGTGTGGCTGCGCACGCTGCCGCAGGGACCTATCGAGCCGGAACAGACGACCAGCGGCTGCGGCGAGACGCGCATCCTGCTCGCCCACGGCTCGCCGCTCGACGAGGACCACTACATCCTGAACATGCGGGACGCATGGACGCCGCTGCAGCAGATGACCTCGGCCGTGACGTTCATCGGCCACACGCACATCCAGGGCGGCTTCTGGCAGCGCGAGCAGGAGTGGCACGAGCTGCGCCCACGCTATGCGGGCCAGCGCGACCACGAGACTTGGACGCTGGTCATCGAGCCCGGAACGCGGCAGTTGATCAACCCCGGCTCAGTCGGACAGCCACGCGACCACGACTGGCGCGCGGCATTCGCGATCTACGATAGCGAGGCCTGCACAGTGACGTATCACCGTGTGCCGTATGACCTCGAGAAGGCGCAGGGCAGCATCCTGACGGCCCGCCTGCCGGAGCGGCTTGCCGCCCGGCTGCGCGAAGGACGCTAGCGCAAGCGCCGGAACTTCCCGTCTGTTTAGCGGACTGCCTTGGCGTGGTGACGATGCTCAGGTGTGGCCGGTGCGCTCGCAGCCTGCGTCCAGATCTGAGGGCCGCCCCACGCGCGCGCTGCTGAAAGGTCGACAGATATTGGAGTTGGCGGTGCGGGCGGTGGAACCTCCGGTGCGCTGTGCCCCCTCGTTGCAGACGAGGCTCTCTCAGGCGCGTCATTTGGCTGTTTCAAACTCTGCGACGCCGGCGAATCTTCCGGCGCAAGCAGCTGCTTCAGTCCATCGCCGAACTGGGGGATCGCGTCGCCCAGAGCGAGCAGCTCGTCGAGGACGACTGAACCAGCAAGATGCAGGGAGTATCCGCCGTCATCCACATGCCCTGTGAGCGTTGCGCTGTGAACTCCGCCAAGCGGCAGGGAGACAGGCGCGAGATCGAAGCTGTCCTGCGCAGGTTGCGATTGCGGTTTCGCAGGATGGGCGGTACGCGCATCCGTTGCGAGCTGTGTGGTGGCACTCAGCACCACATCGTCCAGCGGCACTCCCTTATCGCCCAGCGCAGGCAGCTTCAGCCATTCGCCGGAGAGTCTCAGCTCGCCTGTCCATCCAGGCGTAGACGCGGGATGGCCGCTGTCCACCGCTGCCATGTCTTCAGGTGGCGCTCCCCACTGCAGCGCGCCGCGCAGCGTGCCGCGTCCGGCGAAGGCCGTAGGCGGATGCGGAGTAGCGACGCCGAGCCAGTCGTAGAGCGTCTGCGATGGCAGCGAGGGGACATCCAGGCGCAGCGAGGCAAGTTCAGGCCGCCGCACATCGGGGACTTTCGCCACAAGCGCAAGCATCGCCGGTGCGGACGAGGCAGACGGCGGCAGGCGGCATTGAATCGACGTGAAGGAGTGAAAGCTGTTCTCCGCCGTGGCGCGGCAGCCAACCGAAAGGGACAGCGGATGCGGTGGGATAAAGTCCGCACGGCGCGCGTTCTCCACGCGGAGCGTGGCGGTGATGGTATTGCTGCCGATGGTGCCCAGCATGGCCAGGCTGGAGGTAAGGTCGCCGCGCAACCCCGCGTCGCGGCCCAGCAGCAGGCTGGTCAGCCCGCCGAGCTGCGCGTCCTGCCATGAGCCGCGTAGATCGACCGGAATGTCGGCAAGCGTAGCGTGGTCGCCGCCGCTGCCCAGTGTCCCTTCCACTCGCAGAGTACCGCTCGCTCCGGGCGCGATATCGGAGCGGAGAGGGCGGGCTTCAATGCGCAGTTGCCACTTGTGTTCGGCCGGCTGCCAGAGAGCGAAGTCGGCTTCGGTAAGCGCGATAGGCGTCTTCTCCTGGTCGAGCTTCAGATTCACCCGCGCGCCTGTTGCCTCAATGTATGGAAACCGTGCCGCCGGCCCCGAATGCGCCTGCGCTGTGGGCGCGGCGGGAATATGCGAGGCCTGCAAGAGAAGCCCCTGGAGGTTCCAGCGTCCATCAGCGGTGTGGACAAGGTTGACGCTGGGGTCGGTAAACGAGATGGAAGAGAATTCAACGCGGCGGCGCCAGAGCGAGTTGAGCCGGATGTTGATGCGGACCTCATCCGCGTGCAGTGTTGGCTCATACCCAAACGTCGGGTCCTCCTCAATGACGAAGTTTTCCAGGGTGAACCCGGGAATGGGCAGCAGGTTCAGTGAGAGGCGGTCAAAGTGGACCGGGCGGCCCAGCGCGGCGGAGATCTCAGCGTCCACACGCCGCTGAAAGCGGCTGACGTTGAGGAGCGGCGGGATGAACGCCAGCAGAAGGACGACAAGCAGCGCGATAAAAAAATAAGCCAGCCGCTGGCGGCCGCGTCCAGGCGGCCCTGCCTCGTCATCTTGATCGTGGGAATCGATGGTCATGGAATGGAGCAGCGGACGGATCATTCTACCGTGCGGGCGCCAATCCTCATGCCCAATCGCCGGCGCGCATCAGCGGCTCCGCCGCGCCGCTTGAGGTCATGCCGTCCACATCCATCTCCGCGGAGCCGATCATCCAGTCCACGTGGATGAGGCTGGAGTTTGCGCCCAGCTTGTTCAGCTCGTCCTCGCTCATCTTCTCTCCGCCGATCAGGCAGGTAGAGTATGCCTGGCCCAGCGCGATGTGGCTGGCAGCGTTTTCGTCGAACAGCGTGCTCCAGAAGAGCATGCCTGACTTCGCAATCGGCGACGACGCGGGCACCAGCGCAACTTCGCCGAGGCGGCGCGCGCCATCGTCGGTCGAGATCAGGCGATTGAGCACATCCTCCCCCGCAGTCGCAGTGGCCTCGACGATCTTGCCGCCCTCAAAGCGGCAGCGGATGTTCTCGATCAGCGTACCTTGATGAGAGAGCGGCTTGGATGCGCGCACGGTACCGTCGATGCGGTCCTTGTGCGGCGTAGTGAAGCATTCCTCCGTCGGAATGTTGGGCTGGCAGTAGATGCCGTTGCCTGCCGTCGTGCCACCGCCTGCCCACAGATGCTGGTCGGCCAGACCGACGCGCAGGTCAGTCCCGCCGTCTCGCGACTTGAAATGGATCGCCGAATAGCGTTTCGCATTCAGCAGATCAACGCGGCGCTTCAGGCGCTCTCCGTGGGCCTGCCAGTCGGCGACGGGATCGTCGCCGGTGATGCGCGAAGTGGCAAAGATCGCCTCCCACAGCTTGGCCATTGCGGCATCCACCGGCTCGCCGGGAAAGACGAGCTTTGCCCAGTCCGGAGTGGCGGCAGCGACGATGGTCCAATTGATCTCATGCCGCGTGATCATCTCCATCGCAGGCTTGGCGGCCTTGGAGGCTGCGATGTTGGCGCGTGAAACTTTGGCAGGGTCCTGGCCGGCGAGCAGCGCCGGGTTCGCGCCGGCGATCGCCATGCGCGCCGCACCTTTCCTGAACGCGGCCGCAATTCCATCCTGCAGCCACGCGGGCGCGTAGTCGAAGCTGGCGTCGGGTGCGTTGGCGAAGCGCGAGAGTACCAGCCCGTCATCCGCGAAGAGCGTCGTCACCAGCAGCGCACCGGCGCGGTAAGCGTGGTCGGTGATCCTGCGCACCAGTGGCAGCGCGTCGGTAGGCGCGGTGAGGACCAGCTCCTGGCCTTCGCGAAAGCCGCCCAGGCCCACGCGCACGGCGACCTCGGCGAGGCGGTCGAGCTTTTGGTCAAAAGAGAGAGACGCGAAGGAAGGCGCGGAGACAACAGCAGAGCTCATGCCTCAAGGCTAACCGCGAGAGAGAACGTGCGCAATCAGCCGGCCAGCACTTTGGTCCAGACATCGCGGAAGTCATAGCAGCCGGTGCGGCCGGAGAGCCACTCCGCGGCGCGCACGGCCCCTTCGGCAAATCCGCGGCGCGAAACAGCCTCATGCGTCAGGACGATGCGATCGGCGTCGCTCACCGCCTCCAGCACATGGGTTCCCTTGGCATCGCCCTCGCGGACCGACTCGATAGGCACAGCCACCTTCACGCCGGCGCCGCGCTCCACCATCTCCGCGACCGAGATGGCCGTGCCCGACGGCTTGTCCTTCTTGCTGGTGTGGTGTGTTTCGACGATGGAGAAGTTGTAGCCCGCGCTCGCCAGCGAAGCGCCCATCTGCTCGGCCAGCCGCAGCATCACCTGCACTCCGATGGAAAAATTGGTGCCGTAGAGCAGCCCGGCCTGCTTGCGTTCGGCCAGCCCGCGCATGTCCGCGAGCGACGCATACCAGCCAGTAGTGCCGACGACCATCTTCGCGCCGGTCGCCAGGCAGGCACGCATGTTCTGGACGACCGCCTCCGGAGTGGTGAAGTCGATGATGACGTCGAAGCCTGCGACGAATGGCGGCGTCAGTGCGCCCGCGCTCTGGTTCTCCAACTCATCGAGCACATGCACGCCGTGGCCGCGCTCGGCGGCGACCTCTGCAACTAGCTTTCCCGTCTTGCCCTGCCCCAGCACCAGAATTCGCATGATGAAAGTTTATTGCACTCCGTAAATCTGTTGATGGACCGATTGTCTAAAGCGTTTGCCGCTATCGCGCGATCTATACGCTCCTTGCTTCAATATCGAAGACCGTTGCGTCCGGCGCGGAGAAGAACTCATGATGCAGTGCGCGCACAGCCTCTTCCACGTCGGCCTCTTCGATCATGAAGCTCATGTTGATCTCGCTCGCGCCCTGCGAGATCATGCGCACATTCACGTGCCGGATGGCCGAAAACACGCGCCCGGAGATGCCGCTCTGCCCTCGGATGTCCTCGCCCACCATGCAGATCAGCGCCTTCGAGCCTTCGAGCTTCACGTCCGCGATCTTCTCCAGTTCAGCGCAGATCTCCGGCAGCCGCTGGTTCGAGTCAACCGTGACCGAGACCGACACCTCGCTGGTCGAGACCATGTCGATGATGCAGTGGTATCTGTCGAAGATGTCGAAGACGGCCTTCAGATAGCCATGCGACATCAACATGCGGTTGGCCACGATGTCGATGATGGTCAGCCGCTTCTTCACCGCGATGCTCTTGAACGGGCTGGCGCACGGCGGCGCGACCGCCGTGATCCTCGTGCCTTCATTCGCCGCGTTGCGCGAGTTCAGCACCCACACCGGGATCGACTTCTGCACCGCCGGCAGAATCGTTGCGGGGTGCAATACCTTCGCGCCAAAGTATGCCAGCTCGGCGGCCTCTTCAAAACTGATGGCCTTCACGCGCAGCGCGTCCGCACAGATGCGAGGATCGGTGGTCATGATGCCGTTGACGTCGGTCCAGATCTCGATCGCGCCTGCATGCACGCCGCCGCCGACCAGCGCCGCGGTAAAGTCGCTGCCACCGCGGCCAAGCGTGGTCGTAATGCCCTGGGCGTCCGCGCCGATAAAGCCGCCCATCACCGGGGTCTTGCCGGCTTCCACCAGTGGAAGCACCTCCACCGCGAGCGCACGCTCGATCCCAGCCTCCTGCGGCACGGCTTTGCCGTAGTTCGAGTCCGTAAGGATGCACCGGCGCGCATCCACGTGCGCTCCGTTCAGGCCCTCCTGCGCGAACGCTGCCGCGACAATGCGTGACGACAGCCGCTCACCATAGCTGACGACCTTGTCGCTGGTCCGCGGCGTCAGCTCGCCCACTGCCGCGATACCGCGCAGCAGATCGTCCAGCGAGTCGAAGCGGCGATGGATGGACGCCTCGACCTCGGTGAATAACTCGCCGCAGAGCAGGTCGTTTGCCGTCTCGATGTGCCGATGCCGCAGACGGGACGAGATGGCCAATGCATCCGCCTTGCAGCCGCGGCCCGCGCAGGCTGCGGCGTTCAGCAACTGGTCTGTGACCTTGGCCATCGCTGAGACGACAACCACGGGCTGCAATCCGCGCTCGCGCCGGCCGCGCACAATAGCTGCCGTGCGGCGCATGGCGGCTGCGTCTTCCACTGACGTGCCGCCAAACTTCATGACGACCAGCTTCGGCCGCGCTGTGCTCAAGCTGCCGCCAGCGCTCACGCCAGCACCGCCGCAGGTTGTTGCGCCGCCCTCTGCGCGATGTTCTTCGATCCTGCGAGCTTGCCCAATCGCGCCAGGACCTCCGCATTCAACACCGCTGCGCCTGCTGCGCCACGGATGGTGTTGTGCGACAGCAGCACAAACTTCCAGTCCAGCAGACTGCACTCGCGCAGACGCCCCACGGTCGTCGTCATGCCCTTGCCGCGCATGCGGTCCAGCCGCGGCTGCGGACGGTCGACGCTTGGTTCGAACTCCACCGGCTGGTCCGGCGCTGTGGGCAGGCCATGGCCGCACAACGGCGCAAACTCGTTCCACGCGGCGAGCACGTCCTCGCGCGACGCCTTCGTGCGCAGCTTGATCGACACGCACTCCGTGTGACCATCCTCCACCGCCACGCGATTGCAATGCGCGCTCACCTTCGCATCCAGCATCTCGATCCCGTTCGAGGAGTAGCGGCCCAGCAGCTTGCCTACCTCTTCCTGCAACTTCTCCTCTTCGTTCTTGACGAACGGGACGACGTTGCCGAGAATGTCCAGCGAGGCGACGCCCGGATAGCCCGCGCCGGACACTGCCTGCATGGTCGAGACAAACAGGCTCTCGATGCCGAAGCGCGCCTCCAGCGGCTTCAGCGCGAGCACCAGCCCGATCGCGCAGCAGTTCGGGTTGGTCACGATGTAGCCGCCGGAGTCCTTACGCCAGCTCTGCCGCTCCAGCAGCTCCAGATGGTCGGCGTTCACCTCGGGAACCACCAGCGGCACATCGGCCGTCATGCGGAAGGCGCTCGAGTTCGATACCACCGCGCAGCCCGCGGCGGCAAACTTCGGCTCCAGCTCGCGTGCAATGTCGGAGTCGAGCGCGGCAAAGATAATCTTCGGAAGCTCACTCACAGCCGTTTGCTCAGGCGTGTTGCCCATCACCGTCATCGCAGCGATGCGCGCCGGCAGCGGCGTGTCCAGCTTCCACCTGCAGGCCTCGCCATACGTCTTGCCCGCGCTGCGGTCGCTGGCCGCCAGCCACGAGACCTCAAACCATGGGTGCTTTTCCAGCAACTGAATGAAGCGCTGACCGACCATGCCGGTCGCGCCAAGAATGCCAACTTTACGCCGTTCCATATCTATCTAGGATACCGCGATGCTGGGCTGTCGCTCTACTGCGCCTCCGGATCACCGGCGCAGGCGCCAGTCGCACGACCGCAGATTTATACGATCGCCCGCTGGCGCTCCATGCGTCCGCGTGTCTGGTACCGGCCGACGCTGGCAAGGATCACCAGCGCAGCGATCAGATGCACCACGAACCAGAACCCCATGCCCTGGTCCATATAGATGAGGTAGAGCAGCAGAATCCGCGGCAGCACAACCGCTCCAATCAACGGAATCCATCCACTCACATGGAAGGGCAAGGCGTGTCCGTCTGCCCAGTAGACCAGCAGCGCCAAACGCGGCAGGAACAGCGAGAACACAAGGAACCAGAGTGGCAACGTGTGTATCGTCCAGATTTGCCCGTCCATTCTGTCCTCCACTCTTCCTGAGTATTCTGCCAAAATACGCCGCCGCTTTGTGGAACACGGAAAGACGCTGGTTTATGCGGTGCAGATCGAAAAAACACAGCAGACCGGGAATGAGGCCATCCTACGGTGTTCTGCCAGCGGCGCTGCTACGTCCTTCGGGTCACAAAGTTCTTCAGCCGCCTACAACTCAACGCGGCTTGCGGTGCAGGTCCCGCCCGCCCAACAGCTCTTCCAGCTCCACCTTGAACTCGCGCACGTCTTTGAAGTCGCGATAGACACTGGCGAAGCGAATGTACGCGACTGTGTCGATCTCCTTCAGCCGCGTCATAATCAGCTCGCCCAGCTCGCTGGTGGTGCGCTCACGGTCCGGCGAATCCACCACAAACGCTTCAGTCTCATCGACGATCTTCTCCAGCGCGGCTCCCGACACCGGCCGCTTCTGGCAGGCATGCAGCAGCCCGCCAAAGACCTTCTGCCGGTCGAACTTCTCGCGGCGGCCGTCCTTCTTCACCACCATGTACGGAATCTCGTCGATGCGCTCATACGTCGTAAAGCGCTTGTTGCAGCCCTCGCACTCGCGCCGCCGACGGATCGAATCCGCCTCTTTGCTCTCGCGCGAGTCCACCACGCGGTCCTGCGAAAAGCCGCAGTAAGGGCACTTCATCGGGAGCACTTCGCTTGGAAAAAATTCATCACGGTGTCAGTCGATTCTACCGCGCTGCCGTCGCCCTCGGCGCCAGTTCGCGAAGTCGCGCAACCGCCGCCGGTACTATTGCCACCGCGGCATCTACTTCCCCCGCCGTATTCATCCGGCCCAGGGAGAAACGCACACTGCCCCGCGCGCGCGCGTCGCTCAGTCCCATCGCGCGCAGCACATGCGAGGGCTCCGTCGCGCCCGACTGGCACGCCGAGCCTCCGGAGATCGCGAGGCCCTTCAGATCGAGCGCAATCACCAACGCCTCCGCTTCCACCTCGTCGAACCAGAGGTTGCTGGTATTGGCCACGCGGGCTGCGCCGTCTCCGTTCACGCCCGCTGCGCCGACCGCACTGAGGATGCCGCTCTCCAGCCGGTCGCGCAGAGCAGCCAGTTCACGCGCACCATCCCCCGCCAGCCACTCGCGCGCCAGCTCCGCCGCTCTGCCCAGGCCCACGATGCCGGCGACATTCTCCGTCCCCGGCCGCCGCCCGCGCTCATGCAGTCCGCCAAAGAACATCGGCTTCAGCCGCACATTGCGCCGCACAAACAGTGCGCCCGTCCCTTGCGCCGCGTACATCTTGTGCCCAGAGATCGAGAGCAGATCGCAGCCCAGCGCCTTCACATCCAGCGGCAGCTTGCCCGCCGCCTGAATCGCGTCTGTATGGAACAATGCGCCGGCGGCATGAGCGCGTTCGGCCATCTCGCGCACCGGCTGGATCACGCCCGTCTCATTGTTGGCCAGCATCACGCTGACGAGTTTTGTATGGGGCTGCAGCGCAGCTTCGAGCGCTGCGACTTCGACCACACCTTCAGCCGTGCATGGCAGGAACGAGACTGCGATTCCCCGGTCCGCCAACGCCTCAGCGGCATGCAGCACAGCGTGGTGTTCGATCGCCGTGGTGATCAGATGGTCGCCCGGCGCCAACACACCAAACAGCGCCATGTTGTCGCTCTCCGTACCGCCCGAGGTAAACACGATCTCCGCCGCCCGGCAGTTCAGCAGCTTGGCGACCTGCTCCCGTGCGCCGTCCACCGCCGCACGCGCGCGCTGCCCCGGCTGGTGGATGGAGCTGGCGTTGCCGAAGGCCTCGCCCCAGAATGGCCCCATGGCGTCCAGCACCTCCGGCAGCACCGGAGTCGTGGCGTTCGCGTCCATGTAGATTCGGCGCATGGGTCAAGTCTAATCGGGTTCGCCCACGTCTAATTGGGCGAAAGCATGTCAAGTCCCGCCGCGGACCATTTTCTGCTTAAACACCTTTACAACAGCGACTTACGCCAATAAAATAGTTGGCATAACAGTTGTGTGCGGTTCGATAAAATAGAGGTAGAAATAAGGAAAGGCACTCCCTGCAGTCGCAAAAGAAAGCTGCGCCCTGCTGCTCACATCCTCCGGAGTGATTGCTTTCAATACTATGGCGAAACCAGGCCATGCACGATCTAAAATATTCATTATGTGCAACATAGATCGTCCAATGTTTTCAAAATTTTAACCTGCTTTCAATATTTTGCAGTTTTTTCCCCCCGGCACTAAGACTTCACGTACTCAGGCCGTATCACCCGGCTTCGCAATCGGCATCGCAGGATCCGGCTTCACCGGGTACGGAGGCCCCTTCGACAGCACCTTCTCCAGGTCCGCGTCATAGCCGTAGATGTCCTCAAAGAACTGTATTTGCCCGTCCTCCTCCGCCAACGCAGTGAGGTAGAAGATGACGATCGGCAGTGGCTTCTTCAGGTTCACCTGATGGTTGTCCTGGCCGCTGGTCATGGTCTCGTGCACCTTGTCGGCGTCCCAGCCGTCAGGTCCGCCGCCCGCAGTTTCGCTTTGCGCCAAAACCCAGACCGCCAGGTCTTCGGGCTTCTGCACCCGGATGCAGCCGTGGGAGAAGTCGCGCCGCGTGCGGCTAAACAGCTCCGTCTGCGGCGTGGAGTGCAGGTAGATGTCGTACTGGTTGGGGAACATAAACTTGACCAGGCCCAGCGAGTTCTTCGGCCCCGGCTTCTCCCGCACCATCACGCCTCCGCGGTCCACCTGTTGCGGAGTAACGTTGGCAAGCACGTTGCCCTTGGAGTCCGTTACCTCAAAGTTCTTCTGCGCCAGGTAGCCGATGCCCTTCGCCTTGATGTGCGGCATCAGCTCCTTCTGCACGATGTCGTGGGGCACGTTCCAGTAAGGCCGGAAGATGATGTAGCGCATCATGTGCGCAAATACCGGCGTCTCGTGATCGCCCACCACCTTGCCGACCACCACGCGCATGGTGAAGTCGAGATGGTGGTCCGCCGTGTAGCCGTGCAGAACGAACTCCGGCAGGTTCACCATCAGTGGGGGATTCACATACTGGTCCGGCAGCCAGCGCCAGCGCTCCAGCGAGGCGTTCAGTTGCGCGACGCGCTGGGTCAACGGAACATTCAGGCTGGCGATCGTCTCCGGCGTCAGCTTGCCGTCGCCATCCAGCGCATGACGCGCCTGGTAATGCTTCACCGCGTCGGCAAGGTCCCGTGTGTAGACCGGCGGCAGATGTGGCGGCATGTACCCGGAAGGTGCAGTAACGGCCTGTAGCGAGACGTTCTGCGTGGCCTTCGCCTTTGCCTCTGTGCTCGGATGCAGCAGATGCTGCGCCTTGGCGATGGTCTTCGCGCCAAACTTGGGTTTGCTGCTCTGCTGCGGATTCTGTGGCGCTGCATTCGTCGATGGCGATGATGTCTGTGGTGGGGGCGCCTGATACGGGTAATCGCCCGGTGCATCGCCTTCGAGCTGTAGCCGTGCCATCAGGTCGCCGGTTGCGGCATACTCGCCGCCTGGGGCGACGCCGCTCTTCGGCACCGCCGGCAGCGCAGGCGCATTCGCCGCCGCCTGCAGCTTCGCCATCTGCAGATACCGCCCCAGCGCCGCCTCCGTGGTGCGATAGGTCTCTGAGTCCGGCTCAACCTTACGCACCAGGCCGGGAATGTCCGTAGCATCGACCACGTTGTCGGAGACGAACTCCGCCAGGTCGTACTTCTTCGACTTCACGTCGATATCGAAGTTGAAATGCGAAGGGTTTACCCTGCCGATGCGCAGGTCGGAGATGTAGCGCATGATGCACACGGTCATCGCTGCATCGAATTGCGCGACCGAATCCTGGGCGCCGCTGGATGTATCGTGTGCCTGCTCGATGCGTGCGATCTCGCTCAGGCGGCCCGGCCAGCGGCTGGCGTCGTAGTCTTCAGGGTTCAGCCCCTTCTGGTCCGCATTTCTGAACGCTTCCACAAACGCCGTGGCTTCAGCCGTCGGCTTCAGGTCGCGCAGCCACGCTAGTTCATAGTTGCGGTCGTCATAGAAGGTTTTGACGGCCGACTGGTACTCCGCGTAGTTGGGCCAGCGCAAGATGCCGAGCTGCGATTGCTGAACTGCGGATTGGATGTTGTCCGCGTAGTCGGCCGTATTGGGCACGGAGGTGGATTTGCGAGGATGGCGGCAGCCAACGGCCAGTATGAGGGCGAATGGAACCAGGAGGACGAGAGGGCGGCGGATCGTACGGAACGAGCGGAGGTTCAAGAGAGGGACGTCCTTGGGA
>Ga0208849_1001538_pt1 | contig 15607 bp, 12 predicted proteins | sample NGESurdeep072012_10_FD_184470 | JGI IMG/M metagenome (GOLD analysis project Ga0208849, IMG submission 184470) | Arctic peat soil microbial communities from Barrow, Alaska - NGEE Surface sample 53-3 deep-072012 (SPAdes) | ecosystem: Environmental > Terrestrial > Soil > Wetlands > Peat ...
CGTGCGCGACGCTGTTGAGGCCGGATGGCGCGTTGGCAGGAGTTGTCTTTGCGTTTGGGGTTTGCTTCAGAGGAAGCCGGGATGTTCGGCAGCTCATTCTCCCCGGTCCCCAAAGGCGAGGGACCGGGGGCACCCTCAGCGGAATGAGTCACAACTCAGACCTGAGGGAGATTGGAATTTCGGCGCGCAAGCTGACCAGGATGGCGGCGGTTTGCGTTTTGCTTGCGCTGGCTCCGTTTGCAGTTTGGACGGCGCGCAATTGGAGTGTCTTTCATGTTTTCGAGCCGCTTGCGCCGCGCCTCGCCAACGATCCCGGCGAGAGCACTAACCCCGGATGGGAAAGCTGGGTGAAAAGCTGGTGCCTGGATTTTATTTCGACATACCAGATTTATTGGAATGTGCCGTGGGACAAGCTGGATGTGAGCGAGCTGCCCAGCCGCGCGTTCGACTCGCCCGCGCAGTACGCTGAGACGGCCGCACTTGCCTCCGACTACAACAATGAAGGCATGGAGATTACGCCGGAGATCGATGCGCGCTTTGAGAAGTTGGCCGAGGAGCGCATCGCCGCCGATCCAGCGCGCTATTATGCGTGGCTGCCGCTGGGGCGCGTGGCCGACATGTGGCTGCGCCCGCGCGTTGAGAATTTGCCCATCGACCTGGATTGGTGGGTCTACTCGCACCATCACAAGGAGACAGAATTCAGCTGGGCGTATGGGGGGTTGAATGCGCTCTATCTGCTCCTCGGGATAGCCGGTCTATGCTTACGGCCACGCTTTTGGGGCGCGTTGCTGGCTTATGTGCTGTTGCGTAGCGCGTTGCTGCTCACGGTGGAAGCGCCGGAGACGCGCTACACAATCGAGTGTTTTCCGATGCTCATTGCGTGGGGAGGGATTGCGCTGGCGTGGGCTGCCGAGAGGATCTACTTGTTGAAGCTGAAGGCGTTGGCGGGCAGGGTCTGATTGACAATGATGTTTTTGTAGTAGCAGATGCGCGATTGGCCTTCGCCCTCATCGAAGTCCTGCTTGAGGCTTACTGCGCGCTCCGTGTCAAGCCAGATGGTCACTTTGGGAATGTTTTTGCGGATTGCGGGGTCTTTGGCGACCAGCTCGAGTTTGTCGGTGGTGATGCCGTCGATTTTTTCCGTGCCCAGATACTTGATGGTCCATTTGTCTTCAAGATCGTGGCCGCTGGCGCCGAAGCCGAGCATCAGATAGCTCTCGTATTTTCCGGCTTGAGTGTAGGATTTGGCGTCGTTCTCTTTGCCGGTGTCGGATTCACGGAGCACGCCGCCGGAAAAGACATACGCTTTTGCGGCAGGATGGTTGTTGTCGCTGGTGATGTGGGCGGCCATCTGGAAATGCGTGCCCGTGCGCTGGTAGTAGGCGGTTCCAGTCATCTTATCCGTATCCGGAATCGGATCGGTCTGGATGGTGTCGAATTCAAAGGTGGCGGTGGTGGTGTGAAAATTCTTGGCGGCGGAGTCGAGCCTAGCCAGAACGTCGGCGAGATCCTGGGCGCGCGCGGACGCAACCGGGAGGAGCGCGAGGGCAAACACTGTAAGCAGGACGGTTTTCGATCGCAAACGCATATATTTCATTCGTCTGTTTGACTCTGGAATCGGCTCTTGGGATTCGATAATCCGGGATTAATCCGGATTATCGGTGTGCCCAGACTTTCCAGGTGAGGTTTCCCTGGGCGTCTCGTGCTGTCTCCCAATGCTCGATATAGACGTCGTCTCCGGTGACCGGTTCGATGGCTTTGCGGAGCAGCTTTTTCACTTGCCGATTGGAAGCGCCGGCGGGAACGGTGACGTCGGAGGCCTGCACGGTAATGATGACGCCGCGGCCATTGGGAACAACCTGAAAAGGATGACTGGACGCGGCGATCGGGATTGGTTTAGCGCCGTAGTCCCACAACTGCGGAGTGATGAAGATGAAAAGCAGAATGAGCGAAACCATTATGTCGTAGTGGAACGATCCGCGCGAATAGGTCCAGTAAAAATAGCTGCGCAGGACTTGCCCAAAGCTGCGTTTGGATTGCGCGGCCGCGCTGCCTGAGTTGGAAGAAGCCATCATTTCTCAACGACAATTCTATCCATTCCACCCATGTATGCGCGGAGAGATTCAGGGATAAGCACGGAGCCGTCGGCCTGCTGGTAGTTTTCGAGGATTGCGAGCCAGGTGCGGCCAACGGCGAGGCCGCTGCCGTTGATGGTGTGGACGAACTCGGGCTTGGCGGGCTTGCCGCCCGGCGCGGCGGAGGGCCGGTAGCGGATGTTGGCGCGGCGCGCCTGGAACGCGTCGAAGTTGGAGCAGGAGGAGATTTCGCGATAGAGATTCTGGCCGGGCAGCCAGACTTCGAGGTCGTAGGTTTTTGCGGAGGAGAAGCCGGTGTCGCCGGTGCAGAGCAGGACGCGGCGATAGGGAAGGCCGAGCGCTTCGAGAATTTCTTCGGCGTCGCGGGTGAGGCGCTCGTGTTGCGCGTCGGATTCTTCGGGGCGGGTGAACTTGACCAGCTCGACCTTTTGAAACTGGTGCTGGCGGATGATGCCGCGCGTATCCTTGCCGGCTGCGCCGGCTTCGGCGCGAAAGCAGGGCGTGTAGGCAGTGAATGCGATTGGCAGGCGAGCGTCGTCGAGGATTTCGTCGCGATAGAGATTGGTGACGGGGACTTCGGCGGTGGGGATTAGCCAGTGGTCACTGTCTTTGTAGTCGCCGCGCGCAGCCGCTTCGGCGTCGGCGTCAGAGCAGCGGAAGAGATCTTCGGCAAATTTGGGCAACTGGCCGGTGCCATAGAGCGATTTGGAGTTGACCATGAAGGGCGGAAGCACTTCAGTGTAGCCGTGTTTGTTGGTGTGCGTGTCGAGCATGAAACTGATGAGAGCGCGCTCAAGACGCGCGCCGGCACCCATGTAGACGGCGAATCGAGCGCCGCTGAGCTTGGCGGCACGTTCGAGATCGAGAATGCCGAGAGATTCGCCGATTTCCCAGTGGGGCCTGGGCATGAAGTCGAATTTCTTTTGCTCGCCCCAGGTTTTGACTGTTTTGTTGTCGGCCTCGGAAACGCCGATGGGGACTTCATCGCGGGTGAGATTGGGCACGCGGGCGAGAGATTGGCGCAACTGTTCGTCGAGGTCGGAGGCGGATTTGTCGAGTTGGTCGAGTTTTTCTTTGAGGGCGCGGGTTTCGTTCTGGATTGCGGAGGCTTCGTCCTTCTTGCCGTCCTTCATGAGCGCGCCGACCTGGTTCGAGAGCTCGTTGCGGCGGGCTTTGAGCTGTTCCGATTGCGTGATGGCTTCGCGGCGGTTTTTGTCGAGGTCGCGAAAATCGCCGAGCAGGGCCGCGGGATCGGCTCCGCGCGCGCGCAGTTTTTCTTCGACTAATTCGAGGTTGGTTCGTACAAATTGCAGATCTAGCATATCTTTTTCATTTTAGATGAGCGAGGGGGAGGGAAGGGGGGCGGGAAATTGGCGCAGTGGGTCAGTTTGAAAGAGGCATCCCTCGGGGGCTAAACAGGCTGCGGAAAAAGTCGCTGAGGGGAAGAAAACCACCCCTCAGCGGCTAAAGCCGCATTCAATTTGCGGCACTTAAGGCCCGGCTAAAGCCGTGCCCTTTCAAGCCATTGACTTTTTCCGCAGCCTGTAAAGCCCAACTCATTTTGCATCGATTTTGGCGCGGCTAAAGCCGTGCCCTTATTACAAGACCTCGTTGGGCCTAGTTTTTTCGCGGCCTTTGAAGCTGGCACGCTTCAAGGCTCGTGTCCATCCCATCAAAGCCGGCGCCGATCAAAGCTCGCGCCCATTGAGGCCAGCACCAATCAAAGCCCGTACCCTTCAAGGCCCGCGCCAATCAAATCCCGTACCCTTCAAGGCCCGCACCAATCACGGCCCGCACCTTTCAAGGGCCATGCCCATCAAACTCCCCCACTGCGGAAACTCACGGTGGCGGCAGATGCGCTTACGCTTTTGGCGGCGCGGGCGGCTTGTTCTGCCAGCCGGGAAGGGTTTGATTACCGGTGATGAGGCGCGCTCCGCGCGTGAAGGTGAAATAGGTCCAGGCCCAGGCGGCCATGACGGCGAGGCGGTTGCGGAAGCCGATGAGAAAGAAGATGTGGACGGTGAGCCAGGTGAACCACGCAGGGAAGCCGCTCATGTGCGCCTTGAAGGGCCACTTGACATTGGCGACGGCAGCCATGCGGCCGATGGTGGACATGTCGCCTTTGTCGAAGTAGCGGAAGGCGGGGCGGGGCTTGCCGGCGAGGTCGGCAGAGATCATTTTGGCGACGTGATCGCCCATCTGCATGGCGGGCTGGGCTACGCCGGGGACTTGATGACCATCCTGCTCGAAGTGCGCGAGATCGCCGAGGACGAATACCCGAGGCAGGCCGGGCGGATTGAGATGATGGTCAACGATGACGCAGCCGCGGCGGTCGAGATTTACTTCTGGTTTTACTTCGGAGTTGGCGTCGGGCGGCGCGGCGAGCATTTTGCCGAGCGGCGAGGCTATGACGCCCGCGGCCCAGAGAGTGACAACTGCGTCGAAGTGCAAGCCCTTCGCTTCAACCCAGCCGGGACCGACGGCGGTGACCTGCGTTTTGGTGTGGACTTCGACGCCGAGCCGCTTGAGCGTGGCTTCAGCTTTGGCGGAGAGATCTTCAGGGTATGCAGCGAGCACGCGCGGCCCGCCGTCAAGGAGGAGCACGCGGCTCTTGGCGGGGTCGATGTGGCGAAAGTCGTGGCCCATGTACTGCTGGGAGATGTCGCTGATGGCGCCGGCGAGCTCGACGCCGGTGGGTCCACCGCCGATGACGACGAAATTGAGCGGAGGGTGCCAGCCTTTTTCGAGCATCTGGCGCTCGGCGAGCTCAAAGGCAAGCAGCACGCGGCGTCGAATCTCGATGGCATCTTCAATGGATTTGAGGCCGGGCGCGAGCGGCTCCCATTGGTCGTTGCCGAAGTATGAGTGGGTGGCGCCGGTCGAGAGGACGAGGTAGTCGTAGTTGAGGCTCGCTCCGCTGGCCATAGAGACTAGCTGCGCGGCGGTATCAATGGCGATGACTTCATCCATGATGACCTGGGTGTTGCGCTGGTGGCGCAGGATGGAGCGAATGGGCTGAGCGATGTCGGCGGGAGAGAGCACGGCGAGCGCGACCTGATAAAGCAGCGGCTGAAAGGTGTAGTGATTGCTGCGATCGACTACCGTGACGTCAACCGGCAAGTGCTTGAGACCCTTGGCAGCGTTAAGGCCGGCAAAGCCTGAGCCGACGATGACGACGTGGGGACGGCGATCCGACGGCGCGTCGCCGGAGGCTACGGGTTTGGCTTGATGCTGGTTGGTCAGTTTTGGCCCCGTTTCTTCGTGCCGGAAGCTTCGCTCACGGAATGCCTTTCCCGTGTAGATCGGGCCACGGTGTCTTCCTATTAAGATGCGTGAGCGCGCGCGAAGGTGGCAGCGATTGATTGTGGATTGTGCCACTGCGTGAGCCTGGTGGATTTTTGTTCGTGCAGTGTGATCGCACGTATACGCATTGCTCCGCTCGGGAAGACTGACTACGGGAGTGCTTTCCCCGGTCCCCGAATGCGAGGGACCGGGCGCTGAGGCTGCGGAGATTTTTGTTGGTGTCGTGCGAGCGCAGCATACGCCGATGCTGCGGCGGTACTGTAGCATCCTGCTATGATCGCGGGCGCGAATTTCGCGGGTACGGCCATTGCAGGCATGACCATTGCTGGCAGGACAATTGCGGGCGAATCCTGGGCATGGTGGGTTGGCTTTCACGCGGTGGTGGCTGCATTGGTGCTGGCGGACTCGCTGATGCCCGGCCACCGGCGCGAGTCGCGCCACGCGCAGCTATTTGTATGGTTGACGACTGTCGGATTGGCGCTGGCGGCTGCGGGGTTTGCCTGCTGGATCGCCGTGACCATGGGCAAGCAGACGGCGCTTGAGTTTGTGGCCGGCTACACGATTGAAACTTCGCTGAGCATCGACAATCTTTTTGTTTTTCTGGTGCTGTTTGAGGGGTTCCGGATCAGCGCGCAGCGCCAGCACACGGCGTTGCAGTGGGGCGTGTGGGGCGCGTTTGTGCTGCGCGCGGCTTTTATTGCCGTGGGTGTGACGCTGTTGCAGCGCTTTGAGTGGATCACTTGGATTTTCGGGTTGATATTGCTTTACGCGGCGTGGCGGCTGGTGCGCGGCGGGTCGGCGCGGGCGGCGATTCCGGAGTGGATCGTGCGATTGCAGCCGGCAAAGGGATCGCTGCTGCCGGTAATTCTGGCGGTCGAGGTGACGGATCTGCTGTTTGCGACGGATTCAATTCCGGCGGTGTTGTCGGTTACGCACAATCCGTTTGTGGCGTACACGTCGAATGTGGCGGCGATTTTGGGATTGCGCTCGATGTACTTTGGGTTGGCGGCCATGCTTGAGCGTTTTAAGTATTTGCATTACGGGCTGGGTGCGATTCTGGTTTTTGCGGCACTGAAGATGCTGGCGGCGCGATGGATCGATGTGCCGGTGACGCTGTCGCTGGTGATTATCGGATTGATTCTGGCGGTTTGCGCGGCGGCGTCGTTAAGGGCAGGGGGCGAAGGAGCAGTGAGCGGAGAACAGTGACATCGAGGATTAAGATACGCGTCTTGACTGTATGTACAAATTGTACATATAATGAGGTGTGAAGTGGCCTTTGAATGGGACGTTGGGAAGGCGGAGGCGAACTACCGGAAGCATGGGGTGTGGTTTTCCGAGTCGTTGACGGTGTTTGAAGACGATGGGGCCATCACGATTTCGGACGATGATTCGGACCCGCATGAGGTGAGGTTCGTTTCAATCGGTGTGGGAGCAAGGGAGCGGATTCTGGTGGTTGTTTATTGTTACCGCGGCGAAAACGTCCGCATTATTTCGGCGCGAGTGGCGGAGCCAAACGAGCGCAGCCGATATGAGGAGTCGAAATGAAACAGGCATACGATTTCAGCCATGGAAAACGAGGGCGGATTGCGCCCAAGGAGCCGGAGTCGCGCGGCAAGACGCGGATCACGATCCGGCTGGATGAGGACCTGGTCGACCACTTTCTGAAAGAGGCTGATGCTTCGGGCGGGGCGACTGGGTATCAGACACTCATCAACGAGGCGCTGCGGCAGCATGTAGAAGGAAAGGCTCCGAAGCTTGAGGAGACGCTGCGGCGGATTGTGCGTGAAGAAGTGCGGGCGGCGGGGTGAGGGTGGCGAATTCGCGGCGCATAGACATGCTCCATGGTTGGCGGAAAAAGTCTAGCACCGAATGAGTCCATTGAACGCGAGGGTTCTGTCGCCCCTACAGGGCTTAGAGGATTCTCGGGGCTGTTCCCAGGGCTGCGTCGCCTCGTCACCCCAACGAGCACAAATCGCTCGTTGGGGAACCCCGACCGCGGCGACTTGCCCTGGGCTAACTTCTTGCGCTCCCTCCGGGAGCTGCATTTGTGGCCATTCGAAGCGATGTGCGAGGCGGAGATGTGCGGGCCGGGAGACCCGCACGATAGCCGGCCAGGAGACCGGCGCTACGAGACCCAACCCTCATGCGCGGTCCTCTAGAATGAAAACATTGTGCAGACGATACGGGTGGAGACGCCATCGGCGAAGTACGACGTGTTTGCGGGGAGCGGGTTGCTGGCGGCGCTGGCGCCGCGGATTGAGCGAGCGGTGAAACGGCTGCCGCGACGGATTTTTGTGGTGACGTCGCCGGAGATTTGGGCCTTATGGGGCAAGAAGTTTTTGCGGTCGTTTCAGGAAATGGCGGGGGAGGCGCGTCACGAAGTGGGGGCGGTGGCGCGGGGCCGCCAGGCGAATTTTGAGGCGCCGGTTGCGCTGTTTCTTGCGCCTGGGGAACAACACAAGACGGTAAAGAGTGTCGAACGGCTGCTGCGGGAGATGGTGCGGGGTGGCGGCGACCGGGGATCTCTGCTGATTGCTTTTGGTGGTGGGATTGTGGGCGACGTGGGCGGCTTTGTGGCCGCGACGTTCATGCGCGGAATTAATTATGTACAGGTGCCGACGACGTTTTTGGCGCAGGTCGACTCGAGCGTAGGCGGCAAGGTGGGCGTGAACCTGCCCGAGGGGAAAAATCTCGTCGGGAATTTCTTGCAGCCGCGGGCGGTGTTTGCCGATATCGGCGTGCTGGGCACGCTGCCCGACCGCGAGCTGCGCGCGGGGTTGATGGAGAGCGTGAAGGCGGGGTTCATTCGCGATCGCGCGCTGGTGCGGTTTATGGAGGAGCACGCGGAGGAGATTCTGGCGCGGGAACCGAAGGCATTGGAGAAGGTGATTGCGGCGTCGATCCGGATGAAGGCGGAGGTGGTGCGGAAGGACGAGCGCGAGAGCGGGTTGCGGATGATTTTGAATTTCGGGCATACGGTGGGGCACGCTCTGGAGCAGGCGACCAAGTACAAGGCGATGCTGCACGGTGAGGCTGTGGCATGGGGGATGGTGGCCACGCTGGCCGTGGCGCGGAGGCGGGGAACGATTACCGGCGGACAGATGGAGCGGATGGAGAAACTGATTTATCGATACGGGCCGCTGCCGAAGTTGAAGGTGACGGCGGCGCGCGTGATGGCGGCGACGGGAAGCGACAAAAAGAATGTCGGTGGGGTGAGGCGGTTCGTGCTGCCGGTGGGGATTGGCGATGCGGGCGTGGTGGAGGATGTGACGGCGGCGGAGCTGGAGGCGGGAGTGAAGTATATGTTGGTGAGGGCGAGAACAGGGAACAGGGAATAGGGAATAGGGAATAGGGATTAGGGAACAGGGAACAGGGAACAGGGAACAAGGAACAAGGAACAGGGAACAGGGAACAGGGAACAGGGAACAGGGAACAGGGACGCAATGATTAGGGACGTTGGGGTGAGGGATGTGCTCTCCCACCCTTGGCGCAAAGACAAAGACGCGCCAAGGATGGGGCACCCGTAGATCACCGGGTCGGCGAGTCGGCGCAAAAGCCCGGGCCTGAAGGCCGTATGATTTTGCGCTTGTATTCAGGGGCCTGAAGGCCCCTGCTCCTTCCGTTGATGCGTTGCATTTGAAATTGTGTTGACAATTTGGGTGGGGCTGGCGAGTTAGCATCCATTTACAGGTTGAAGGCGTGAGAGTGTTTGTAACCGTGAAAATGTAAGGGGTTGCGCGGCTTCTTTGGCCTCGGATCGAAGATTCCCAAGTCGAGACGCAAATCGAATCGAAATCCAGCACCAGATCGAACCGCAAGTCGAGACGCAAATCGAATTCGAAATCCAGCACCAGATCGAATCGCAAGTCGAGCCACAAATCGAATTCGAAATCCAGCATTCCCCAACTTGAATGAACTCGGATTCTGATTCCCCGAAATTTGCACACAGCGAGCGAGAATGAGCGATCAGACCATGTACAGGTGGCTTGAGCAGCAGGGCGAGGCGTTTGGAGCGCCGGGCCATGAGCCGCGGTGGACTTCGAGCGTGAAGGACGCGGTGGTGACGGCGTATTCGGGGTCGAGCCGGATATGGTTCACGTGTTCGCACGGAATTCTGAATGAGATTTATAGTCCGACGATCGATCACCCGCAGGTGCGCGATATGGGGTTCCTGCTGACCGACGGGGAAACGTTTGTCCACGAAGAGAAGCGGCACATGAAGACGAGCTTCGAGTACATCGATCCTGACGCGTTGGGAGTGAGGTATGTGAACCGCGATCCTGAGGGTCGCTACAGCATTACGAAGGAGATCATCTCCGATCCTCATCACGGGGTGGTGCTGCAGAGGGTGCGGCTCGAAGCGCGCGAGGACCTGATGCGGCGGCTGAAGTTGTATGCGCTGCTGGCTCCGCATCTGGATGGCGGCGGGGCGGGGAACTCGGCGCGGGCGTTGGACCTGGCTGGGCACAACGTGCTGCTGGCGTGGAAGAACATGTGGTCACTGGCGATGACGGCGAGTTGCGGCTTCTCGCGGATGAGCTGCGGGTTTGTGGGCCTGAGCGATGGCTGGCAAGACCTGATGCAGCACATGAAGATGACCTGGGAATACGGGTCGGCGACAAACGGGAACGTTGCGATGTTGGGTGAGATCGACCTGAATTGCACCGATGACCTGAAGAGCGCGCGCGAAGGAGTGGCCGGCGAGGTTGTGGCGAAGGTTGAAAACGGAATGGCGGTGCGGGAGTTCACGCTGGGGATCGGGATCGGCGAAGGGCACCACACCGCGCTGGAGAAGATGATGAGCGCGCTGGCGACGCCGTATGTGAATCAGCGGACTCGATTCATCGCACAATGGAAGCGGGCGGCGCATCCGGATGAGCTGGCGGCGAAGAGTCAGGATGGCGGCAAGCTGATGCGGGCCAGCCATGCAGTGCTGCTGGCGCACGAGGACAAGATGTTTTCGGGGGCGTTTGTTGCGTCGGCATCGATTCCGTGGGGGCAAGTGAAGGGCGACGACGACCTGGGCGGATACCACCTGGTGTGGACGCGCGACATGGTGCAGACGGCGACGGCACTGATTGCTTGCGGGCGCGCGGAGACGGCGCGGCGAGCGCTGGTGTATCTGACGTGCACGCAGCAAGTGGATGGAGGGTTTGCGCAGAATTTCTGGATCGATGGAAGGCCCTACTGGAGCGGCAAGCAGTTGGACGAGGTGGCATTTCCGATCATTCTTGCGTGGCGGCTGTGGAAGATGGGCGGCCTAGGCGAGCTGCACATGTTTCCGTTTGTGGAGCGAGCCGTGGGATGCCTGGTGCGGCAAGCGCCGATTACGAACCAGGAGAGATGGGAGGAGAATCCGGGGTATTCGCCATCGACGCTGGCGGCGGTGATTGGGGGATTGATTTGCGCGGCGGAGATGGCGCGCGCGCATGAATCGGAGGAGCTTGCCGAGTTTCTGGAGGAGTTTGCCGACTGGATTGAAGGGCATCTCGAGGACTGGACGGTTACGAATGATGGAGTGCTGCTTAAGGAGGTGAAGCGGCACTATATGCGGATCAGGCCGCCGGAGTGCGGCACGGCCTATTCGCGCGAGGATAGCGGGACGGAGATGATTCACATCCAGAACCGGCCGCCGGGGACGCAAACGGAGTTTGAGGCGCGCGAGATTATCGATGCGGGGTTTCTGGAGCTGGTGCGGTACGGCGTGCGGCGTGCGGACGATCCGCTGGTTGTGGATTCGCTGAAAGTGGTAGACGCTGTGCTGAAGCGCGAGCTGCCGCAGGGGCCGGGATGGTTGCGCTACAACAACGACGGCTATGGGCAACGGCGTGACGGAGGGCCGTTCGAGGGATGGGGCCAGGGGCGCGCGTGGCCGCTGCTCACCGGCGAACGCGCTCATCGCGAGCTGGCGGCGGGGAACGACATTAGCCAACTTATCAAGACGTATGAGGGGTATGCGAGCTGCGGACAGATGCTGCCGGAGCAGGTGTGGGACGAGGCGGATCGTCCGGAGATGAGCATGAAGAAGGGACGGCCGGATGGGTCAGCGGTGCCGCTTGTGTGGGCTCACGCGGAGTACCTGAAGCTGTTGCGCTCGGCTGTGGATGGGAAGGTGTTTGACCGCATTGAACCGGTTTACCAGAGGTATTGCGAGCCGGAAGGGCGGAAGAAATTGAAACGGGGCGTGGCGATTTACACCCGCACGCGGCCGGTTCAGCAAATGAAGACGGGAGGCACGTTACGGATTCTGGACGAATGTCTTTTTGAAGTGGTGTGGACGGACGATGGATGGAAGACGGTGAACAAGACAAGCAGCCGGGGGCTGGGCAGCGCGGGATTCAATGCGGATGTGAAGCCGGCGGCGGGGAGCGCGGAGTTGGAGTGGACGATGCATTGGACGGAATCGGACACCTGGCTTGGATACAATGTGAAGGTCAAGATTGTGTAGGTCAGGATTGGGCAGTTCGAGATTGCGTAGTTCAGGGTGGATGCGCCTTTTAAAGGGATTTTGCAAGTGCAATTGGCATTGAAGGGAAAGGAATTTCGGGATAAATATGGCTTCCAGCATTGCTTCACTCTCACTTGACCAGCTATCGATCGATACATTGCGTTTACTCGCCCTGGACGAGGTAGAAAAGGCCAAGAGCGGCCATCCGGGGGCGCCGCTGGGCTGCGCGCCGATCTCGTATCTGCTGTTTCACAAAGTGATGAAGCACAATCCGGCGCACTCGAAGTGGGCCGACCGGGACCGCTTTGTTTTGTCGAACGGTCATGCGTCGGCGCTGCTTTACGCAACGCTGTTTTTGTGCGGGTACAAGGTGACGCTGGACGATTTGAAGGGCTTTCGGCAATGGGGATCGATCACGCCGGGGCATCCAGAGTACGGATTGACCGACGGCGTGGAGGCGACGACGGGACCGCTGGGACAAGGATTCGGAATGGCGGTGGGCATGGCCATTGCGGAGAAGCATCTGGCTGCGACATATAACCGGCCTGGCTTCGAGGTTGTGAATCATCACACGTACATGCTGTGCGGCGACGGCGACATGATGGAAGGGCTTTCGCATGAGGCAGCATCGCTGGCGGGAACGTTGGGATTGGGCAAACTGATCGCGTTCTATGACGACAATCTGATTTCGCTGGATGGGCCGACGGAATGGAGCTTCACCGAGGACGTGTATAAGCGGTTCGAGGCCTACCATTGGCATGTGCAGCGGGTGATGGACGGCAACGATTTGAAGGGGATTGAAGCGGCGATTGCGGCAGCGAAGGACGTGACAGACAAGCCGTCGCTGATCGGGGTACGGACGGTGATCGGATACGGCAGCCCGCTGGCGGGAACGAACAAGGTGCATGGCGAGGCGATGAGCCCGGCGGATACGGCAGCGACGAAGAAGTTCTTTGGATTTCCTGAGGATCAGAACTTCTACGTGCCGGAGGACGCGCTGGCCAATTGGCGCGAGGCGGTGAAGCGCGGCGCTGATCTGGAGGGGCGATGGGACGAGTCATTCGCCGTGTACAAGGCGGCGTTTCCCGATTTGGCGGCGGAGTTTGAGCGCACGCAGGCAGGCAAGCTGAAGGCGGGATGGGAGAAGTCGATTCCCAGCTTTCCGGCGGACAAGCCGGTGGCGACGCGCAACGCGGGCCATGTGGTGATGAACGCAATTATTGACAGCGTGCCGGAGTTGTTTGGCGGGGCGGCGGATCTGACGGCCTCGACGAAGACGATTTTCAAGAACAGCCAGCACTTTGCGGCCGACCCCGCGGGACGCAATGTGTTTTTTGGCGTGCGCGAACTGGGGATGTGCGCGGCGGTGAACGGAATGGCGGTTCACGGCGGGCTGCGGCCGTTTGGATCGACATTTTTTGTTTTCTCGGACTACGCGAAGCCGGCGCTGCGGATTGCGGCGCTTATGGAGGCTCCGTCGACGTTCGTGTTTACGCACGACTCGGTCGGCGTGGGCGAGGATGGACCGACGCACGAGCCCATTGAACACCTGATGGCGCTGCGGGCGGTTCCGCATATGACGGATTTTCGGCCAGCCGATGCGAATGAGACGGCCGCTTGTTGGCGCCTGGCGCTGGAGCGCAAGGGGCCGTGCTTTTTTGCGCTGACGCGGCAGGATGTGCCGGTGATCGATGCGACGAAGCACGATGTGTATGCGGGCGCAAGCAAGGGAGCGTACGTGCTTGAGGACGCGGCGAATCCGCAGGTGATTTTGATTGGGACGGGCTCGGAGGTTCAGCTTGCTCAGGGCGCGGCGAAACTGCTTGCGGCGGATGGAATCCGGGCGCGCGTGGTCAGCTTTCCGAGCTGGAAGATCTTTGAGGAGCAGACGGCTGATTACAAGGCGAGCGTGATGACGGCGGGAGTGCCAAAGGTGTCGGTTGAGGCGGGCGCGACGCTGGGTTGGTGGAAGTATGTGGGCAGCACAGGTGATGTGATTGGGCTGGATCGGTTTGGCGCTTCGGCGCCGGGGCCGGTGGTGATGAAGGAATTGGGATTTACGGCGGAGAATGTGGCGGAGAGGGCAAAGAAGCTTGTGAAGTAGAGCTAGTGGGTTCGTGCGATCCCCGGTCCCCAAATGCGAGGGACCGGGGGCACCCGGCGAAAAAATGTTGAATTGCTAGCGCGTTGCTGAAAGGGAAGAGACTTTGAAGCTGGTCATCAGTTCGGATCATGCGGGATTTGCGATGAAGGAAGAAGTGCGCGCGAATCTGGCCGCTGCTGGGCATGAGGTGATTGACCTGGGGGCGTTTGAGTGCGACCCCGAGGACGATTATCCCGACTTTGCGGAGAAGGCTGGCGAGGCAATCAAAGCGGGCGTGGCGAAGCGCGGGATTTTGATTTGCGGTTCGGGCGTGGGCGTGTGCGTGGCGGCGAACAAGATGCCGGGAATTCGCGCCGGGATTTGCCACGACACTTATTCGGCGCACCAGGGCGTGGAGCACGACGACATGAATGTGCTGGTGCTGGGGTCGCGGGTTATCGGCTCTGCGCTGGCGTTTGAGCTGGCGCACGCGTTTATCGGGGCCAAGTTTCAAGGGCAGGAAAGCCGTTTCGAGCGGCGGTTCAAGAAGGTGCTGGCGATCGAGGCGAAGTACGCGCGGTGAAGTCAGCGAGTCAACAAGTCGGCAGGTCAGCAAGTCAGCGATTCGGCGAGTGCTGGGTCGTAGTTCTGGCGCAACACAGTTTTGAAAGCGCATTTCCTCAGGGGCTAAAGCCCCATTCATTTTTGAGGTTGATTGACGTACGGGCTAAAGCCCGTACCCTTCACCTAAAGCTCGTACCCTTCACCTGAAGCCCGTACCCTTCACCTGAAGCCCGTACCCTTCAAAGCAACCGCGATGTGAGTACATCACGAATCTTCGCTGAAATGCAGTCAGAATTAATTCAGAAATTGATTTGAAATGTTCACGATTACAGGCTGTGCAGCGGTCCGTCCTGTTGCTCGATGCCCGAAGATATCGACAAGCCTGAAATAGAGCGCTCGCTGCGCGGGAAAGAGTCGCTGATGTTGCCCTTCGACGTGATCCTGTTTGACGTGGGCGGAGTGTTGCTGACGAATGGATGGGACCACGGCGAGCGTGCCGCGGCTGTGCAGCGTTTCGGGCTGGATGCGGCGGACTTCGAGGCCAGGCACGAGGCCGTTTACGACGCTTGGGAGCGGAGCGCGATCAGTGGCAAGACTTACCTGAACGAGACGGTTTTTTATGAGCCGCGAGAGTTTTCCCGCGGCGATTTTTTCGCTTTCGTGCTGGCGCAGTCGAAGCTGCTGCCGGATGGGGCGATGGAAATATTGAAAGAGCTTTCGGCGCAGGGGAATTATCTAATCGGCGCGCTGAACAATGAAGCGCGAGAGACGAACGACTATCGCTTTGGCAAGTTCGAGCTGCGCCGTTATTTCAAAGTGGCGCTGAGCTCGTGCTTTGTGGGCCTGCGCAAGCCTGATCCGGCGATGTACCGGCGGGCGCTGGACATTCTGGGCAGCGCTCCGGAACGAACGCTGTTTATTGACGATCGCGAAGAGAATGTGGCCGGCGCGGAGTCAGCGCGGATGAAGGGAATCCGGTTTACGGGGGCGGAGGGGTTGCGGAAAGAGCTCAAGGAGCTTGGCGTTCTTTAGCGAGTCAGCGAGTCAGCGAGTCAGCGAGTCAGCGAGTCAGCGAGTCAGCGAGTCAGCGAGTCAGCGAGTCAGCGAGTCAGC
>Ga0208849_1001539_pt1 | contig 15577 bp, 15 predicted proteins | sample NGESurdeep072012_10_FD_184470 | JGI IMG/M metagenome (GOLD analysis project Ga0208849, IMG submission 184470) | Arctic peat soil microbial communities from Barrow, Alaska - NGEE Surface sample 53-3 deep-072012 (SPAdes) | ecosystem: Environmental > Terrestrial > Soil > Wetlands > Peat ...
AATTCCACCGCGAATATGGCGGCGTCGTTCCGGAGATCGCAAGCCGCAAACATGTGGAGACGCTCAACGCGGTCATCGAACTTGCGTTGAACGGCGCGCGCAAGACGTTCGACGATCTGGACGGCGTTGCCGTCACGTGCGGTCCAGGTCTTGCCGGCAGCCTGGTCGTGGGCGTTGCCGCCGCGCAGGCTATCGCGTACGCGCGAGACCTACCGGCCTATGCGGTCAACCATCTGCACGGGCACCTTTTCGCCAATTACTTGGAATCTCCGGATGAGCCGCATCGCGATCCGCCGGAATCGCCGTTCGTCTGTCTTGTCGTCTCCGGCGGCCACACCGATCTCATCGACGTCCGGGCGCCGGGCGACCATCGGGTGATCGGCCGGACGCTCGATGACGCTGCCGGCGAAGCATTCGACAAAGTGGCGCGGATGCTCGGACTCGGTTTTCCGGGCGGCCCGTTGCTCGATGCCCTCAGCAGCCACGGCGATCCGCGCGCATTTTCATTTCCGCGGCCGCTCATCGGCGACGACCATTTCAACTTTTCTTTTTCAGGCCTCAAGACCGCAGTCCGCTATCATCTCGACGCGCATCCGCAAGACGCGTTGGAAAGGGGTGCGGATGTCGCCGCAAGTTTCCAGGCTGCCGTGGTGGACGTCTTGTGCGCCAAGACGCTTCGGGCGGCCCGGTCTCTCGGCGTCGGAACCGTCGCCTTAGCCGGCGGTGTTTCCGCGAATTCGACGTTGCGCGCCGAGCTGCGCGCGCGCGGCGCATCCCAGGGCCTGCGGGTGCTCGTGCCGCCGCTGATCTATTGCACCGACAACGCGGCGATGATCGCGGCCGCCGCCTACTTCCGCGGCGAACTCGCCCGGGTCGCGCCCGACGCGCTGCGCGCCGATCCGAATTTCGCGTGGTAGAGCAAATGGAAAGCAGAGAATGTGCGCTCGTCACCGGTGCATCGGGAGGCATCGGCCTCGAAGTTGCGCGGGCACTAGCTGCCAAAGGCTACGATCTCATCTTGACCGCGCGAAGCAAGGACGCGCTCGATACATTGGCCGCGGACCTCTCAGGCCGTCACGGCATCGCGGCGCGAGTGATTTGCACCGACCTCGCGAAGGCTGGTGCGGCCGCATCGCTCTACGACGAGGTCACCTCGAGCGGCGCTCACGTCGACATCTTGGTCAACAATGCAGGGTTCGCGACATTCGGCCCGTTCTCGCACACTGACCTCGCGACCGAGCACGACGAGCTCGAAGTCAATGTCGTCGCCCTGACCGAGTTGACGAAACTCTTCCTCGCCGGCATGCTAAAAGCGAGAAAGGGCCGCATCCTCAACGTGGCGTCGACCGCGTCGTTCCAACCGGGACCCCTCATGGCGGTCTATCACGCGAGCAAGGCGTACGTGCTGCACTTCAGCGAGGCGATCGCGGAGGAATTGCGCGGCACCGGAGTGACCGTGACCGCGGTCTGTCCGGGCCCGACGCCGACCGGGTTTCAAAAGCGCGCCCAGATCGAAGATTCGGAAATCTTGGCACCCGGGATCATGTCGCCGGCGACGGTAGCGAGAATCGCCGTCGACGCGATGCTTCGCGGAAAGACGCTTGTCATTCCGGGATTCTTGAATGCCGCGCTCGCATGGAGCGTTCGCTTCGGCTCGCGCCGGTTCGTCGCCGGATGCGTGCGGCGCATACGGGAACGAATCCAGTCGAGAGCTCGCCAAAAACCCGAAGCGCTATAAAGCCTGCGGATTGCCCGCGCGGATGATCTTCAAGAAATTAGTGCGGCCGCGAACGCCGAGCGGAGTGCCGCCGACCACGACCGCCGCCTCGCCGGGGCCTATCACGTTTGTGCGGACAAGCTCGGCTTCCACCGCATCCATCATCTCTTCCGTCGAACGGTCGAAGTCCATCACGGTGGCCAACACGCCCCAATCCATCGCCAGACGCCTGGCGACGGCCTCGTCCGGAACGAACGCGTAGACGAGCACCGGCGGCTTATCCTTGCTGACGATGCGCGCCGAAAAGCCTGAACGCGTGAACGCGGCGATCGCGCGAACCGGCATGTTCTCGGCGATGTGACACGCCGCGTGCGCGATGGCGTGCGAATCGTTCGAAACCCGGCGGCGCCGCCGTTCGCGCGGCGGGAACGCGGATTCGGCTTCCAACGCGATCCGCACCATCGTCTGCACCGCCTCCACCGGATATTCGCCCGATGCGGTCTCGGCAGACAACATGATGCCGTCGCTGCCGTCGATGATGGCGTTCGCGACGTCCGAGGCTTCGGCACGCGTCGGCCTCGGATTGTGGATCATCGACTCGAGCATCTGCGTCGCGGTGATCACCGGGATCTGGTGCTCGCCGGCCTTGCGAATGATGAGCTTTTGCATGGTCGGCACACGCTCGGGCGCCATCTCCACGCCGAGATCGCCGCGTGCGACCATCGCGCCGTCGGACTTGGCGAGAATCTCGTCGAGCCGCTCGATCGCCTCGGGCTTTTCGATCTTCGCGAAGACGGGCGTGTCGCCGCCCGCCTCGCGGACGGCTGCCTTCGCATCTTCGACATCTCGCGGGTGGCGCACGAATGAGAGAGCGATGAAGTCGACGCCTTTGCTCACCGCAAATGCGAGATCCACCTGGTCCTTATCGGTAAACGCAGGCGACGAAACATTGACGCCCGGCAGATTGATGCCTTTGTGCTCGCCGAGGATGCCGCCGTGTACGACGATCGTGCGCACGATTGTAGAATCGGTGCCGGTCACGCGAAGTTCGAGGTTACCATCGTCCAAGAGTATGCGATCGCCCGGCCGGACGTCGCGCGGCAACGCGAGATACGGCGTGCTGACGCAGCTTGCGTTGCCTTCCCGCGCAGTCGTCGTGATTTCTAGAACCGCTCCGTCCACGAGGTTCACCGGAACATGGCCTTCGAGCGCCCCGATCCGAAGCTTAGGACCCTGAAGATCGGCAAGGACGGCGACGTGACGTCCTGCATCGCGGCCGGCCGCCCGCACGAGTTCAAGTGATATAGAGAAATCTTCGTGGCTCGCGTGCGAGAAATTCACCCTGAACACATCGACGCCGGCCTCGACGAGCCGGCGAACCACTGCTTGGTTGCGACTAGCCGGTCCAAGCGTCGCCACTATTTTTGTGCGGCGAATTCTCCCGGCGTGAAACGATGCTTCCATATCGCTGAATTTCTAGTGAACGGTTCGCGCGCCTTCTCGGACTAAAGACGGAAGGGGGCCAGGGGCCCTAACACAAAGAGATAGTTCCCTTTCTTCGCCATGCATCCGAGGAGTTCGTTCATGGTCGCAAATCGCAATAGATCTGGATCCATCGCAGCGAGCGTTGGGTCCGTCGTCGTCCTGCTCGCCATCGCGGGATGCAGCGGGCAAAGCGCAGTCACGCCCGCAAACCCCGTCACCGCGCCGCAGCGCCACATGGTGCGACCGCTGGCCACTCCTGCCCCCATCCAGCTCATTCCCGGCACCACCGTTGGCCAGGATGTGTTTCCTGAAGGCGACACCGCGACCGGCGGCCAAGGGCAAGAAGTCGACGGCGTCAATTGCCGGATGGCGCTGGACAGCCAGTTCCACCATCACGTGCATCTCGCGCTTTTCGTCAACGGCGTGCAGTACGCCATCCCGCGCGGTACCGGCATGAAGAATCCCGGCAAATCGAACTTCATCTACCACGCCGATTGCTTCTACTTCTTACACACCCACGACGGCACAGGCATCATCCACATCGAGCCGCCGAACGGCAACGTCTTTGGCCTGCATCAGTATTTCGGAATATGGGGCATGCCGCTCAGCACAGGCAACGTCGCGGGATACAAGGGTACGGTCACCATCTACATCAACGGTGTTCAGGAGAACATAGATCCGAATACCATCAAGTTCCATCCGTACGATCAAATCACGCTTGAGGTCGGAACCCCGCTTGTCACACCGCCCGTCTACATCTTCCCACCGGGCTACCCGTAAGCGTTAGCGCGCAGCCACGCTGCGACGCCCTCGCGGACCACATCGCGCTCGACGTCATGCAGACGCTCGAGCGCTTTCTTTTCATCCTCGCCGGGGTTCAATGCAAGCGGCCGGCGCGCGAGCACCGGGCCGCGGTCGATCTCCGGCGTGATCTCGATGAGCGACGCGCCGGTCGTCTTGACGCCGGCCAAGAGGGCATCTCGCAGGGCATGGGCTCCGCGAAACACGACCGTCGTGGTGCCGTCGGGGAAGGTGACGGCATCCGCGGCCGGATCCTCCGGCAGATACGCCGGATGCAAGTTGAGTATTCCGGCAAAGCCGGCGCCGACGAATTCCGGGGCTAGGACGTGCATCCAGCCGAGCAAGAGCACTAGCTTCACGCCCTTGCCCCGCACGGCGCGCGCGAGCCGGAGCCCGTATGCGGACCGTGACTCCTCGGAATGTGAAAACGGCATCACGAGCGACGGGATGTTCGCCCGCGCTGCGCGCGTGAGCGCGAAAGCGTCTGGACGGTTTGAGACGACGAGACGAAGTTCGAGAGGCAATCCGCCGCCTGCGACGGCGTCGATCACCGCTTGAAGATTGCTTCCGTTTCCGGAGGCGAAGACTGCGGTCGGGACTAGGATAGAACCACCGCCGGACCACATGGGTGACGCGGTTCGATCTCGCCGACAACGGATGCGCGCGCATTCTTCGCCGCCGGAATCGGATTCGATGCGAGCGCCGCCTGCGCGGCTGCCAACGCTGCATTCACGTCGGTTCGCGCCACGATGAGACAAAACCCGACGCCCATGTTCAGCGCTTTGTGCGCTTCCTCCATACCTAAGGCGCCTTCTCGCACGATCAAGTCAGCGATCGCCGGAATCGCCCAGGCCGAGCGGTCGAAGCGCGCGGCGAGATGTTGGGGCAACACGCGCGGCACGTTGTCGATCAATCCGCCGCCCGTGATGTGCGCCATCGCGTGTATCGAGACGCCGGCTGCCTGCACGGCGCGGACGTGAGCGAGATAGCACGGATGCACGTTGAGGAGAGCGTCTGCGATGGTGCCGTCGGTGCCGGCGAGCGGATCTTGCCAGCGCCCGATCGCAAGGATCCGGCGCGCAAGCGAGTAGCCGTTGGTGTGAAGGCCGTTGGCCGGCAGGCCGATGATCGCATCGCCGGCGGCCACGCGCGTCTCGTCCAACATCTGCTCGCGCTCGACTGCACCGACGATCGTGCCGGCGATATCGAAATGCTCGGGCGAATAAACACCCGGCATCTCCGCAGTTTCGCCTCCCAAAAGAGCGGTGCCGTTTTGCGCGCACGCCTTGGCCACGCCGCCCACGATCTGTGCCGCGACGTCGGGCTCAAGTTTGCCCACGGCGAAGTAGTCGAGGAAGAACAGCGGTTGTGCGTTCACGCACAAAATGTCATTGATGCAATGATTGACGAGGTCCTGACCGACCGTGTCGAATTTCCGCAGGGCCGCGGCGACGAGCACCTTCGTTCCGACCCCGTCGGTGCTGGCTACGAGCACGGCGTCCTTGTATCCACGGAATTCGAAACAGCCGCCAAAACCGCCAATGCCGTCGAGGACCCGCGGATCGCGATGCCGCGCCGCGATCTCCCGATATCGCTCGACCGCTTCATTGCCTGCAGCGATGTTGACGCCGGCCGCGGCGTAGGAATCGGTCATGCGATGCCGATTCGCCGCGCGCGACGCGGCGCCATTTCCACGTGCTACGAGAGGTCGACTGTGTTCGGAAGGCCGGGAGCCGACCCGGGTTCGTACGGGAAGTGACGCGCCAACTGTTCACCGACAGTGCGGATCCCGTGGACCAAACCGCCCGTGAGATCGCCCTCGCGAAACCGCTCGGCAACGGCTTCGGTGACTTTTTCCCAGAATTCCTGACCGACTTTTCCGTGGATGCCCGCATCGCCCAAGACGGTGAACTTGCGCCGTCCCGGCACGACGAAAAAGAGCACGGCGTTTCGCTCCGGCGTCGCGGTCATACCCATGCGCTCGAACGCTCGCTCGGCGGTCTTGCGCACGTCGCCCCAGAAGTGCGGCGCGATCGATACGCGGATCTGCCCCGACGTGCGCAGCTCGGCTGCGGCGATGGCCGCCTCGATCGCGGCAGTATCCACGTGCCGCGCGAGATTGCGATGAACGATGTGCTTCACCATGAACCCGACGCCCCTCCGCCGCCCGACATGCCGCCGCCTCCCGAAAAGCCGCCGCCCCCACCGCCGGAAAATCCGCCGCTGGAAGATCCCCCGCCTCGCCCGCCGCTGAACAGACTGAACAGCAGCCACAGCGCGAATCCCGGACTGCGAATGAAGAGAATGATGAAGCCGAGCAGCGCGATGCCGATGATGATGAGCGAACCAATCGACGGCAACTCGTTTTCCTGGGGATTTTCGCCGCCGGAATTTCCCGCGTTGGCGCCACCCGCTTCGGGCGCCGGGCTGCCGTCGATCGTTTCGAGGAGTTTGGCGACGCCATTTTGGACCGCGGCATCGTTATCGCCGGCCCGTATCGACGGTATGATGACGTTGCGGATGATCTCGGCCGAGGCTGCGTCGGTCACGACCGGCTCCAGGCCGTAGCCGACTTCGATCCGTACCGCGTGGTCTTTTGCGAAGATGAACAGCACGAGGCCGTCGCTGAGATTCTTGCGCCCGACCTTCCAAGCGGCGAACGCGTTCACCGTGTAATCTTCGAGCGGTACGTCCCCGGTCGTCGAGCCTATATAGACGATGACCTGATGGCCGGTGCGCTGCTCATATGCCTGCAGCTCCGCGTCGAGCGTCGCGCGCATGGACGAACTGATGAAACCCGCGTCATCGGTGACCCAACGCGTCGGCGCCGGCGGCGCCGCGAACTTAGCGCCGGCGGGATTCGCCGAGGCGCACAACGCCGCGGCGCATACGAAAAGCAGGAGGAGGCGGCGGACGGCGGACGTCACTCCTTTAGAACGTGACCTTTGGCGCGTTCTCCGCGCCCGGCTGTGATGTGAAGTAAACTTTTTCGGCGAAGCGCGACCCGAAGAAATTCGCGAAGATCACCGTCGGAAACGATTGCCGCGTGGTATTGAAAGCTTGCGCGGCTTCGTTGAAACGCATGCGCTCCACGGCGATGCGATTTTCGGTCCCTTCCAACTGCGATTGCAGGTCGAGAAAGTTCTGGTTCGCTTTGAGATCCGGATAGCGCTCGACCGTGACTAGGAGCCTCGAGAGCGCAGACGTCAGCCCGTCTTGGGCCTGTTGGAATTGCGCGAATGCTTTAGGATCGTTCGGAATGGCCTGCGTGCCGCCGGCTGTGACCTGTCCGACCTTCGAACGTGCCTCGGCGACTGCGACATATGTGCTTTTTTCGAAGTTTGCCACACCTTTCACGGTGGCGACGAGATTCGGAATGAGATCCGCCCGGCGCTGGTAGACGCTCTCGACCTGGGCCCACTGCGCCTGCGTGGCCTGATCGAGTGTCACCAAGTTGTTATACGTGCTTACTGCGCCGATGCCGACGAATAGCGCAATGATGACGACGAGCGCGCCGCATCCGAGCAACGATTTATTGGCCACGAGTTGACCCTCCGTGCGGCACCGTTCGCGGATTGCTCGGCGTGGCCTTTGAATCCAGGTCGCTTCGGCCGTTCCGGCGAACGTGTCGGCCCTTCCGAACGATATGCGAAAGGACCTCATAGCTACATGAAGATCACTGTCACCGCCGGCAAGCCGGAGGCCACGCGCGCGCACGCACTCGTCCTTCCGATCTTTGCCAACGGCGAACTTTCGCCCGCCGCGCGCGCGGTCGACAAAGCCTTGGATGGCGTGATCAGCGAGTTGCGCTCGTCCGGTGAATTCAAGGGCCGGCGCGGCGAAGAGGCCGTTTTGGCGACGATGACCGGCCTCGGCGTGAAACGTGTGATTCTTGTGGGACTTGGCAGCGCCGATGACTTCGTCACTTCCCGCCTTACGGCCGCAGTCGGCAGCGGCATCCGCGTAAGCGCCCGCCGCGGACTCACCGATGTCACCTTCGCGCTACCGGAACTCCGTGCGGCGGATCTTGAAGCAGCCGGTGAGCTGGCGGCCGAAGGCGCGCTCATGGCCACGTTCGATCCCGCCTCGTATCGCAGCAAGCGCGAGTCGCGCACCGATGCCGTGAAATCGCTCACCCTCGTCACTGCGAAACCGGGAGCGGTCAAAGCATTAAAAGCGGGCGTCAAGCGGGGGACGATTCTCGGCGAAGCCGCGAACATCGCTCGTGAACTGGTCAACACGCCGTCAAACGACATGACGCCCAGCCACATGGCCAAGCAAGCTACCGCGCTTGCGAAAAAATATGGATTGAAGGTTCACGTCCTGGATCGCGGCGACATGAAAAAGCTCGGCATGGGCTCCATGCTTTCGGTCGCCGTCGGCAGCGACGAACCCCCGAAAATGATCGCACTCGAATACCGCGGCGACAAGTCCAGCAAGAATGTGCTCGGCCTTGTCGGCAAGGGCATCACGTTTGACACCGGCGGCATTTCGCTCAAGCCGGCACTCGACATGGACGCGATGAAGGGCGACATGGCCGGCGGCGCCACCGTCATCGGCGCGATGGCGGCCATCGCGCAGCTCAAACCAAAAGTCAACGTCACCGCCGTTATCTGCGCCTCGGAGAACATGCCGTCGGGCAAGGCCACGAAACCAGGCGATGTGGTGCGCGCGATGAACGGCAAGAGCATCGAGGTCATCAACACCGATGCGGAAGGCCGGCTCGTCCTCGCCGATGGACTGTGTTACGCGCGCCATCTCGGCGCCACACAGCTCGTCGACATCGCCACCTTGACCGGCGCGGTCGTGGTGGCGCTCGGCAATACCACAACCGGTGTCATGTCAAACGACCGGACGTTCGTCGATCTCTTCCACGCCGCCACCGATCGGTATGACGAACGGTATTGGGAGCTGCCGCTTTATCCGGAGTACGCGGACCTCATTCGAAGTCCCATCGCGGATATGAAGAACAGCGGCGGCCGCCCCGCCGGCACGATCTTCGGCGCGATGTTCATCAAAGAGTTCGTCGACGACCAGCCGTGGATCCACCTCGATATCGCCGGCACTTCCACCACCGACAAAGATGCCGGGCACCTCGCCAAGGGGCCGAGCGCGGTGGCGCTTCGGCCGCTCGTGCGTTTGGCCGAGCTGATGGCCAAACATCGCGTTCCCGCGAAGGCCGATGAAAAGGCCCACGCGCGCTTCCTCAATTAGAGTAGATTCAAATTAGTACTAGGGCAAGCGATGCTTGCCCTAGTACGGATAACCCTCATAAGAATCCACGGCGCTAGTTGAACGCTTGGATGCCGGTCTGCGCGCGGCCGAGGATGAGTGCGTGGATGTCGGCAGTGCCTTCGTACGTGTTCACCGCCTCGAGGTTCATGACGTGGCGTATGACGTGAAATTCGTCGGAGATGCCGTTGCCGCCGTGCATGTCGCGTGCGACGCGCGCGATCGCAAGCGCTTTGCCGCATGAGTTGCGTTTCAGCATCGAGACCATCTCCGGTTCGGCGCGATGCTCGTCCATCAGTCTGCCCAAACGAAGCGCGGCCTGAAGTCCGATCGTGATCTCCGTCTGCATGTCCGCGAGCTTGAGCTGAACGAGTTGGGTCGCCGCGAGCGGCCGGCCGAATTGCTCGCGGTCCAGGACATACTGTCGCGCTGCATGCCAGCAAAATTCAGCCGCGCCCAGTGCACCCCATGCGATTCCGTATCGCGCTTTGTTGAGGCAGCCAAACGGGCCGCCAAGGCCTTCCGCCCCCGGCAAGTAGTTCTCGGTGGGGACGAACACGTCGTCCATGCTGATCTCGCCGGTGCTCGACGCGCGCAGGCTGAACTTCCCCTGGATCGGCGGCGCGGTCAGACCCTTCATGCCTTTTTCTAGGATGAAGCCGCGGATCACATCGGCGTCGTCTTTCGCCCAGACGACGAACACATCGGCGATCGGCGAATTGGTGATCCACGTCTTGGCGCCTTGCAGGCGATAGCCGCCCTCCGCTTTGCGTGCGCGCGAGATCATGCTGCCTGGATCCGAACCGTGGTTGGGCTCCGTGAGTCCGAAGCACCCGACGATCTCGCCAGACGCCAAGCGCGGCAGAAAGCGCTCGCGCAGTTCGTCGGTGCCGTAGGCATGGATCGGATGCATCACGAGGCTCGACTGCACGCTCATCGCCGAGCGGTAGCCGCTGTCGACGCGCTCCACTTCACGCGCCACGAGGCCGTAGCTCACGTTGTTCACGCCGGCACATCCGTAGCCTTCGATGGTCGAGCCCAAGAACCCCAACTCTCCCATTTCGCGAAGTATCTCGCGGTCGAAATGTTCGTTGCGATTGGCCTCGAGCACGCGCGGCATGAGTTTTTCCTGGCAATACGCCCGCGCGGCGTCGCGCACGTGGCGTTCGTCTTCAGACAACTGATCTTCCAGCAGAAGCGCGTCGTCCCAGCGAAATTCGGTCATCGCGGAATCACCGCCGTGGCTTCGATCTCGACCTTCGCGCCCTCTTCCATCAGCCCGCTCACCTCGACGACCGACATGGATGGGAAGTGCCGCCCCATGACGTCGCGGTATGCTGCTCCGATCTCTCGCTGCATCGAAAGATATTCGCGCTTGTCGGTGACGTACCAGGTCATGCGCGCGACGTGCGACGGCTCGGCCCCGGCATCGGCGAGCACGGCGACGATATTGAGCAACGCTTGGCGGACTTGAGCCGCAAAATCCCCCGAGACGATGCGGCGCTGCGCGTCCCAACCGATCTGTCCGGCGACGAAGACGAGCACGCCATCGCACGTGATGCCGTTGGCGTAGCCTTTTGCCGGCGCCAACCCGGCCGGCTGAAGCACTTTCATCCGCTCATCCTTCGCGCAGCTTGAAGCGCTGCAGTTTGCCGGTCTCGGTTCGCGGCAGTGCTTCGACGAATTCTATCCGGCGCGGGTACTTGAAGGGCGCGATCGTCGCCTTTACGTGATCCTGGAGCTCAATGGCGACGCTCGAGTCGCCTCGCGCACCGTCGCGCAATACGACGAAAGCCTTGACAACGTGCCCGCGGTCTTCATCCGGAGCGCCCACCACGGCGCATTCGAGCACGCGCGGATGAGCGAGAAGCGCAGCCTCCACCTCGGGGCCGGCGATGTTATAGCCCGACGAGATGATCATGTCGTCGGTGCGCGCTTGGAACCAAAAGTAGCCGTCTTCGTCCATCTTGTAGGCGTCGCCGGTGAGGTTCCAGCCGTTGAAGACGTATTGACGCTGACGGTCGTCTGCGAGGTAGCGGCAACCGGTCGGACCTTTCACCGCGAGCCGGCCGATCTCGCCTGCGGGAAGCGGCTCGCCGTCGTCCCCGAGCACGCACGCCTGGTAGCCGGGCACAGGCAAACCGGTGGCGCCTGGACGGATCTTGTCGCCGGCGGCCGCGATGAAGATGTGCAGCATCTCAGTGGAACCGATTCCGTCGATGATCTTGATGCCCGTGGTTCGCTCCCACCCTTCGCGAGTGTTGAGCGGCAACGGTTCGCCTGCGGACACGCACGTACGTAGCGATGACAGATCGTATGAGCTCGCCAAAGGCGTCATCGCACGAAACGCCGTTGGCGCCGTGAAGCACGTCGTCGCTCGGTGCCGCGCGATGCCTTCGAGCATGGCGTCGGGAGTGCTCTTCTCCAGCATCACCGTGGATGCGCCGGCTCGGAGCGCGAAGAGCAGCAAACCGCCGAGCCCAAACGTGAATGCGAGCGGCGGTGATCCGATGAAGACGTCGGCGGCAGACGGCTTCACGATCTTTTCGGAAAACGTATCGCAAATCGCGAGTACGTCGCGGTGGAAATGCATCGTGCCCTTTGGCTTGCCCGTGGTCCCCGACGTGAACGCGATAATGCACACGTCGTCGGCGGCGGTGTTCACGCTCTCGAACGATCCATTTTGGCGCGCCATGCGCGCGGCAAGACCGTCGGTGCTTCCGTCGCTGGTGTAAATGATTTTCTCGAGCACCGGGCAGGCCCGCGCGGCGACGGTCATCTCCGCCTCGAGGCGCCGGTCGCACAGCGCTGCGCCAACGCGCGCCTTGTCGATCACTTCGGACAGCTCTTTGGACCGCAACAGCGGCATCGTTGCGACGACGATGCAGCCGGCTTTCACGATGCCCAGCCAGCACGCCGCGAACGTCGCGTTGTTATAACCGCGGACGAGCACGCGCGCGCCCGGAACGAGGCCGAGATCGTCGCGCAAGACGCCGGCGATCCGGTTTGCATCGTCGAGCAACTGCGCATACGTGCGCTCGCCGTCGGCACCGATGACCGCCGGGCTGGCGCCGCTTCCGCCTGCCACCTTCTTATCCAATAACTCGACCGCGCAATTCATGCGCGCCGGATATTGCAGCTCCGGCAATGCGAAGATGAGGTCCGGCCACAGCTCTTGCGGCGGCAGGTTGTCGGCCGCGAACGTGTCGACGTGCGACGTGTATCGCGTCATCTCTCTCCTGCAGCCGGAACGACGGACTCCGAGTGGCCCCGAAACGTCTCCCGCGCCACGATGAGCTTCTGCACTTCGGTGGCGCCTTCGTAGATCCGAAGAGCGCGGATCTCGCGGTACAGCCGCTCCACCGGATTGCCGCGCACCACGCCTAGGCCGCCGAAGATCTGCACGGCGTGATCGATGACCGATTGCGCGGTCTCCGTAGCCGTCATCTTGGCCATGGCCGCTTCGCGCGTGCCAGCTTTTCCCAACACATCCCGCGTCCACGCGGCGCGATAGGTGAGCAGCGCGCTTGCATCGATGCCCGTCGCCATATCGGCGATCGCCGTTTGCGTGAGCTGCATATCCGCCAGCGTATGGCCGAACATGACGCGCGCCGTCGCTCGCGCCACGGCCTCATCGAGCGCGCGCCGCGCCATGCCGAGCGCCGCTGCGGCCACGCTCGCGCGGAAGATGTCGAGCGTCTGCATGGCGATCTTGAAACCGTCTCCTCGTGCACCGATCAGATGTGCGCCCGGCACGCGGCACCCGGAAAATCGCAGCGTCGCGAGCGGATGCGGCGCGATGACGTGAATGCGTTCGGCTATCGTCAATCCCGGTGCATCCGCGTCGACGACAAATGCGCTGATGCCTCGGCTGCCGGGCGCCTCGCCGGTGCGCGCGAACACGACGTAGAATTGGGCGATGCCGCCGTTTGAGATCCATGTCTTCTCGCCGTCGATGACGTAGTCATCGCCCTCGAGTCGCGCAGTGGCCGTCATCGAACCCACGTCGGAGCCTGCCTCGGCTTCCGAAATCGCGAACGCGGCGATCGCATCGCCTGCACAGACGGGCGGCAAGTATTTATTTCTTAGCAGCGCGGAGCCGTGCAATGAGATCGCGCCGCTGCCGAGGCCTTGCAGCGCGAAGGCGAAGTCGGCCAACGCGTCGTGCCGGGCGAGTATTTCCCGGATCAAACAGATCGAGCGCACGTCCAACGAAGGTCCGACGCCGCCGTGGTCCGCGGTCACGCAGTGCCGCAGCCAGCCGGCGCGGCCGAGCTTGCGCACGAGATCGCGGCACGCGTCATCCACGTCGGGTCCGTGGTCTCGCCCGCTCCCAAGCTCGCGCTCAGCCCAGGCTTCGACGCCGGCCGAAAGTTCGCGGTGCGAGTCTTCGAAGAACGGCCAGCGCAGATAGGTGGCGTCGCTCATCTTACTCGCCCCGGAATTGCGGCCGCTGCTTGGCGGAAAACGCCTCGTACGCGCGCCGGAAGTCGCCGGTCTGCATGCACATCGCCTGCGCTTGGGCTTCCGCTTCTATCGCGTCGTCAAGCGCCATGGACCATTCGAGGTGCAGCATCTTCTTCGTCATGGCGTGCGCGAAGGTGGGCCCCGAGGCGAGCGACGCAGCAAGCGCACGCGCGTCGGCGGCAAGAGACTCGGGCGCGCACAGCCGGGAGTAAAACCCCCAAGCGAGCGCCTCTGCGCCGCCGAGCGCGCGGCCGGTGTAGAGCAGTTCGGCAGCCCGGCCGTGGCCGACGACGCGCGGCAGCATGGCACACGCGCCCATATCGGCGCCCGCAAGACCGACTCGGACGAACAGAAAAGCAACGCGGCTTCGCTCTGTGCCAAGACGCAGGTCCGACGCGAGGGCGAGGATCGCGCCACCACCCGCGCAGACGCCGTCGATCGCGGCGATGATCGGCTGCGGACACGCGCGCATCGTCTTCACCAGATCGCCCGTCATCCGGGTGAAGTCGAGCAATTCCGGCGCCGCCATTTTCGTGAGCGGGCCGATGATATCGTGGACGTCGCCGCCCGAGCAGAAATCGCCACCTTCGCCGCTGAGGACGATCGCTTTTACGCGGTTCTCAAACCGAAGGTTGTCGAACAAGTCGCGGAGTTCTGCATACGATTCGAAGGTGAGCGGATTTTTGCGCTCCGGCCGGTTCAATGTGATCGTGCCGATGCCGTCCGCCACGTGCCACGCGAACGAGCGCGCTCGATAGTCGAACGCGGAAAATCTCTCGCCCCGTACATTCATCGTGCGCCGTCCTTTGCCGCGGCCGCCAAATGGGCCTTGAGCGTCGCGAGCAGACCGTAGCAATCGGCTTGGTCGCGCGCGCCGAGCCCTCCGAAAAGGTCGATGATCCACGATTCATGCGCTCGCGCCATGTCTCGAAACGCCCGTTTGCCCGCAGCCGTCAACCGCACTCGCTGGGCTCGCCGGTCGTTCGGCGCGGTCGTCCGCGCGACCAGGCCTTCATGCTCGAGTTGGTCGGCGATGGCGGTGATATTGCCGCCGGAGACCATCATGCGGCGCGAGATCTCGCCCATGGAGAGACCGCCCGCGTTGCGTTCGAGCTGCGCCATGAAATCGAATCGAGGAAGTGTGGTAGCGAATTGCGTCCGCAAACGGGAGCGCACCGTGCTCTCCACGAGATTCGAGCACGCCAACAATCTGAGCCACAGCCGCAGAGCGCGGTGATCTTCGCCGGTAGCGCGAGTCTCGCTATCGAGCGTCATCCCGCTGCCTCGTCGCCCGCAACGACAATGGCCTGGCCTGTGACCGACTCCGAACCGAGCAGACAAAGCGAGACGACGGACTCGGCCACCTCGGCGGGCCGCAGCAATCTGCGCTGCGGATTGGTCCCGGCGAGTTTCGCGCGCGCGACGTCCGCCGGCATTCCGGTCTTGGCCACGATGTTTGCGACCGACGCATCGGTCATGGGCGTATCCACGTATCCCGGACAAACAGCGTTCACCGTGATGCCTGTGGCGGCGAACTCGGCCGCCAGCGCGCGCGTCAAGCCGATGACGCCGTGCTTAGAGGCGCAGTATGCGGCGATGTAGGCGCCGCCGCGTAACCCGGCGATGCTCGAAATGGAGATGATGCGGCCCCACCCGGCGTGCCGCATCCCCGCTTCGACGGCTTTGCAGCAGAAGAATGGGCCCGTCAGGTTCGTGGCGATGTGACGATTCCAAAGCGCGGAATCGGTCTTCGAAAACGGTGCGCTTTCGGCCACGCCGGCACTATTGACGAGAATCGTGATAGGCCCGAACGCGGCGGCCGCGGACTCGAACGCATCGTTTACCTCATGTTCGTCCGTGACATCGGCGATCCGC
>Ga0208849_1001541_pt1 | contig 15565 bp, 14 predicted proteins | sample NGESurdeep072012_10_FD_184470 | JGI IMG/M metagenome (GOLD analysis project Ga0208849, IMG submission 184470) | Arctic peat soil microbial communities from Barrow, Alaska - NGEE Surface sample 53-3 deep-072012 (SPAdes) | ecosystem: Environmental > Terrestrial > Soil > Wetlands > Peat ...
CCGCAAAAACAGGCCGGACATATGATCGCAACCGATCCGATCAAAACCAGCGCTCAACCTCTTGCGAGAAGGGGGCCGTCCACATATGGGTCCTCGCTTTCGCGAGGATGACAGTGAGGGGGACCGCGATAGCACGGCGCAATAAAATTTGTTGTCATCCCCGACAAACCATCCGCGGGCTTGAGTGCCATCGCCGCTGCATTGAACGCCGGCAATATCGCGCGCGCACAACTGGTCACGCTTCACTTGCAATTTCCCAATCCGCCGCCACTCGCAAGAGCCGTTACGTCGCATAACGAACTCAGTAAATTCATCCGCGAACTCCATTGGAGCGGACTGATCAAGGCCGGTTGGGACTCCGACCAACACCCCCGATGGCCCGCCGGAACGCCCGACAGCCAGGGCGGTCAATTCGCACCGAAAGACGGGGGAGGTGTGGAACAAAGCTTTCCCTCGAAAAGGAACGTCGAAGCGAATGATCAGGTCGCGGCGGCCGATGCCCCCGCCAACAGCAATCTCCCGCCGGGATGGCACGACGTTTCCAGGAAAGAAGCATGCATTCTGGCCGGTCAAACATGCATCCAGACATTCGGCGCCCAGCATATGGGTGCGTGTTTGCTGGGCGAACAAATCTGCAATCTCAGATACGACGAAGCGCAGGCTCGACAGCGCGGAGCAATTACCGTCGATCTTCTCAAAGACGGTACCGCTGTCTATATACCAAGTGGCGGACAACCCATTATTCTTCCAGGGCGGGTCACGCCGCCGTCAACACCGAAGCGGTGAGCAGGCAACAAACTTTCCCAACGGATTGTGGCGACGATCTTCCGTCCGACATGGAACGCAGCATGACCGAGTTCGAAACGGCAAAGAAGGATGTGGCCAATCTTCCACCCATAGTCCCTCTGAACGAGGAGACTGCCGGAGACGAAATGGCATTTGTCTCGGAATGTTATCGCAGGCTTGGAGATACGACGGGCTGGAACATGGGTAATACGCTTCTGACCCGAACGGAACGGTGGGGTCTGCTCTGGCGCGCCGACTTCAACGAAAAAAGCAGCGAACCGGGGACGATCAGCCGCGTCATCTGCTGGGATGAGCCGGGCAGCGGCAAACAGTTTGTGATGTTTGCCAGAGATCGCAACATTCCACCCTTGTGACGCCAACGAACGCGCGCGCCCGAGAAACAAAGACTGTCATCCCCGACAAGCATCGCCTGGCGCTCATGTAGCGAAGCGGTAGCGCTTCGCAAAGGCGATGCGCAGATCGGGGACCTAGTTCAGCGCGCGTCCGCGCGCTGAGAGAATTTTTCTTCGCTCGCAGACGCTCGCGGCTCGGTTCCCGCTGGAGTTTACGCTCCGGCCGGCGTTCGCCGGACCGGCGGCGCGGGAATGACAAGCGGGGAAAACTCTGCGCAATTTCGTCCGCACCGGTTTCCAAACCGTGCGAAACCGAGTCGTTTTCGTGGGCCGAACGGAAATAACTTCGTTGCCCGCAACCTCGCGTCCGAATTGAACATTCGCCGCAATCGTCCGCGAAACGTTCTGCGTACGGATGAAAAAGACGAAAATTGCGGTTGACGCGTTTGATCAAACGCCCTATCGATTTCGGCATGACGGAATGGTGCGCCCGGACAACGGGATTGACATTAAACCTTCCGTAAAACGCCCGCGACAAACACACGAAACGCTAAGTACCGCGCACAAAAGCTGTCATCCCCGACAAGCATCGCCCGCGATGCGCCGATCGGGGACCCAGCACGGCGCGCGTCGGCGCGCCGATAGAACTTTTCTTCGCTCGCGGACGCTCGCGGCTGGGTTCCCGCTTTCGCAGGAATGACAACAGGGTTTGTGCCCAGCCATTCAAGGAATACCGATGCCCGATTTCAACATTCCCGGCGCGCGCATGACGCCGATCCCGAAAGGCGTCGCGGCGCGAATCGGCGAAGCCGTGCGCTACGTGATCGACGGCGTCACCCCCGCCACCTGGTTCGGGCCGCAGCAGCCGCCAAGACCGATGGCGCCGCAAGGCACCGGCGGTCGCGCCTTCGATTATCCCGCCGGCTACAATCTGCAATATCCGCCGCGATCCGAAGAGACGGTCTCGTTCGCGCAATTGCGCGCGCTCTCCGAGGGTTGCGACCTGCTGCGCCTCGTCATCGAAACGCGCAAAGACCAGATCGAAGCCCAGCATTGGGAGATTCGCCCGCGCAAACGCGCCGATGGCACGCATCCCAAAGCGGCCCAATTCGCCGGCGAGATCGCCGCTGCGAAAAGCTTCTTCGCGTGGCCCGACAGGGAGCATGATTTCGCCGGCTGGGTGCGCACGGTTGCCGAAGAGCTGTTCGTGACCGATGCCGTCTCGCTCTATCTGCGCCCCGACCGCAAGGGCCGCATCTTCGGCTTCGAGCTGGTGGACGGGGCGACCATCGCGCCGCGCATCGATGCCTGGGGCCGCACGCCGGCGGCGCCGGATGTGGCCTATCAGCAGATTCTGCATGGCGTGCCGGCGGCGGATTTCTCGACCGCGCAGCTGATCTATTTTCCCCGCAACCGCCGGCCGGGCCGCATCTATGGCTTTTCGCCGGTGGAGCAGGTTGTCGTCACCGCCAACATACTCGTGCGGCGCAATCTGCATCAGCTGTCCTGGTACACCGACGGCAATCTGGCGGAAGGCATGTTCGTTTCCCCGCCGACCTGGAACAAAAATGATATCAGGGGTTTTCAGGCCTATTGGGACAGCCAGTTCGCCGGCAATATTCCGCAGCGCCGCCACGGCATCTGGGTTCCCAACGGCATCGAGTTCAAGGCCCTCAAGGATCCGGTTCTCAAGGACGCCTATGACGAATTCCTTGCCCGCATCATCTGCTTTGCATTTTCTGTCAGCCCGCAGCCTTTCGTCAGCATGATGAACCGCGCCACCGCGGAGACGGCGCATGATTCCGCACTCGAAGAGGGTCTCGTTCCGGTGCTGAACTATTTCCGCCGGCTGTTCCGCACGATGTTCGACCGGATGGGCTGGACCGATATCGAGATGGTGGCGCTGGACGATCGCGAAACGGATCCGAAAACGGCGGACGACATCGACGTGGCCGACGTCAAGGCCGCCATCCGCACCATCAACGAAGTGCGCACCGCCCGCGGCCTCGACCCGCTTCCCGGCGGCGACGCGCTGATGCTGGCCACCGCCACCGGCTACGTGCCGCTGGCCAGCGGGTCGTAACCGGAAAAAATGTCTCGCGCGGAGCACGCGGAGAATTCAAACCCAATTGTCATTCCCGCGAAAGCGGGAACCCAGCAGCGAGCGTCCGCGAGCGGAGTGACACATCTTTTCAGCGCGCGGACGCGCGCTGTGCTGGGTCCCCGATCTGCGCATCGCAAGCGATGCTTGTCGGGGATGACAGATCTTTTTCCTCCACATCTTCCGCATCTCCGCGCGCAAACACCCTCTCCGAGAAAACCCAATGGAGTTCACCCATGGACTTTCACCTGTTCATTCCCATCACCAAGGTCGATGTCGCGAGGCGGCTGGTCTATGGCACCATCGCCGAAGAAGTGCCCGACAAGTCGGGCGAGATCATGGATTACGAAACCGCGCGGCCCGAATTCGAAGCGTGGTCGGCGGCAATCGCGCGGGCCTCGAGCGGCAAGAGCGCCGGCAATCTGCGCGCCATGCATGGCAGCATCGCCGCCGGCCGGCTCGACCGCATCGTTTTCGACGACGAAGAAAAGCGCATCGCCACCGTGGCCAAGGTGGTCGACGACGCGGAATGGAACAAGGTGCTGGAAGGCGTCTATACCGGCTTCTCCATGGGCGGAAAATACAAGAAGCGCTGGCGCGACGCGGCCCGTCCGGAGCTGACGCGCTATACGCCGGAGCCGATCGAGGTTTCGCTGGTGGACAATCCGTGCATCCCGTCCGCCACCTTCGAAGTCGTCAAGGACGACGGCTCGATCGAGCTGCGCAAATTCGTTCTTCGGCAGGCACCTGTTGAGCACCAGGCTGTTCTGTCGAAATACGGCGCCCGCCATTCGAAAGACGATCTCGCGCAGCTGCAGGCGATCCACGACACCGCTGTCGCGCTCGGCGCCGATTGCGGCCACGCGCCCGCCGCCGAAACCGAAGACGACAGCGACGAGACCGGCGACGGCGCAGCCAAGCTGGCCGGCTTCGATTCCACACGGTTCGTTCGCGAGGCGATGCGCAAGGCCATCGATGAAATGGCGCCGAAACTGGACACCTTCGCCAAACGGCTCGACGCGCTCGAAGCAATGCCGATGCCGGGCGGTCCACTGGCGGCGACCGCCGTCATTACGAAATCGCAGGATGCCGCCGGTGCGCTGGCAGCGGATCCCATCGCCGGTTTCGAGCGGCATCTGGATTCGCTTTCGCCGGCACAGCGCGCCCATGCGCTGACCAAACTCGCACTGAAGAACCCGCTGAGCCGCTAGAGTGCAGGCGGCAGGGGCGCAGAGCGCCTCGCCGCGTTGCTTCAGCCGGCTCACCTCACCCGCGTCATCACACTGCGCCTTTCGCCAGGCCGCGCGCTCCCGTTCCCCCCGGACAGCGACGCTTCGGCGCGATTCGCGGCGGGACGCGGGTGAGGGACGCATCACTTTCCCCGATCATCAAGGAGACACAGAATGAACATCACCCAGGAAACCATGGCGCTGATGCGCGCCGCGCTGGCGCAATCGCAGCCCGATTTGCGCAAGGCCGTCACCGAATCCACCGGACTCGCCTTCTACGATCTGCAGGCGCCGGCGAAGAATCTCTATCCCACCATCACCAAGCTTCGGAACATGACGCCGCGCGTGGGACGACCGTCGGGTTACGGCACCGCCGCGCACTGGAAGCAGATCACGGCCGTCAACGGCTCCGGCTTCGACGCCATGGGCTGGATTCCGGAAGGCCAGCGCTCCGCGGCGATGAGCTACACGAGTTCGGATGAATCCGCGGCCTACGTCACCATCGGCGAGGAAGACTATCTGACCTTTGAAGCGGAATCCGCAGCGGAAGGCTTTGAAGATCTGAATGCCACCGTTTCGCTGCGGCTTTTGCAGAAAATGATGCGCAAGGAAGAAACCGGGCTGCTCGCGGGCAATGCGAGCCTGGCGCTCGGGACACCGTCCGCGCCGTCGCTCTCGGCGCCGACCGATTCGAATTCGACGCTTCCGGCCGCGACTTATTCCGTCATTGTCGCGGCGCTGACCGCCGAAGGCTGGCTCAACTGCAAAGGCAACGCGGTCTCGGGCTTCACGCCGCAAAAGACCATCACCGGCATGGACGGGCAGACCTATGTGCTCAACGGCGGCAATTCCAATGTTTCGGCCAATGCAACCCAGGCGGTGACGTCGGGCAAGGGACTTGCGGCGTCCGTGACACCGCTGAAGGGCGCGGTGGCTTATGCCTGGTTCGTCGGCACCGCGGGCAGCGAGACGTTGCAGACGATCACCACGGTGAATTGCGCCTATTTCAATGCGCCGCTGGCGACCGGCCGGCAGGCCGCGACAACGGTGACGGCGGACAGCTCCACAAATTCTGCGCTCGCCTTCAACGGCTTTCTCACCAACGCCTTCGAAGGCGGCACGCTCTTCACCCAGTCCACCGGCGCCAACGGCGTCGGGGCGCCGCTGACGGCGTCGGGCCGCGGCTCGATCGTGGAAATCGACACCATGCTGCAAAGCATGTGGGACAATTATCGCCTCGGACCGACGGTGATCTTCGTCTCCAGCCAGGAGCAGAAGAACATCACCAACAAGGTGCTGTCGAACGCGTCGGGTCTGCTGCTGCGCTACGACGTGACGGCGACGCCGGGACAGCCTTACGCGATCACGGCCGGCGGCCAGATCAAATATTATTATAATCCGTTCGACGGCGACGGTGTCACGATTCCGATCGTGCCGCATCCCGATCTGGCGCCGGGCACACTGTTCGCGCATTGCGAGCGGCTGCCCGAATGGTACCAGTCGAACGAGGTGCCGAACGTGGCCGAAGTGATCGCCAAACGCGACTATTACCGCATCGACTGGCCGCTGCGCACGCGCCGGCGCGAATACGGCATCTACGCCGAAGAAGTGCTGGCGGTCTATGCGCAGTTCGCGCTCGGCATCATCACCAACATCGGCAACGGCTGAGAAAATTCACCACGGAGACACGGAGAACACTGAGAAACACCTGGACGCGAAGCGGTGAAGTCACCTTTAGCATAGTCGTCCTTTTTTCCTCCGTGGCCTCCGTGTCTCCGTGGTGCACTTCATCGCGCCAAATGCCGCAGCGTGCGAAGCGAAATCACCAAGGCAGGAACCCATGGCAGCGAATGATTTGACGACCCTGCCCGACGTCAAGGCGTGGCTGGGCCGCACGGATTCCAATTCCGACGCGCTGCTTGCGGCGCTGATCACCCGCACCAGCCGGCAGGTTTATTCCCATCTCCAGCGCCCCACGATTCTGCCGCACGCCGTCAGCGAAATGCGCGACGGCACCGGCACCAACGCGCTGGTGCTGAAGCAATGGCCGGTGGTCGCGGTTTCCTCCGTCACGGTGGGGCCGGTGTCGATACCGCAGGCCCCCGCCCTGCTCGGTGCGGGATGGAGTTGCGAACAATGGGACGGCATTCCGCCGGGGCGCCCGCAGACGCTTTCGCTGCGCGGCTATGTCTTCGGCTGTTCGTTTCCCGGCGCTCGCAACACCGCCAATGTGCTCGTTGTCTATCGAGCCGGTTATCAGGTCGTGGCCGAGCCGCAGACCGTCAATGCCGGCACGGCCATCGTCAACGCGCCCTATGGTGCGTGGGCCTGCGATAGCGGCGTCACCTACGCGAACGGCACGCCGCTTGAATTGGTGAGTGGCACGCCCGGCAGCGGCCAGTATCAGCTTGCCGCATCGCCCGGCACGTACAACTTCAACAGTGCCGACAATGGCGCCGCGGTGCTGATCGGCTATGGCTATGTTCCGTTCGATCTCGCCGACGCCTGCATCGAGCTTGTGGGCGAACGCTACAAATACGCCGAACGCATCGGCGAAAAGACCCACAGCCTGGGCGGCAACGAAACCGTCAGCTTCGACAACAGCCGCTTCACGCCGCTGATCGCAGCCATGCTGCAGCCGTACCGCAACATCATTCCCGCGTAACGGCGAGCGATGCTCACGGTCACGGTCGATGCCGGCGATGTCTGCGGCAGGCTGGACGCCGTAGCGGCGGCCGCTCGCGAAGGTGTCGCCCGGACGGTGCAGCAGAACGCAAGCGAGCTGCTTGCCAAGGTGCAGGACAAGCTTTCCGGCGAAGTGCTCAACCCGCGAAGCGGAACCTTGCGCGGAAGCGTGGTGGAAACGGGGCTCCTCGCCGGGGCGGCGACATTTTCGGACTCCGTCGTCAGCGACGGCACCGCCTCCTATGCCCGCATCCAGGAATATGGCGGTCGCGTCAGCATTCCGGAGGAAGTGCCGCAGGCCGGGAAGGCGCTTGCCTTCGCCTATGGCGGCAGGCTCGTTTTCGCCGCCCATGCGGCAGCGCATGACATCGACATTCCCCAGCGCAGCTATCTGCGCGCGTCGCTGGCGGAGCAATCGCAGCCCTTCATCGACGGCATTCGCAAGGTCGTGACGGAGTGTCTTTCATGAGCGAGCCGCAATTCATCCGCGAAAGCATCTACGCGGCATTGTTCGCGCTCGTCGGCGGCTCGGCCTCGTTCCAGACCGCAACGCGGCGCATCAAGGAATATGCCGATGTCGCCAGCGCCACCCAACCCGCAATCCTGCAAATCGAGACCGGCGAGAAATGGGAAGCTCCGCCCGGCAAGCCGCCCATCGTCACCCTGAACTGCCGGCTGTTTGTCTATTGCGAGAGCAACGATCCGACCGAGCCGGTCTCCACTTCGCTCAACGCATTGCTCGACGCGGTGATGGCGGCGCTGGCGCCGGCAATGGCGCCGGACGGCAATTTTCGCCAGAGCCTGGGCGGTCTTTGCCGCCATGCCGCGATCAGCGGCGAAATCACCATTGCCGAAGGGCTTTCCGGCCAGTCGGAAGCCATCGTCCCCATCGCCATTCTCGTCAATCCCTGAAGGAAAGAAGCAACCATGCAACTCAATTTCGGCGTCGGAACCGCCATCGGCAAACGAACCGACATCGCCAACGCCAAGCCCTCGTTCATCGGCGTGCTGCAGGATCTCGAGATCGACATCGACGTGACGCTCAAGGAGCTGACGGGCGCCTTCAAGATGCCGGTCGATGTGGCGCCTGCCGCCATGAAGGTGACGGGCAAGGCCAAATTCGCCCGCATCCAGGGCGCCAGCGTCAACAATCTGCTGCTTGGGCAGACGGAGACGGACGCTTCGGGCATCGACATGGCGGTGGCGGAAGCGTTCAGCGTTCCCGCCTCCTCGCCCTACACTTACGCAACGGCGAACAGCACGAAGTTTCTGGAAGACCTCGGCGTCTTCTATGCCGGCGGCGCGCAGTTGCAGCCGACATCGGCGGCTCCGACACAGGGACAGTATTCCGTCAGCGCCGGGGTCTACACCTTCGCCACCGCCGACGCCGGCGCCGCGATGGCCGCTTATTACAGCTACACGGTGTCGAACCTGGTGCAGCTTTCGCTCGCCAACCAGTTGATGGGCACCGGGCCGGTGTTCGAATTCGCGGCCAAACAGGATTATTTCGTGCAGGGCGTGGAGAAGAAACTGATCCTCAAACTCAATGCCTGCCGCGGCTCGAAATGGACGCTGCCGTTCAAGAACACCGATTACACCATCCAGGATTTCGAATTCACCGCCTTCGCCGATCCGAACAACAACTGGGGCATTTTCGCCTTCAGCGAATAGGCGACGGCCAAGCGCATGAGCGTTCCCACGATTGTCGTCGCCGGCACGCAGTGGCCCGTGCCGCTGCTGGCGCCGCGGCAAAACCGCATCGTCGTTCCGCTTCTCATCGAGGGCCGGACCGATTACGCCGCGCTGCTCGAAATCGTTTTCGCGGGCCTGACGCGGGCTCACCCGCAGGTTTCGCGCGGGCCATTCGAGGAATGGCCGATCCCGCTTTATGAATTGCAGAATGCCCTTCCCGTCATCGCGCGGCAAACCGGTCTGCTGAAACCCGGCTCCGCAAAGACCCATGCGACGCCATCCGCGCCGCCGGACTGGGACGCCATCATCGCGCGCTTCTGCAACTTCCTGCCGGGAACGACGCCCGATTACTGGGAGGATGCGCTCACCTGGCCGCGCGTCGAGGCGATGAACGAAGAATGGCGCCAGCACCCGCCGGTCGCCGTGCTGGTTGCCGGGTATCTTGGTTACCGGCCGAAGCCGCGTCGTCTCGAAGCCGTCGAAGAACTGATGCGCTTTTTCCCCAACGGCCAACTCCGGCTCAACTGAACACTATTCAATACTTTTTTTTAGAGGTCCTTCATGCGCATTGCCGCCGAAAATCACGCCACCGTTTCCGAAGCCGTCCCGACCGTGACGCTTGCGGGGCGCGAATGGCCCGTTCCGGTGCTGGCGCCGAAACAAAACCGGATCGTCGTTCCTGCCCTGCTCGAGGTCGTTCCGAAACTCGTCCTGGCGCGGGAAGCCGGCGGCGGCAATCTGGACATCCTGGCGCGCTATTTCGACACGGCCACACACGACCGGCTGACGGAGATCGCATGGCAGGCGCTCACCCGCGCCCATCCGGAGCTGACCCGCGCAACATTCGACGAAATGCCGATCGGCGTATTCGAACTGATCGGCGCCCTGGCGACGATCGCGCACCAGGCCGGACTGCTCGATCCCCTGAAATCCTGACTCCGCCCGCGAGACCAAAATGGCCGATACGCTTTCGATTGCCATCACCGGCGATGTTTCCGGACTGCAGGCGGCGCTGGACGCCGCGGCCGACAGCATCAACGACACAGCCGGAGCCATCGTCGCGCAGGCGCAGAAGAGCGCACAGGCGTCGCAGGCGCAAGCCGACAGGATCATCGCGATCCACAAACAGACGAACGACGCGATCATCGCCGGCGAACAGCAGCTCAATGTGTCGCGGCTGGCGCTGGGGCAGGAATCGCTAACGCAATTCACCGCCCAGGAAAACAATCTCGCCAAGCAGAAGTATGACGCCGATCTTTCCGCGCTGAAACAGGAAGAGGCGTCCGGCAAGCTCACGCATGGCGAATATCTGGCGTCGAAGGCCCTGCTCGATCAGCAATATGCCAACAGGGCGGCGCAGATCGGCGAACAGGCGGCACAAAAGCAGCGCGAGATCGCCCAGACCGAGCTTGCCGATTTTGAAAAATCGGAGAACGACAGGCTCTCCGCCGGCATCGCGGCGATCAGCGCGGATTACAACGCGCACCATATCGGCGCCGATCAAAAGCACGACCTCGAAATTGCCCTGACATCGCAAATCGAAACCGAAGTTCTCAAGCGCTTCGATGCCGAGAATGCGGGCCTGGAAAAGGGAACCGAAGCCTGGGCCAAGGCGATGAAGGACCGTCAGGCGCTTATCGACGGGTTCAACAAAAATGTCCAGACGGCGAACGACCAGCTCGAAACCGAAGAAGCGCAGAAGTGGACTGAGCTCGGCAACAGCATCAAATCCTCGTTCAACTCCGCCATCGACGGGATGCTGTTCGAAGGCAAATCGTTTCAGCAGGGCATGATCGCGATTGCCCAGGGCGTGCTCAAAGCCTTCCTGTCGATGGGCGAGACCATCGCGGAGAACTGGATCGAGACCCAGATCGCGAGCCTGTTCGAAACCAAAGCGACGCAGACGACGTCCGCGCTGGGCCAGATTTCCGACGCCGCCGCGGTGGCGGGCGCCAACACCTTTGCCTCGACCGCGGCGATTCCCGTTATCGGCCCGGAGCTGGCGCCCGGAGCTGCCGCTGCCGCCATCGCCCAGGTGATGGGCTTTTCGAGCCTGCTCTCGCTGGACACCGGCGCCTGGGATCTGAAGACCGACGCCGTTGCGCAGTTGCACAAGGGCGAAATGGTGGTGCCGCAGAATTTCGCGGCCGGAATGCGCGCCAATGGCGGCGCTTTTGCGGGCTCCGATGTGGCGCTGCATTACGCGCCGACCATCCAGGCGCGCGAGCCGGCGAGCCTCGCGCAAATGCTTTCGACCCACGGTCACGAAATGCACGCCTGGATCAGGCGGGAATTCCGCAACGGCGCGCTGCGCGCCTGAGCCAGCGCCTGAGAATCCGCCCATGAGCTATCCCCTCTATCCGCCGAATCTTCCGGGACTCGGCTATTCGCTGGTCAGGCGGCCGAAGCATTGCGTCTCGGTGCAGACGCATCAATCCGGCGGCGAAGTGCGGTTGTCGTATTGGTCGACGCCCTTGTGGGAATGGGACCTCACTTACGAATTGCTGCGCGACGGATTCCGCAACGGCGCCGCCTATGACGAACTGAAGCAGATCGAAGGTCTGTTCCTCGCCAGCGTCGGCAACCTGAACGGCTTCAAGTTTGAGGATGGCGACGACCGCCAGGTCTTCCGGCAGGCCATCGGCGCCACGAACGGTACGACAAGCGCCTTCACGCTGGGGCGCGTGTTCGGTTCCTGCAACGCGAGCGATGGCTTCCAGGGACCCTACGAACCCATCGGCTTTCTCGATACGACCAGGCGGTTCAATCTTTATGTCGATGCGTCCGCGACGCCGGTCGATATCTCCGATCCCGTTTACGGCTATACGCTTTCAACCGCCGCGCCGGTGGCGCAGCAGCTCGTCTTCAATACCGCGCCGCCATCCGGCCATGCGCTGTCGGTGGACATGGGCTTTCAGTTCTATGCGCGGTTCGCCGCCGACAGCCTGGATTTCGAGAAATTCATGCACCAGCTCTGGGCGCTGAAGAAGGTCACCCTGATGAGCCTGCGGTTCTGATGCGCGCGGCTTCGAACGGGTTGAAAGCGCTGCTGGCGTCGCGCGCGCCGTGCCATGTCGCGGATTTGTTCACCTGGACGCTCGCGAACGGCGCGGTGTATCGCTGGTCGAGCTTCGACCGGTCGCTTTCGGTGGGCGGCAATATTTGGCTCGGCACCGGGCCGCTTTTGACCCGCAACCGCTTCGCGGTGAAGAACACGGTGGAAGTGCCGGAGCTGGAAGTGCGTCTCGCGGCCGGCGACAGCACCCTCGTCAACGGGCAGAACATCAAGGAACAGATTCACAACGGCATTTTCGACGGCGCCCGCGTCGAGCTGGACCGCGTCTTCATGCCGACACCGGGCGATAATTCGCTCGGCACCGTGCTGCTGTTCAACGGCCGCCAGTCCGGCGCGGTGATCGACGCGGAAGGCGTCACCCTTACCGCCAAGGGCGACAACGTGCTGATGAATCAGCAGGCGCCGCGCAATCTCTACCAAATCACCTGTCTGCACAGCTTCTGCGACGCGGGCTGCACGCTTGCGCCAGCCGCCTACACGATCACCGGCAATGTCGGTTCAAGCTCCGCGCCCTCGTCGTCCTTCGTGCCGTGGGCGAGCGCGCCGGCGAATGCCGCGCTGTTCACGCTGGGCAAACTGACAATGACGTCCGGCGCGGCGGTGGGTCAGATCCGCACCGTGCGGCTGGCGAATGCGTCGGGGTTGTTTCTGACCTACCCGCTCTACGATCTGCCCGCCGCCGGCGACAGTTTTTCGCTGCTGATGGGCTGCGACCGCCAGCAGACCAGTTGCCAGACGCGCACGACAAATACCGGCGCGGCCGTCAACAACATCCTCCACTTCCGCGGCTACCCTTATGTGCCCGTGGCGGAACTGGCGTTCTAGCATGAGCGAATCCGAACAACGCGCGCGATTCGTTGCCGAAGCGAAGAGCTGGCTCGGCACACCGTTTCGCGATCAGGGCGATGTGAAAGGGTCCAAGGGTTGCGTCGATTGCGCGATGCTCTTGGTGCGCAGCGCCGTCGACAGCGGCCTGCTGCCGGCGTTCGATCCGCGCCCCTATCCGCCGCAATGGCATCTGCACCGCGACGAGGAACGCTTTCTCGCCATTGTTGGCCGACTGGGAAAAGAAGTGGACCGCGCGGCGATTCCCGGCGACGTCATCGTCTGGCGCGTCGGGCGCTGTTTCGCCCATGGCGGCATTGTCGTCGAGAACGATCATGTCATCCACGCCTGGTACAGATCGCGCGCGGTGACGATCTCGCCGCTGCACGACGCGGAACTCGCCTGTCTGCAAACCGGCCGCCCCCGCCCCTTCAAGCTGTTCGACCTGTGGGCGGGGAAAGTGTGAATACAGGGGCCGGCAAAGCGCAGGGACGAAGAACTCAAACAAAATTGTCATTCCCGCGAAAGCGGGAACCCAGCAGCGAGAGTCCGCGAGCGGAACGACAAGTTTTTTTCAGCGAGCGGACACGCGCTGTGCTGGGTCCCCGATCGGCGCATCGCAAGCGATGCTTGTCGGGGATGACAGGTTTTGTTTTTTCCGCACATTTCGCTCGAAAATTACTTCGCCCTCTCCCCACCAACGAACGGTGATTCATGGCCAGTGTGTTTGCGCCCGCTGCGGGCAGCAATGCGACGCAGCCCACCGTCTATACGGGCATCAACCTGCAGAGCAGCGCGCAAGGGCTGCCCGTCACCATCGTCTGGGGGCAGAACCGCTTCGCGCCGAACCTTTTCTGGTACGCCAATTTCCAATCGCACCGGCAGTCCGGCAAAGGCGGCGGCGGCAAGGGCGGCGCCAAAGGCAGCGGCAATTACACCTATAGCGCCGCCGTCATGCTGGGGCTGTGCGAAGGACCGATCCAGGGCATCGGCGCGGTGTGGGCGGATCAGACTTTCTATGCCACCGGCGGCCTTGCGAAGCTCAGTCTGACATTGTTCGCCGGCAGCGCTTCGCAAAGCGTGTGGTCGTATCTGGCGAGCAACTATCCTTCGCAGGCGATCCCTTACGAGTCGCTCGCCTATCTGTGCAATTCCGATTACAGCCTCGGCTCCTCGGCGTCGCTGCCCAACCACAATTTCGAAGTGATCGGATACCTCGCGAACTCGATGGGCGCCTGGGGCACGCCCGACGCCAACCCCGCCGACATCGTCTCCGATTTCCTCACCAATCCCCAATATTCCATCGGGCTTGCGCCGGCGCAGATCGATGCCGTTTCGCTCGCCTTCTATAAAACCTATTGCCTGGCGCAGAAGCTGGGCTTCTCGCCGGTGCTCGACACCCAGGAGCAGATCGCCCAGACGCTCGACCGCTGGGCGTCGCTCTCCAACACCTGGATATTCTGGAGCGGCGGGGCGCTGAAATTCGTCCCCCTGGGCGACAGCGCCATCACCGCCTATGGCGCCACCTACGCGCCGAACCTGACCATCGAATACAATCTGACCTACGACGATTTTCTCGCGACCAGACCGCGGCGGGGAAGCAGCGCCGGCGCAAGCGCGGGCAAGACCGGCGACGGCGGACCGATCCAGGTCACCCGCGCCGATCCCGCCGATTGCCCCAACCACGTCAAACTCGAAATCAGGGACCGCGCCAATCAATACAACGCATCGCCGGTGGAATGGCAGGACCAGGGGCTGGTCGACCAGTTCGGCCAGATCGATGCCGGCGTCACCACGGCGCACGAGATTTGCGACCAGTCGATCGCAGCGATCGCGGTGCAGCTTATCGGCCAGCGCGCGGCCTATATCCGCAACACCTATGCGTTCAAGCTGGGCTACGAGTTTTCGCTGCTGGAGCCGGGCGATCTCGTCACCCTCACCGACCCGCATCTCGGGCTCGAACTTTTTCCCGTGCGCATCCGCAGCCTCGATGAGGACGAGAACGGCAATCTCGCGGTGGTGGCGGAGGAGTTTCCCGGCGGCATCGGCACCGCCGTGCCGAGCAACACCGGCGGCGGCGGTGGCGACGGATTCAATCCCGATATCGATCCAGGCGACGTCAATCCGCCGGCGATCTTCGAGCCGGATTCCGCGCTGACCGGCGGCGCCGCGCAAGTGTGGCTTTCGGCCAGCGGCGGCCAGAACTGGGGCGGCGCCGTGGTCTCGATCTCGTTCGATGCCACGAATTATTCGCAGGTCGGCGTCATCACCGCCGGCTCGTTCCAGGGGGTGACGACCGCCGATCTGCCGGCGCATGTGGATTCCGGCAATCTCGACACCGCCAACACGCTCGCCATCGATTTGACCGAGAGCGTCGGCATCCTGCCGACCACGGCCACGCATGGCGATGCCGACGCCTCGCGCACCTTGTCGCTGCTGACGGCAAGCTTTTCATCCACCGTGCCGAACAATGGCGAGCTTCTCGCCTATGGCGCGGTCGGCGCCACCGGCGCCTACACCAGCAGCCTTACCTATCTTCGCCGCGCGCTTTACGGAACCGCGCTGGGCGATCATCCGGCCGGATCGTTCTTCACCCGCATCGCGGTCGGCAACAATGAAAACCTGCTCGGGCAATCGGGGCTGATCTTCCCGCTGCCGGCGCAATATATCGGCGCCACGATCTGGCTGAAGTTTCAGAGCTACAATGTGTTCGGCAACGAACTTCAGGACATTTCCGCCGTCACCGCTTACGCCTACACCACGACGGGCGCGGGCTATGGCGCAGGCACCGGCGGCGTTCCCGGCGCGCCAACGGGAT
>Ga0208849_1001542_pt1 | contig 15553 bp, 14 predicted proteins | sample NGESurdeep072012_10_FD_184470 | JGI IMG/M metagenome (GOLD analysis project Ga0208849, IMG submission 184470) | Arctic peat soil microbial communities from Barrow, Alaska - NGEE Surface sample 53-3 deep-072012 (SPAdes) | ecosystem: Environmental > Terrestrial > Soil > Wetlands > Peat ...
TTGTCGAGTATGCCGGTAACGGTCTTTGGTGCATGGAGGAGGACATCTACAACCCAGAGGAGTGGGGCACACTGTTGAAGAACTGGTTGGCAGCGAAGAAGGCAGCCGAGGCATCAACCTGACCACCGGCTCGGGGCGGAACCTGGCGTTTGGGCTGCGGGGACGGAACTAATTAGGGTCGCCTCTTCGGTAGCTCCCGGTTTACTCCGTTGTCGTCGCTGCGTCGGGCCTATCCTTGGCGTCCACGGCTACAGACGGAGTCCTCATGCCGAAGTTCCTGCTTGAAGTCAGCTACAACCTCGACGGCGTCAAGGGAGTGATGTCTGAGGGCGGCTCGGCCCGGGTCGCCGCGGCCACGGAGTTGATCGAGGGCCTCGGCGGGAGGCTCGAATCCTTCTACTTCGCCCTCGGCGGCGTCGACCTCTACGTCATCGCCGACTTCCCTGACTACGTCTCCGCCGCCGCGGCGGCGATGACCGTGTGTGCCGGGGGTGGGGCCACGTCGCGGACCGTGGTGCTCCTCACGGCGTCCGAGCTTGACGCCGCTGTTGCCAAGAAGACGACGTACCGACCGCCAGGGGGCTGACCAGCTCGTAACCGACCCGAGGAGATTTAACCGCTGTTGCCGGTCCCATTGAGGGCGTCGAGAGGATCCAGTCGCTCGTCATCAACAACCTGGAGCGCTCATGCGCTGCCGGGGTATGCGCCCCTCAGGGAGGGCCTGACCCGCCGGACCATCCACTATCGCTCCGGGGTCGTCGTTATCGTCGGATGGATGAACCCCGGACTGAGGCGTTGACAAACGGCACAACTCGCCTGGGCCGCATCGATACACAAATCGGACGGTATCCCCGAGTATGCGCACCAGGGTTCGCCGCTCCGTGGAGCTCAACCCCAGTTGTGACTCGCGCACTAGGGGGCTTTCGCCGCTCACTACGGGTCACCGGGGATTCGACATGAAGAGTGGACCGGGAGAGAGCTATACCGCCGAGGCGGCGTTACCTCGCGACGGGGCTGTTCGCCTCCTGGTCGATGTACTTCGCGCGGCGAATCCACAGAATGCCGTGATAGACGACATGACCGTCTTCGAAGGTCAGCTGTCCGCGGCGGATGAACCTGGAGAAACCTCCCGGGTTCGGGCTGCCGAGCTTCACCACGCCGGCGTGGCGCGGGTAGGCGGCCAACTGCCTCCCTGGAAAGTGGAAGGGCCAGTCCCGATACACATACACGTTCTGGTCGGTGACCAGTACGATGCGATGGAAGTAAAACGTCAGGATGCTGATCACCAGCTCGATCAGAGAGCCGACCGTCGGAACGAGCCGGGCGACGTCCTCCACCACGCCTATCAGCAGGCTGGTCAGCAGGTTGTTGTAAGCGAAACACACCGCCACGCCCTGCTCGTTGACATGTGCGCGCTTGGCCATCCGCTGAGCCATGCGCTGGTTGTATTTCCGGACCGGCGGGCCGGCGTAGTAAGGATCGATAGCGCTCATGAAAGAAAACTAGAGGACAGCCGCCCGGGCCAGAGGCCATTTCTATATGGGATGACCAACTCACTCTCATGGCTGGCCCTTCACGAGGGCGTAGTAGCCGCCTATCAGGGAGGCCCATTCGGAAACGACGGGCGCCCGAGGCGTCGACGGCCACCGGGACCAGTCGGCATTGCCGGGTACAGGGCACCCCCACGGACCATCCTGGTTGTGCCGGGGGGAGCGCAGAACACCCGCTATCGGATGTCTCGGCGATGACCTCGGACCGCTCGCCCTGCCGGCTTGCGTAACCGTTGACGGGGCCGCTCCGACCCTGAGCTGCGCGCAATCGCTCTGGCCCGCGAATACTGAGCGGGTCGCCCCTGGGCCGGAGCGAGAAGGATCGGCACTTCCAGGTCGCGACAGGGGGATACACGTTGCATTCGCAAATTGCAGTTATGGCGCTCGTGGTCGCAACCAGACGGCGTCCCGAGCCATCGATATGCTCCCGACCGGGCGGAGCAGTGTGATCTCGATCGGCACTCAATTCCGCCAGGCCTCCCCGGTGCCAACAGGTCGCCCGGCACCGGTTAGCGCTTCCCTACGACAGGAGGCTATGAGCCGCGTCTCCTCGGCCATCCACTAGTCGACGTAGCGGCGTCTCAAACACGGAGGTGCTTCCTTACGGTCTCCTAAGACGCACCATGGTGCCGACCAGTCCAGTCCCGTGGGATCAACTCGTTCAGTCCCGGATGTTGAGACCACCAGCCGGATGTGCCCAGTCCACGGTGGCATTCGGATTGAGCGGAATCTCCCAGACGAGGCCGAGACACATTTCATCGGACGAGCCGTCACCCCAGGTGATGAAGTGGGGTGGTAGCTGACGCAGGGCCGGCAGGGTCTGGGCGAGAGTCGGGTTATACGTGCAGCTCACCTTCACGGACTCGCCGGCGGTCACTTTGATCCAGTTCTTCAGGTTGTAGGCGCGTTGATAGTGGAAGTTGTAGTCGGGGACGTCCATGATCGCATCTGCCTGAGGTGTTCCCGGGTTCAGTGTGAGCGTCTCTGACACGCCGGTTAGATGCATGTGTGCCATATCCCGCACGATGTAGCCAGCCTGACCGATCTGCCAGGTACACGAAGTCGAGTCCCCCACAGGCGGGTTCGATGGATCTTCACCGCACACCGACTCCATGCCCTCGTCGAAGAGTCCCATGTAATTGCCGAAACGCTGGTCGAGATTGGCAACTTCAGCTGTCCGGTCACACAGTGGGCCCGTGACCCCGGCTGGACAGGGGATGTTGGGGACGGCGACGACGGGTTGGATCGTGGTCGGTCGAAGCTTGGCGGACGCGGGCACGGTCTCGAGCTGCACGCTCGGACTTACGGGTTTGTCACCTACGAGCAGGTTGTAGTGGACCTGCATGATGATCAAACTGCCCTTGGCCAACGGTGTACCGGTGGTGAGTGGCAGGACGTCCTTGCCGTGTCCGGGTGCCCACGCGCTGAGCCACGGCATGTCGAGGAACTGACCTAGGCCACGTCCGAGAACCGGTGGCTCGCCGAAGCAGGTCCAGCCCGTGCCTCCGTTGTTGGCCGTTTCGGCCGCACTCACCAGTTCGGGCGGAACCAAGAAGAGGATCGCATGGTGAACCTCGACCGTCGATGGCCCCTTCCCGGGTAAGAACTGACTGGCGACGATGAACGAGTTCTGCTGCACATGGGGGTTCAGGAGCGTGCAGTGGTAGTCGTCAGTGCCCCCGTTCTGAGGGTGTGGCGTATAGGGGGTGGGCGATGTCATCGACAGGGTGGACACGGTGGCATTGTCGATCAGCTGGGCTGAGTGGGCTGTCGGCGATGACGAGCAGGCGGCCAGGAGGGACGCTGCAGCGATGCCGGCAAGGACATACGCCCCGATCCGCCACTGCCGACCCTTGGCGATCCGAGCAGGCATTTCGTGACATCTCCCTTTCGATGACGATTGCTCTCAGGAGGAGGGCACAGAGCGTAACCGATCCACAACCGTGGCAGCCAGCGGCCCTTGTCGCCGCTTGGCAAGACGGTCGCCACGACGTGCCGCCTCGAGGATTTGACCGAAAGTCTGAGTACTGAAGCCACTCATGTTGGCGTGGGACGTCGCCGAGAACTCAACCGACGCGGTGATTGAAGAACAGATCCCTCCGTCGCCGTGCCCCGCAGGACCGGTCGGGATCACCCGCTATCGGGGCGCGTGACGCCGACTTCGGACCGGGTCGTCGTGCCGAATCCGGGGTTGGGCTCGTCAACTCGCGGGCGATGCGCGAGGCATCCGATATCGCGCGCCGCTCGTGTGGCGGTGCCGCTTAGTCAGACAGAACGTCGATTCTGCTATTCGTTACGGTTCGAGCGCTCAGGAGTTGTTCATCCCTGCTCCATCCCTACTCCATCCCTACTACTCAACGTAACGGGCCGCACTGACCGTCATGGCAATCCGAACATGACCTGCTCAAAGGACAGGAGCGAGTTCCCTGGACCCCTGAAGGTGACCACCCAGATCTACGAGGGCACCAACCAGATCCAGCGGGTGGTGATCGCCAAGGGGCTGCTCGGCTAGCGATACCACGCACCTCGAGGTCCGAGATCGACCTCCAGTTGTGCTCCGGGTGTGACGATGCTCAAGAGGCGACCAGTGTCGCCATGGACCAGTTGGGCGACTCGAGCAGGACAACGCTGAGACCCGGGCGGGACAGAGAGTTGTGAAGGACACGGCGATGGGGCTCGATGGGCCCGATCGCACCAGAAGTCTGCGGCGTGAATGGTCCAGGGCCTTCACCGTCATGTTGGCCCTCTTGTTGCTGGCCGGTGCGACCACGATCTTCGGGGTGAAAGACCTCGTGGACAGCGTCCGGGGGACCGCCAACCAGCTCCAGCGCGAGACAGTGGCCGTCGCCGCCCTGCGATCCGACGTGGTCGCCCACGAGGAGTTCGGTCACAAATTCCTGAGCGGCGAGCCCGCCAACCGGTCCGCCTACATCGCGCAGCAGCAATCCATCTCGCGTCGTTTCGACGACGTCGCCACCGTCTTCCCGGCCGGCACCTCCTTGAGAGCCACCGTCGTGGCGGCGCACAGCTCGTGGCAAGACGGCCTGACGCACTACGGGCTGTGGGGCACCCAAGGGCCAGCCCTCGAGGGGAACCACGCGGCGGAGAACCCGACCTACGGTGCGTCCAGCGACGCTACCGTGGCTCTTCTGGACGGCCTCGCCGGGCCCTCACTGCAGGCCATGCAACGTGGCCTGTCCCACGGCGGCGAGCTCGAAGGCATCCTGATCGTCGTCCTCAGCGGCCTGTTCGGCGTGGCCGTGGTCGTGACCGTCTACTTCCGCCGCCGTATGGCCAAAGACGTCCTGCGTCCGGTGATCAGCATGTACCAGGGCGTCTTGAAGCTCCAGGAAGGCAACTTCGCCCATCGCATCGCCATCGCCCGCCGCGACGAGCTGGGAGAACTGACAGAGGCTTTCAACGGCATGGCGGGCGCCCTGCACGACAACCACGTCGCCCTCACCCGTCGGGCCACCTACGACTCGCTCACCGGGCTTCCCAATCGGGCTTCCCTGGTCGAGCGCCTGACGGCTTCGTTCGGGTCCAACAGTGACCGCCGGGCCCGACACGAGAGCGTCCTCTTCCTCGACATCGACGATTTCAAAGACGTCAACGACTCCCTGGGCCACGAAGGAGGCGACGAGCTCCTCGTGGCGCTGGCCGCTCGGCTCAACCTCTGTGTCCGCCCTCACGATCTGGTGGCCCGCCTCGGTGGCGACGAGTTCGCCATCGTGGTGATCGAGGACGGTGCCGGCTCTTTCGCCACCGTGATCGCCGAAAGGATCCTCGAGGCCATGCGGGTGCCGTTCGTGGTGGGAGGAGCTCCTCTGCAGGTCTCGCTCAGCATCGGCATCGCCCAGCGTCGACGCGGAACCGCCGTGGCCGGTGAGACCGGTCAGATGGACGAGGCCGCCGACTTGCTCCGACGCGCCGACTTCGCCATGTACATGGCCAAAGGTGCGGGCAAGGGACGCTTCCAGGTCTTCGACGCCAAGATGCACGACGACATGATCCGCATCGCGTCTCTCAGAGGCGGCAAGGGCGAAGCCACGGTGCAACTCCAACTCGAATACGACCCCGCCGCGCCCTGAGCTCGGCCTCCCACATCCGGCGGGAGCGGCCCTTACCCCTCGCTGATCGTCCCCCCGGCGAGCAGGGCCAGCTCGGCGTTCTGCAGATGGGGCTCGTGATCGGCGTCGGCCCGGGCCGCGGTGGCCGAGGGGATGAAGGCCGCGGCGATGATCGCCACCACCGTCATGGCCGCCAGGAAGGTGAATCCGTGGGTGTAGCCCGACACCATGGGCCGGCCGTCGGCCAGGAGCCCCGACGTGACGATGCTCGACATCACCGCGGCGCCGATGGCGCCACCGATGGTGCGGATATTGGCGTTCATCCCACTGGCCACACCTGTCTGTTGCGGCGGCACGGCCTGGACGATCAGATTGGACATGGCCGAGAAGGCCAGGCCCAGACCCACCCCGAGCAGGGTGCTCGCCACGTAGATCTGCCACTTCTGGGTGTGGGCGAAGGCCAGGATGAGATAGGACCCGGCCGAGAACACGGACCCGATGATGACCGCCGACTTCGATCCGATGGCGGCCGCGATCCGACCCGACAGCAATCCGAACAGGAACATGGTCACGGTGAGGGGCAGCAGAAAGAGCCCCGACTGGATGATGTCGGCTCCGAACCCGTAGCCCGCCGACTTCGGGGTCTGCAGGAATTCGGGGAGGAAGGCCATGACCGAGTACATGCCGATCCCGAACAGGAAGGCCACCAGATTGTTCGTCCACACGGCCGGGACGCGCATCATCTTCATGTCGATGAGCGGCTGGCGCGACCTCGACTCCACCAAGATCCACGCCACCACGATGACGACGGCCAACGCCATCAGCCCGATGACCCTGCTCGAGCCCCATCCCCAGGAAGGGGCCTTGCTCACGTCCACGAGGAGGACCACCAACCACCCCGACAGCAAGACGGCCGCCAACCAGCTGATCCGTCCCGGGGTCCGCACCGGCGACTCGGGCACGAACACCTGCGCGCACACCGCGGCGATCACGGTGATGATCAACGGGATCCAGAACAGCCAGTGGTAGTCGAGATGGCTGACGATGGGGCCCGCCAGGACGATCCCCGCGCCACCCCCGACCGCGGCCATGGCGGCAACCACGCCCACGCCGGTGGCCACCTTGGCGGGGGGGAACTCGTCCCGGATGATCCCGAACGACAGGGGGAGGACGGCTCCGCCGATCCCCTGGATCACCCGCCCCAGGATCAACAAGCCGATCGAGTGGGCCAGTCCCGCCATGACCGACCCCAGGGCCAGCGCCGAGAGGGTGAGAACCAGCATCCGCTCCTTGCCGACCATGTCACCCACCCGTCCCAGGATGGGCGTGAAGATCGATGCCGACAGCAGGTACGCGGTCAACACCCACGTCACCGTGCTCTGCGAGGTATGCAGGTCGTGTTGGATCGTCGGAAGGACGGGCAACACCAGCGACTGCAGCAGGGCGTAGGCCGACACCCCGAGGAGGAGCACGACATAGGTGGCCCGGTACCCGGCCCGGTCGAGGGATCTGGTCACCTGGCTCTCGTTCTCAATCGGCACATCGACAGTGCGGTGGCCTCTCCGGTCGTCCGCCCCACTATAAACGGAACAGGCGCTCCGTATGACCCGTCGGGCGTGTGGGGTCCGGCCGTTACACCTGGGCTCGGAACCGCTCGGCCATGGCCGACATCACCGACAGCGCGAACGTGGGTGTTTCGTGGACCAGGAACAGGAACCGCTGCCGGTCGAGCACGACCAACACGCTGTCGACGGTGGCCACCGCGGTGGCCATGCGCGGGGAGGAGTCCACGAGCGCCATCTCACCGAAGACGTCGTCCACGCCCAAGGTGGCGATGACGTGGTTCGTGTTCTGCAATTGGATCTGACCCTCGATGACCCCGAACATCTCGGTACCCGGGTCCCCCTCCCGGAACACCACACCGCCGGCGGGCACGCTCAGGGTGTCCTTGGCGTTGCGGAACAGGCCTTCGACTCTCATGGGTGCCCACCTCCGGGAGACCTCGAAACGCGGTCGAGGCTAGAGGAGGTGCTGGTCCTCCACAAGATCGTGGGCGGGGTCAGCGAGAGGTCGGGTGGGATGTAGGTGGGATGTAAATGGGATGCAAATGGGATGTAAATGGGATGTAATTGCTACAATCTCTGATACAAGTGGGCCATGGCGTCGACGGGCCCTTTCGACCTCACCGATCTCATCGACGCCATCGACCTGGTCCTGGACCTCGACTCGTCGGTGCCCCCCTTCCGACAAGTGCGAGAGCAGATCGCCGATGCCATCCGGCGTGGGGATCTCAGGCCCGACGTCCGGCTCCCTCCTGTGCGCCAGCTGGCCGGGGATCTCGGACTGGCGGCCAACACCGTGGCGCGGTCCTATCGAGAGTTGGAGCTGGCCGGTCTGCTCGAGACGCGCGGCCGACACGGGACCTTCGTCGCCGCCACCCCTTCCCCGGCCCGGAAACTCGCGGCGCGCGAAGCCCGGTCGTTCATGCGCCGCCTGCGTGAGCTCGGCATCGGCGACGAAGAGATGGTGGCCATCATCGGCCGGGAGGTGGGCGGCGTCGAGGTCCGTGCCGCCTCTCGCCGCAAGCCGGGGTCGTGACCGTCACACCGCGCAGGTGTCGCCCTCGCATACTCCACCCGAACCCGCGAGGTCAGCCGGTGTGACGAGCTCGAGGGGGTGTGCTTTGGTCCATGCCCGTCGCAGCACATCGAGGATGGTGTCGGGGTCCTGCGCCCCGGGGATGCCGAACTTGCCGTCCACCACGAAGAACGGCACGCCCGTGACCCCGAGCTCGAGCGCGGCCCGTTCGTCGGCCCGGACCTCGTCGACGTAACGGTCCCCGGCCAGGATCTCCGCGCACTCCGTCGCGTCGAGCCCCACCTCGCCGGCCAGTCGCACCAGGGTCTCGCGCTCCCCGATGGCCGCCCCCTCGGTGAAATACGCCACCAACAGCCTCTCCTTGAGGGCGTCCTGGACACCGGGTCCGGCCGACCGCGCATGGTGCAGCAGCCGGTGGGCATCGAAGGTGTTGCCCGCCCGGGCCCGTTCGAAATGGAAGTCCAGCCCTTCGACCGCGGCCACCGCCGTCAACCGGTCGTTGGCCTGCTCCGCCTGCTGGCGCGTCATCCCGTACTTCCTCGCCAGTCGTTCGATTCGGTCTCCCTGGCGCCGGGCCGGCGCCTCGGGGTCGAGCTCGAACGCCCGCCACACCACCTCGATCTCGTCGGCGTGCTCGAATCGACCCAAAGCGGACTCGAAACGGCGCTTGCCGATGGCGCACCAGGGACAGACCACGTCGGAGAAGATCTCTACCTGCACGGTGTTACCTGCACGTTTCTACCTGCACATGTGTGCGAACCCGCCCGCCAACGGGATTATTCCGGAGCCCCACCACCCGCGGCCGCCAGCGCCGCGACCCGATGTTGGGCGTCGATGGCGACCACGACCCGAGAGGCGGTCGCGACGACGACGAGCTCGACGAGCACCAACGCCACCTCGAGATACCAGCCCCACCCTGTGCCCCAGAAGAAGGTGATCGGTAGCGCCAGGGCCAACACCGCACCGCCGATGAGCGAGAGCCACGTCCGCAGCACCAGCCCCCGCGCCTCGTGCCCCGGCGGGAGGCAGTCCCTGATGGCTTGGTAGGGCATCCACAGTCCCACCACGGGAACGAACCACGAGCCCACCCCCCACCCCGGAGAGCGCCGGGCCGGATAGCCGAGGTCGCGTGCGACCACGGCTGCCCGGTACTGCCAGATCAGGAACACGACCTGGAGGGACAGCTCGACGGCGTCGACGACGTACACCCAGGGCGACACCAGTGCCGGCGGACGGGGAAGAGCCCTCGCCGTGCCGGGATGCTCGATCACCAGCCTCAGCCAATGGAAGTAGGTGTGCCAGCGAGGGCCCGAGTCCCACACCGTCAAGCCGTTGACGACCACCAGAATCGGATACACCGCGACGACCGCCCTCGCCCACGGTGTCAGTGCCCGTTCTGCCTCGAGTGCGGGCCCGATGCCATGCCATCGAACCGCGCTCGCCACGGGGACGGGCTGATCGGCGGTGTGTGTCGTCCAGGTGGCCCCGTCCCACCAGCGCAGCCGGCGGTTGTCCTGGGGGTCGGGATACCACCCAGCGGAAGCCACTCGGTCACCTTGACACAGCGCCCCCGTCCGGAGTCGGTTCGCCTGACGCCGATCCGGTCGGCCCCCGGGGGCCTCGCCGTGTGCCGGGGGGGTGGTGCGTATACCATTTGACCTGGACGTCGCCATCAGGCGCTCGGCGTGTCCCCGGGTCGGTTGTCCCTTTTCGGCTCGGCAGGGTGGGGTGTTCGGGGGTCGAGGTCCATGGTGAGGTCGGTCGGTATCGGCACCGGTTCGGTCGCAGGGCTTTCTACTTCGCTGGGCGCGTGATTAGGTGCGTAGCGTGAGATTTCAACGCGGGAACGGGTGCCTGAGGCGAAGCGCAGTGGCGGCGGTGCTGTGCTCGGCCCTTGCCGCGCCGGTCCTGATCGGTGTGTCGCCCAGCTCGGCCGCCACCACGGGGTCCGACACCATCTCCACCGTCGCCGGCGGCGGGTCGGCGCTGGGCATCGCCAGCGGGGGGGCCAACCTGTCGGCCTTCCTGGGATCGCCCCTGGATGCGGTCTCCGACGCCAGTGGCAACGTGGTGTTCGCCGACCAGAACAACAACGTCATCCGGGTGGCCGCCGCGGCCACGGGCACGTTCTTCGGCCACGCCATGACCGCCGGACACCTCTACACGATCGTGGGCAACGGGGTCGACGGGGACATCGGCGACGGGACCAACAAGCCCCTCACCACGGCCGAGCTCTCGGGCCCCAGCGGGGTCGCCCTCGATGCCCAGGGCGACATCGCCATCACCGACACCGGCAACGACGCCGTGCGCTTCGTGGCCGCCGCGGGCGGCCTTCGGTACGGCCAGGAGATGACGGCGGGCGAGATCTACACCATCGCCGGCGGGGGCCAGGAGGGCGACATCACCCCGGGCGGGTCCACGTTCTCCGCCGGGCTCACCGCCCCTGACGGGGTCGTCTTCGACGCCCAGGGCGATGTCATCGTGGCCGACACCGGCAACGACCTCATCCGGATCATCCCTGCCGCGGCCCGCACCATCTTCGGCATTGCCGTCCAGCCCGGAAGCATCTACACCCTGGCCGGCAACATGAACTACGGCTACACCGGCAACGGTGGGCCCGGGCCCTCCGCCCAGCTGCAGCTGGACATCTTCAACGGCGTGACCGTGGACGCCAAGGGCGACGTCGTCTTCTCCGACGTCGACAACCAGGTCGTGCGCATGGTGGCCGCCAACAACGGCACCGCCTTCGGGAAGGCGGTCAGGGCCGGGGACATCTACACCCTCGCCGGTTCCGGGCCCAACGACGAGGGATTCAAGGGAAACAAGAAGCCCGCCACCAAGGCGTGGCTCGACACGCCCAACGGCGTCGCCGTCGACGCTTCGGGCAACCTCTTCATCAGCGAAGCCGTCAACAACATCATCCGCATGGTGCCCGCCGCCAAGGGGACCTACAACGGTTTGGCCGTCAAGGCGGGCGACATCTACACCGTCGCCGGTGACGAGATCCCCGGCTATGCGGGCAACGGGGGACCGGCCACCGCGGCGAAGGTCAACGACCCCACGGGATTGAGCTTCGGGCCCTCGGGGCGACTCATCGTGTGCGACAACGGGAACAACGTCATCCGTGAGATCACCGGCACCGTGCCGCCGCCCCCCACGGTGGACGTCGTCAAGCCCGTCTCGGGCCCGGCGTCGGGCGATCGGAAGGTGACCTTGGTGGGCGCCAACCTGTCGAGCGCGACGGCGGTCATGTTCGGTGCCCAACCGGCCCTGAGCTTCACCGTGCGGTCAGCCAAGAAGATCGTCGCCTACTCACCCACCGCGGCGATCGGCAAGGTCATCGTCCGGGTGTACTCCCCGTTGGGCGTGAGCGCCGTCAGCGCCGTGGACGCGTATACCTACGTGACCGCCGCGGCCAAGAAGCACCAGCACAAGCGCTGAGCCCCGGCGGCCTCCCGCCGCAGGTGGTCGGCGCCCTAGTGCGGTTCGAACCGGGCCAGCCAGGGCGCGGTGGCGGCGAGTAGCTCGGTCGTCATCGACACCACGTGCTCGTAGGGGAGCGAGCCGGCCAAGGGGTCGGCGAGCATGGCCTCGAGTGCGGTCGTCCGATTCCCTGACACCGCCGCCTCCACGGTGAGCTCCTGCGAGCTCACCACGCGCCGGAGATGCTCACCCAGGAAGGACGGCACCGTGGCCCTGTCCCTGGGGCGGACCCCGTCGGCGCCCGCCACCACCATGCACTCCACCACCACGTCCGGGGCCAGATTCCCCACCTGCCCCGTATTGGGGATGTTGCCGGGGAACTCCTTGTCCTCGCCCGTCACCAGCCCCTCGAGGAGCAGGGCCACGAATTCCCCCGACGGCCACCGGGGGATGGACTCCGCCGCCAGGAGATCGGCCATCTCGGCGTCGTCGGTGGCCTTGTCGGACTGATGCCCGTGCATGCCGTAGTGGTGGACGGCCCAATCTCGTCCGTAGTCCGACGCGGCCGTGACAAAGCCGGGAAAGAACTCCACCACATGGGTGTCCGACGACCCGGGCAGGACGCCGAAGCGGTCGAACAACTCGAACTTCACCTTGTTGTTGGCCACGATGTCGGCCTTCGACCACCCGTGTTCGGGGTCCACCATCTTGTAGTGCATCGCCTCGGGGGGATCCATCCACAGGGATCCGCTGAGGTCCACCTCGCCGGCGAGGGCGCCGCGCAGCATCTCGAACCCGTCCCGCTCCCCGATGCGCAGCGAGGTCACGAGAGGGAGATGGTTCACGCCGGCCACCACGGGGTCGACCGAGGTGAAGTCGGAGTCGAACAGGAGGCTGAGCACGAACTTCAGTCCCACGATCTCCGCGCACAGTCCGATGGTCTTGATCGAGGTCTCCCGGGTCACGGCCCGGCACAGGGCCGAGAGGGGGTTGCTCACGTTCACCAGCCACGCATCGGGGCAGCACCGCTCCATGGCCCTCGCCACCTCGACGATCACGGGAACGCTGCGCAGCGCCCGGGAGATCCCCCCCGGCCCCACGCTGTCGCCCACGGTCTGGCGGATCCCGTAGCGCGCCGGGATCTCGATGTCGTGGCGCATGCTGGCGAACCCGCCCACCGAGAAGGTGGCGATCACGTACTCCGCACCCGACAGCGCGTCGTCGATGTCCGTGGTGGCGCGGGCGGTGAGGGGGATCCCCCGGCGCTCGGCCACGTGCTCGGCCACCTTCAGCGCGGGGGGGAGCGAGTCGGGGTCGAGGTCGTACAGGACCACCTCGGCGTCGGCCAGAGCCGGTGTATTGGCGAAGTCCACCATCAGCTTCGGCGTCCAGTGGGTGCTCCCACCACCGACGAGTGTGATCTTCGCCGCCATCGGGGGCCGACCCTACCCGTCACCGGCCCACAGCGCACCGGCCCACAGCGCAACGGAGCCTGGCGGGCGGGTCGGCTCCCCTACAGTGCGGCCATGTCCGAGACACAGAAGCGGACCGTCGACCACGTGGTGGTCAAGTTGCATCCCGACGGGCGCGCGCTGGCCCGGGACGCGGCCGACGTCGCCGCCACGGTGCTGCGCCGGGCCGTGGCGGCCAGAGGAGTGGCCCACGCCATGTTCGCCACCGGGAACTCCCAGTTGGAATTCGTGGACACGCTCGTCACCGACAGCACCGAGGTCCCGTGGAGCGATGTCGTGGTCTTCCACATGGACGAGTACGTCGGTGTGGGCCCCGACCACCCCGCCGGGTTCCAACGGTGGATCCGGGAGCGCATCACCGACCGCGCCCGACCACGCCAAGCCCACTACATCGACGGGCTGGCCGACCCCGAGGCCGAGTGCGATCGCTACGCCGAGCTCTTGCGCCGACACCCCCTCGACATCTGCTGTCTCGGCATCGGGGAGAACGGGCATCTGGCCTTCAACGACCCACCCGTGGCCGACTTCGACGACCCCCTCGACATGAAGGTGGTCGAGCTCGATCCGGCCTGCCGGCTCCAGCAGGTCAACGAGGGACACTTCCCCGACATCGGGGCCGTGCCCGGCCTGGCCCTCACGGCCACCATCCCCGCCCTCCTCCGGGCCCGGACCGTCCTCGCCGTGGTCCCCGAGTCCCGCAAGGCCCAGCCGGTGTCCGCCGCTCTCACCGGCCCCGTGTCCACCGCCTGTCCCGCCTCGGTGCTGCGCACCCGGGACAACGTCACGCTGTTCGTCGACGACGGGTCGGCATCCCTCCTGGAGTGGTGAGCGGGTGCGGCCATCGGGTGTGGCACGAGCGCCGAGACTGACACCGACGCTGACACTTACACCGACGCTGACCCTGACATTCACGCTGGCGCTGGCGCTGGCGCTGGCGCTGGCGCTGGCGGCCTGCGGTGGTGGTGGCGGAAGTCCACGGTTAGCGACCGGAACCACCCAACCGGCGATCGGGGCCGATCACGAGTGTGTCGTCGGGGCCACAAGTGCGGACCATGCTCCTCGGGTGGCCTGGAGCACCCTGCGCAATCCCATCCTGAGCGAGCCCGGCGCCGGGGTGAAGGACCAGGCGCTCGTGTGGGCCCGTGGCCAGTGGCACATGCTCTTCAGCTACGTCACCGACGACGTCACCACCAAGGGAGCCGAGGACTGGAACATCGCCTCGGCCACCAGTCCTGACCTGTCGCACTGGTCGGCCCCCTCGCCCTGGCCCGTCCAGGCGGGCGTGCACGGCGTGGCGTCGCCCGACATCGTCCGCAGCCCCACGGGAACCTTCGTCGCCACCTACGACTCCGACCCCGATTTGGCCGGCGGCGCGCAGTCGAAGCTCTACTACCGCACCTCGACCGACCTCTCGCACTGGTCCGCCCCGCGCCCGTTGGCCCTGAGCCTCCATCCTGCACCCGCCGACCGGATGATCGACGCCGCCCTGGCCTGGACCGGGCACGGCCTCATCCTGGGGTACAAGGAAGGGTCCACCACGGCAGGCGCGGCGCAGCACTTCGAGATCGCCTGGTCGCCGAGCGGATCCCTCGACGGCCCATGGACCTTCGTGGGTCGGCCCGACATCGTCGTTCACGGCGACACCGTCGAGAACCTCGAGTTCGTCGCCCTCGCCCGGCGCTGGCACCTGCTGTCCACGTCCAACACCTTCGACCAGCCGTGGATCTTCGCATTGCCGGGCAACCCCGCCACCCCCTCCTCGTGGTTGCACTGGGCCGGCGCCCGGATGCTCGTCATCCCCGGACAGCCCTGGGACACCGGACCCGGCATCTCCAGCGTGACCTTCGAGCACGCCAACTCGGTGTTCCTTTGTGACGCCCGCACCGGCACCGGCTACTACTACGCCACCTATGCGGGCAGCGACGAGCTCACCCACTTCGGCGGGTGGGGCCACGCCGAGATCGGCATCGCCCGCAGCACCGACCTGGTCCACTGGCAGCTCCCCGGCTGACAGGTGTCACGGCTGACAGGTGTCACGGCGGCGAGGTTCGCACCTGCCGACCGGTCACTCACCGACGAGAGCCCTTCACTGACTCCCGATTGCGGTGCCAGGTCCCAACCAACGCTCGAGGAATGCGAAAGCCTCCACGCCGTGCCACTCGTGGATCCCCTCGAACACGTCGTGCTCGATGCGGTCGTCGGCGCCGTCGGCGCCGTAGACGGCGCGCAGTCGCTCCACCTGTGCGGCGGCCACGGTGGCGGGGAACAGGTCGTCGTGGGTGCCCGACTCGATGAGCAGGGGGCGGGGGGAGATCAGCGCGCCCAGGTCCACGTGCTCGAGCTGGCCCAGCATGCCCGGGAGCACCTGCGAGCCGCACATGTTCCACGGCATCTTGTGCGACTCGGCCCACGACGAGAAGTACCCGCTCACCACCGCCGC
>Ga0208849_1001543_pt1 | contig 15548 bp, 9 predicted proteins | sample NGESurdeep072012_10_FD_184470 | JGI IMG/M metagenome (GOLD analysis project Ga0208849, IMG submission 184470) | Arctic peat soil microbial communities from Barrow, Alaska - NGEE Surface sample 53-3 deep-072012 (SPAdes) | ecosystem: Environmental > Terrestrial > Soil > Wetlands > Peat ...
CGACAGCGGGTCATCACTTGGCAATCATACGATCAGAGCCGATGTTGTATCCGGCGATGAACAGCTTGTAGCTGCCAGTTTTCGCCTTGATTCAGAGAGCGACACAACCACGGTCCGCCTTCCATTTGAAATAAGCGGAAATTCGTCTGACTGGCGGCAGATCGAGACCCGGATATGGAGTTCGGGCGAGGAGCGCTTCCGGATCCGATCATTGTCCGTTGCGCCGTTTAAGCAATCAGGCCGGCAAGACTTATTGCCATTCCTTTTGATCAGCAAGATTGGGCGACGCATTGACTCCGGAATCGGCAATGTTGCGGGCCAGGTAGGCGTCATAGCCTACAGTCCATGTCTGCGGTTCAGACCTGGCCCTTACCGGATAACTCTGGCGGCAGAGATGAATCCTAATGAGGGGCCACAAGAGGAAAGCCACGCCTATGCGACGGTCTTGGCAAAATGTGGGGGCGAAATTCTCGGAGTCAGTGAGATTACACCAGCGAGGGTCCAAACCGAGGAGCGGCGGTTGCTTTTTGAGATGCCGTCCGATTCTCTTTCCGGCCTGGAGCTATTTGTCAGCCGTTCCGGCGGTGCGGATGTAAAGCTACGCACGTTCACTATTGAGCCTGTGGAGACGGCGCCTCGACCGAGCAATCCAGCGGTGCTTGGCGTCCGGGAATGGCTGCCGTTTTTGCAAATCGGCAAAGGCGTTCACGCTGGCGAGGGCGGTATCAATGTCAGCGCGGGCAGCCCGGAATACGCCGTTTATGGTCCATTTTGGACCCTACCACCCGGTCGCTATGAAATGCGTGCGTTAGTCATTCCAAGCCCACGGGTTGAAAATAACAGCCCTGTCGTAACGGCCCAAATCACTTCCGAGGAGGGAACGCGCCTTTTCGCGGAAAGCAAATGGCGGCTCGGTCAGTACGAAATAAGAGGCGTTAAGGCTGCAGCCGAATTCCGTTTGCCCTTTACCCTCGACGACAATCTTCCCGCAGCAGCGAGAACGATCGAAACGCGCATCTTAACCCCTGGCGATGTCAGCTTCCGCATTATTTCTCTTTCCGTGACGGCCAAAAGTGAGGAGCAGACCGACTGGTTTCCTTATTTGACCGTTGGGGAGTGTGGACTCCACACGGGAGACGAAATCAAGGGTGTGAAGAATGAGATCGGATACATAGCCTGTACGCCATCAATCCGGGTTGGTCCTGGTCATTACCGGGTGGCGCCCGATATGACGGTTGAGGGCACCGCGCCGGATGAAAGGGTGATTGCATTTGAGGCCTGGTCTGGAGCGGATCTCATCGCAATCAAGACTATTAGTTCAGAAAGCGATCAGCCGCTGGAATTTCATGTCGCGGACGCGCTGTCTGAAATAGAGCTACGCATCCGCGCGATTGCCCCAACACTGTTCTCAATACGCAGTCTGATCATCGACAGAATCTCCACGTCGATTGCACCGAGGCCGGTCCCGGACGTGTTGGGGTTGAGCGAATGGCTGCCTTTCCTGAGGATCGGGCCCGCAGGCCTGCGCACCGGGCAGCGCGTCTTCGCTCGGAAAGGCGAGAGCGGTTACGTTGTGTTCGGGCCGTACTGGCCCCTGGGCGAAGGTGAATATGTGGTTGCTTTTACCATCGACCCCGAACAGGCGGCAAAGGTATCGGTTGCCGAGCCGTCACGCCTCAAAAAGCTAGCGAACACTCTGTCGTTATCAAATTTGTCAACCGATAAGAGCACACCTGTCACGCCTGACGGTGGTGTGGATGTCATGCTCGATAGTCGACAAATTGCGGTTGCTGACGCCTTCACAATCAACCCATCATCAGGCCCATCGAACTTTATAGAGCTGCCATTCGATATCTCCGCCGATGACGGCAAGATCAACTCGAAGCTCGAAGTACGCGTTTGGACCACCGGCCGATCCAGTTTCTTTGTTCGCAATGTTGTTGTTCGGAAAAGAATGTCCTACGAGCAATTTAATAGGGAGAAGGCTCAGCCGTTTGTCAGATTAGCCGCACGGAAAATAGCTGCGAAGATTCGAGCTCTCGTCAAATAACTGGCGCAGACTAAGTGTAGCGCGGACGTCGTAATACGAGATCGACGCCGTCATTAGAATTCTGGATTTTTGGCCCCATTCCGCTTCTTGGATTAGTGAGGGCGCGGCGTGATCTGACCCGTGGTCAGAATTATCGTTCGCGTGCTGCCTGGCTGGCAACTTCGCGGAGCGGCGACAAGAGATAATCGATAGCGCGCCTCCGGCCGGTCTTGACTTCGACGCTAACCGCCATGCCCGGCATCAATGCGACCTGCTTGCCATCGACACGAATAAAGCGGTGCACCAGCTTGATGGTTGCTGGAAAGACGAGATTCTGCGTCTTGGGCGGCGATCCTGGGGCGGCTCCTTGCGGCCTTGCAGCGTTGGCGGCATCGCTGAGGTCGGTCGCATCCCGATCGTCCACGGCATCGCTGGAGACCTTGGCGACCGTCCCGTCGATCGTACCGTAGCGGGTGAACGGGAATGCGTCGACTTTGACGACGGCCTGCTGCCCGGCCTCGACAAATCCGATATCTTGGTTGGCGACCATCACTTTAACTTCGATCGCATCGCCGCGCGGGACGATCGTTAGCAACGGCTGTCCTGCCGTCACCACCTGACCGATGCTCGAAATCGCAAGCTGCTGGACGGTTCCGTCGATCGGTGCTTTCAGCGTGGTGAGATTGGCCTTCGATTGCGCTTTGATGAGATCTTCTTCGAGATGGTCGCGCTTCTGCTCAACCGTCGCAAGCTTTTGCGATTGATCGGAAATGAAATCCTGCAGAGTTTCCTCAATCTTACGGTCAAGCTCAGCCATCGACGCCGTCGTCTCGATCAACTGACCGCGATCCCCGGTATCGGTGGTAATTTGCGTTTCATATTGCTCCAGCGCCTCGATGGTTTGCCCACGTGAGCCCGAGCCCAGGGCATCCAGCTGCTGCCGCATCGCCACGCGCTCTTTGGCTAACGCGATGAGCTTTTGCCGCGCCGCAATGGTCGCGTTCAATCGTTCCTTCGTTGCCTGTTTTTCGACGCGTTGGGCCTTCAGCGTCGCCGTGGTCGATCGCAATTTGGCGAGATCGGCGACGAATACGCCTTCCTCCCGACGTCGTACCGGTTCGGTCACATCGGCAGGAAACACAATCGGCACCGGCTCAAGGGACTCGGTATGGGCCGCACTGATTGCGGCTTCACGCCTCGCCGCTTCAGCTTTCGCCGCCTCGAGATCGCGCGCCTCGGCCTCGCGGTCCGCGGCCGCCACGGTCGGGTCGAGCTTCACCAAAATGTCTCCAGCCTTCACATGGCTGCCATTGGCGACCTCAATAGCGACGACTTTTCCGGCGTCGAGTGGCTGCACCACCTTCGAGCCGCCGTCCGGCTGGATCTTCCCCGGAGCGACCGCGTAAATATCCATCCAACCGAAATACGACCATGCGAGCGCAGCAAAGAACAATCCGCATATGGCAACAAGCAGCGCCCGCGCGATCGGAGAGGGCGGTGCTACTAAGATCTCTAGTGCTGCTGGCAGAAACTCACGATCAGTAGTTGTGAGCTGCGGTGATTGGCGCCTTCGCGCCAACGCCTTCGTGACCCTCGCTGGAGGCTGCGGCGGCTGCGGCGCCGGAATGTTGCGGTCGTTCGTTTGGTCGAGGGCACTCATTGGCGCATCACCGTTAGCCGACGCTCTCCTGCGTTTGCATGCGCCAAAGCCTGGCGTAAAGGCTATCGTCGCGGGCAACCAGCGTGTCATGCGTGCCGTTTTCGGCAACCGAACCATTTTCGAGCGCAATAATGCGATCGCAATGGCGAACGGCGGCGAGCCGATGAGCGACAATGATTACAGTGCGCCCTCGTACAATCTGGCGCATGTTGGCCTGAACAGCGCGCTCGCTCTCGTAATCCAGCGCGCTTGTCGCCTCGTCCAGGATCAAGATTCGTGGCTGCGTGACCAGCGCACGCGCGATCGCGATACGCTGGCGCTGGCCGCCCGAAAGATTGGCTCCGCGCTCCTCTATCGGCGTGTCATAACCGAGCGGCAGCTTGGCAATGAACTCCTCGGCACCGGCAAGTCGGGCCGCCGCGATCACCTGACCGCGCGGCAAGCCTGGATTGGCCAATGCAATGTTATCGTGAATCGAGCGATTGAAGAGAACATTCTCCTGCAAAACCACGCCAATTTGCCGACGCAGCCAGGCAGTGTCGACCTGCCCAATATCGACTCCGTCGATCAGGATTTGGCCACGCTCTGCCCGGTAGAGCCGCTGAATAAGTTTCGTCAGTGTCGACTTGCCGGACCCGGACGGTCCGATGATGCCCAGCACTTGGCCTGCCGGGATGTCCAGATCAATGTCGCGGAGCACATCCGCGCTATCTGGCCGATAACGAAATGTTAGTCCCGCGATCTTGATTGCACCCTGCATCGGCGGCAGGGTGGCGTTCGCCAAGCGCGGGCTCTCAGGCGGACTGTTGACAATATCGCCAATGCGCTCGACCGAAATCTGCGCCTGCTGAAAATCCTGCCACAGCTGCGACAGCCGCAGGATCGGCGCCGTGACTTGCCCCATGATCATGTAGAACGCGACTAGGCCACCGACCGTAAGGTCGTTGTCGATGACAGCCTTGGCACCGAAGAAGAGCACCAGCGCGGTCGTCGCCTTGCCGACATACTGGATGGCATTCTGGCCAAGGTTGCTCAAGTTTACGGCCTGGAACGAAATCTTCACATAGGCGGCAAGCCGTTCTTCCCATTCATTGCGCAGGATCGGCTCTACGGCTGCAGCCTTCAGTGTCTGCATGCCGAAGATCGATTCGACCAAGAACTGCTGACTGGCCGCAGCTGCATCAAACCGCTGGTTGACCTTGTCACGCAGCAGCGGACGGAAGATCGCAGCAATCAGGATGTAGCCAGGAAATGATCCCAGAACGATCAACGTCAGCGTCGGCGAAAAAATGAACAGCACCACAATGAACACGATCGTGAACAACAGATCGATCGCAGATGACAGGCCCCGCCCGGTCAGAAAGGTACGGATCGTCTCAATTTGTCGCACGCGCGCTACAGTTTGCCCGGTGGGGCGCGTCTCGAAATAAGCCAGAGGCAGACGCAGCAAGTGGTCGAACACACGGCTGCCGAGCTCGACGTCGATGCGACTCGTCGTATGGCTGAGCGCGTAACTGCGCAGGTATTGCAACGTGACGTCGAATATCCCGATAGCGGCAAGACCGACCACAATCACGATCAACGTGTCGAGCCCTTTGTGAACCAACACCTTGTCGATAATGATCTGAAAAAATAGCGGCGTGACCAGCGCAAACAGTTGCACGAAGAGCGATGCCAGCAGAACATGCGCCAGCGCGGCCCGATAGCGCCACAGCGAAGGAATGAACCAGCGGAAGCCGAACGTCCCAGGGTTGACGCCGGTGCCACCCCAGCGGCGCGTCAGAACAATAATTTCTCCATCCCACGCCGCGGCGACATCCTCGTAATTTTCATCCTTGGCAATCCGACTGAGCGGATTGGCGACTCGCAATTTACCGCCAGGAACACGCGTCCCAAGGAGCCGATAACCGCCGTCCTTCAGGCAAATAATCGCAGGAAGCGGAACCGAAGCGAGCCGCTTGGAATCCTGTTCCTTAAGCAACCGCGCTTTCAATCCGATCCGCGTCGCGGCACGGACGAGGTCCTCGCCGCTGGCCGCTCGCGCACCAAGACCAAGGTCGTGGGCCAGCTGGAACGGGTCTGCGGCAATGCGATAGTGACGGGCGATAGTTGTAAGCGTCAGCAGCCCAGCGTCGGGCCTGGGCGGAAGCTGTTGCACCGCGCCGGACTTGTTGTCCGCGCGCTCAAGCTCCACCGACAAATCGTCGGTCGGCGCGTTGCTTGAGGACTCCTCGGCCACATTCTGTGACCGGTTGAGCGGATACGACATCTCCAACCTTGAACAAGGGTGTCAACGGAATGCATTTCGCACCACGCGATACTACGTCACTACCGCGCCGCCGACGACGATAGCAAGCCATAATTGAAGCCTTCAACATCTGTTATTGCCGCCACAAAAAAAAGCCGCCGCCTTTTATTAAAGTTCTCTGCGGACTCCCATCGGCTCTTTGCTAGAGCGCATAAGCTAGTCGTCAGTTTCGCGATCTGCTAGACTTTACCTCCGATCGCTAACGGTGATTCGGGCGAGGCGAACTAGGCTTTGCAAGCGGCCCTACGGTTTCCGGTCTAAGGAACCAAGCGCCGCCGGGGACAAGAGAGCCGCTGCATGCAAATCAATATTGATTACGACGCCAGCGTCAACAATGCGCCTTCAGGATTTGAAGCCGGCGTTCAGGCGGCCGTTCAGTACCTCGACAGCGAGTTTACGAACCCGGTCACGCTTACGATCGACGTGGGCTACGGCGAAGTAGATGGTCGAACGCTCGGCGCCAACGATCTGGGCGAGAGTTTCGTAACGGGACGCGAATACGTCTCCGAGAACTACAGCGCGGTGCGCAATGCGCTGCTTGCAGAAAACGCGCCCGGCTCGTCAACCTTGCCGACCACCTCGCCACTCTCCGGCATACTGTACATGTGGCAGGCCGAAGCCAAAGCATTGGGCCTGCCGCAAAACAACGTCGCCGTTGATGCCTATGTCGGTTTCTCCTCCCAAGCCGGCACTTTCAGTTACACGAATGGCAGCACGCCACCGCCAAACGAATATTATTTCGTCGGCGTTGTCGAACATGAGATTACCGAGGATATGGGCCGGGTATCGCTAATTGGTGACCAGCCCAGCGATTACTCCCTCATCGATCTGTTTCGAGACTCCTCGCCTGGCGTTCGAGACTTGGCCTCCGGATCGTCCGGCGGTACCGCATATTTTTCTACGAACAACGGCAACACCAATCTCGGTACATGGAATAACGATCCTAATAACGGTGATTTTGCCGACTGGTATCCTTCCGGCCCAGCGCCGGGAGGAAATGACGCCGTCAATGACTATAGCAGTCCGGGCGTGATCAACGAGTTTTCGCAAAGCGATATTACTTTGATGGAGGCGCTCGGCTGGTCGGTCGCAGCAAGCCCCAATCCACAACCGCAACAGCCCGTCACTGTGGCTGGGCAGATTTTTTTGATCGGCGACAATCAAACAGATCCGATCTCGTCATTCTTCTCGGTGTCGAATCCGGGCAATCACAGCATCACACAATATTTGTTTGAAGATCTGGGGGGTACCGGCCATTTCAGCGTGAACGGCACAGCCCAGCCCGACAATCAGGTCATCACGGTATCGGCGAACAGCCTGGGCGGCGTTGATTTTGTGGGTGGAGCGCCCGGTACTGATACGCTGCAAGTCGGGGTCTATGACGCAACGACCAACAGCGATGTCTGGAGTTCACCTTTCACCGCAACCTCGTTACCGGAGTCGCCGGGCAACCTTGAAGAATGGATCATGGCGAATGGCCAATATTCAATTGGCGCTGCTCCCGGGTCGATACCAGGCGACTATCAGGCGGCTGCCATCGCCAATTTCACCGGCAACGGCACCGACGACATTCTTTGGCAAAGCCCCAGCAGTGGCGATGTGGCCGAATGGATCATGTCAAATGCGGGATGGGCCGGAAGCGTCGACTTCGGCACCGCACCAGCGGGCCTCCAGATCGCCGGCGCCGGTAACTTCTTCGGCAGCAATGCACCGAGCGACGTACTGTGGTTCAATCCTAAGACCGGGGAAACAGATCTCTGGGAGATGGCCAGCGGTCATTGGGCTGCCAGCGTCAACATTGGAACGATTCCCGGCTCAGGCTGGCAGGTTGCGGGTATTGGAGACTTCACCGGCAACGGCACAGACGACATCCTCTGGCACAACACAAGTACGGGAGATGTTGCCGAGTGGGTCACCCAGAACGGCCACTGGGCCGAAAGCGTCGACTTCGGCACGGCTCCAGGAGGCTTGCAGATCGCTGGTGCGGGCCACTTCTTTGGCAGCAACGCGCCGAGCGATGTGTTGTGGTTTAATCCCAATACTGGGGAGACCGATCTCTGGGAAATGGCAAACGGTCATTGGGCCGCAAGCGTTAACATTGGGACGATACCCGGCTCTGGCTGGCAAGTTGCCGGAATTGGAGATTTCGCCGGCAACGGCACCGACGACATCCTTTGGCACAATACCAATACGGGGGACTTCGCCGAGTGGCTGATCCAGGGCGGCCATTGGGCGGGCAGCGTTGATTTCGGAAACGTGCCCGGATGGAACATGGCTGGCAACGGCGCCTTCATAAACGGCAACGGCACCAGCGATATTCTCTGGCACGCCAAGGCGTGAAACACGCGTACCGGCAAGAAGGGCGTGCCTGACCGCCCGTCGAATGGACCTGCGACCGGCGGGGATTGCACGACGTGAAAGTTCTGGTTTGGACGTGCGAGCCGAATGTGCGAGAGATTAGCGTCGAATCCCGGCAGCTAGGGGACAATCATGCCTGCGCTACCTCGGCTGCCATTTCCTTTAGAATCGAAAAATTCTCTTCTACAATATCGACCGTATAGTCGCGGAACTGTACGTCTCGTTTTGACATGTGCCGCCCATAGTGGGTGCGAATGAATTCCTTCCATGTTCCCACGAGGCGCTCACCTCTCGACAGCAGCATCTTATCGGGAATCACCGCAAAAGGGATGAGTTTTCCACCGGACGACAAATAATCGAACATACCCGAAATCACGCCCAGCCAGTGCGAGGACAAGATGTCGTCTACGGCAACGATCGCTCCGTCCATTGTTGTCAGTTCTGCAATCTTTAAATCATTCAAGGTCGCCTCTCGGGTATGCGAGCCGTCGATCGAAAAAAACCGGATGCTGTTGGCGTGACTCTGCGGCCAACCTAATGCAGGCAAGTCCAAACTGGATTCTTGCAATATTTCCATCGCCGTTACAGGCGCATGGGCATTGATACTGTTGAGAAACATTTGCCGATCGCCGCGACCCGATCCGTCAATATTTTTGTGCTGGTCCTCGAATACATCGATCGCGAAAATCTTCTCTCCGGGCGCCATCGCCGTTGCAAGGGCAAGAAAGCTCTTTCCGTGATGAACCCCGATCTCAGCCAGATCGCCTTTGATTCCCAGCCTTGTTTGCTCGTCCGCCAAGGACGCCATCATGTGCGCCGTCGTGGGCACGAGCCAGCCTTCCACCTGACTTAATCCTGTGAGGAGATAGTGAACCGAGCGTTTGTTCATTTTCGCTACCAGATGGCGCGGGGTGCGCTTTGCTATTCAACAATATCGTTATCACTGGCAATCATGAAAACAATGACGTCCATTCCTGCCGGCGCTCCTCTGGCACCAAGAAGAAATCCCACAGCGAGTAGTCGCAAACGATTAGCCATTCTTCCGGTTGGAGGATCAGATTTCCGAACAAATCGGAAGGAACGTACCTGTGTTGGCGGGCCCACTCGAACAGCGTCATCGCTGTATTGCCGAACAGCGAGTATGTCGGCATCCCGTATTCGACACTAATCAATGGTCGGAATCGGTTGACCGTTTTCACCGCCCCCCGCAAGCAGCTGATTTCAGCCCCCTCAATGTCGACCTTGACATAGTCAAGACGACTCAGATCGGCCGCCTGATGATCTATCGTGTCGATTTCAACGGTGATTTTTTCCGCGCCTTGGTCGCCGCTGTCCGCACGCTGTCGAAATCCAGACATTCCGAGCGCCTGGTGCAGAATAAGAAATTCAGAGCGCCCAGGCTTTTCCCCAAGAGCGAGATTGCGAATCTCCACGTTCGAGCGGTCACGAAACTTGGTAACGAGGGCATTAGCAAGAGCGGGAATCGGTTCGAAAGCGATCACACGGCCCGCGGAACCGACAACATCGACAAACTGGGCCAGATGAACCCCGGCGTGCGATCCTACATCGAAGACAACTTGGCCAGGGCGCAGAAATCGTCTGTAGCCCTTGGCGAGCAGGAGCTCATAGTCGGGAATGACTATCCCATCATGGAGTTGCCCAAAGGCTTTGGCCACGGCGATCGCGGGACTGATGGGTATATCCCTCGCCAGCGATGCGCGGGCCTCTTCTCCTCTAAGCGATGCCTTGATGACCGATCGTAAAACGGGCGCGTTTTGCATCATGATGCGCACGCGACGCTTACATCCGGAAAGACTGTGGCGTGCTCGTGCTAACATCGTAGCGGTCTCAACGCGACCATAGCCGAGTGGGTGCCGGCCGTTCGGCAGGCCCACCGAGTTGTTCGCCGAAGGAGTGAACTTCATTGCGGATAGAAGCGGCGATCGTTTCGAAGAAAATTTTGGCGGCATCATCCCACGTTATTGGCCGATGATGCTGCTTGATGCGATCCTCCCAGGCGCCGAGGTCGGACGAGCCCGACATGAGGCGTGTGATTGCACGCGACCATTCAAGCGTGTCCTTTGCATCCACCCTCATGACCAAATCGCCGCCAATTTCCGACAGCGCGCCACTGTTGCTGGCGAGGCAGGGTTTTCCGTAACCAAGAGCTTCGGCGAGTGGTAAACCGAAACCCTCATACAACGACGGAAACAGCACAAACGCACAGCCTCGGTACAGGCTGGTCAGTTGCTGATCGGTAAGGTCGTGAAGAATGATGATAGTTTCCTTAGTCAATGGATTTGTTTTGATCTCGTGCAGCAAATCTTCAGTGGCCCATCCCTGGCGACCGACAAATACGAGACGATCTCGGCCCGGGTCGATCTGTTTCGTGCGAAGGCATTCCTCCCAGGCTTGGTAGAGCATAAAGTGATTTTTGCGAGGTTCGATAGTCGACACGTATAGCACAAATCGTTTGCCGTTTAGCACTGCCGGCAGGTCGATGATCGGATCACCCCCTTGAGGAGAAAGATCGCAGCCCAGCGGAAAGACGCTCGAAGGCACAGGTTCCACCCCGACATCGCTCGCATGTCGGACCCAATCGCTTCTCGTTGTATGCGAGATGCACATTGTTCGATCCGCAAGCCATAACAGTTCGCCGAAATAGTCGGTGAGGAGCTCAACATAGCCAGGGACGACGAATTGAGGGAAATGAACGGCGATCAGGTCATATACCACCGCACAATAGGCAAACCTGTGGGCTTGCTTAAGGTCCCATAGCGCGCGCAAGTCCTTATACTGCCAATCTAGCCCCCCCGAAATGATCATTGTATCGGCGTCGAGACGCGCATATCGATGCGGCAGGGCGGCTAACGAAACCGTTTCAATTTCACCTGGGCGGGCGGCTATTCCCCTACCGTCCTGTAATTTCGGTTTGCTAGCTGCCAACTCCTGCTCGCGGATTTGCAAAATCTGGGCGCGCGTTAAAGACCGGCCTCGGGCCCGTTGAAAGAGATAATAAACCGTCGCGTTGCCCAACAGCACGGAGCGCGCTTTTCGACGTAACGAGCCTTCGGGCCCCCGCGCGGCCCGTGTCTGCGGAAAGTCAATTCGGATGCGTCCATCGAGGAGATTTTCGACGAGGTCATCGTCGATAGTGACAACGGCCGCTTGAGCACGATCATAAAGGCAAAATGCAACGTCGGGGCCCAGGTGACGGCGCGCCCGCCGAGCCAGTTCCTGCTCGACACGCACAATGCCCACGGCCGGACCACGCCATTGCGCCGTCGTCGTCAAATCGAACAAGTACCGCAGGAACTTGTCTCCGGTAGGTCTTTCGCTCTTGAGAAGCCATAAAGCTGATTGCGCTTTTCGGCAACATCGCTATTTTGCGCCACGCTTGTAAGCAAGGAGGGGCGTTCTCTGCACTATTACTTCGATATCACGACTGCGGCGCGATGGGGCGGTGCAGCTGTGGGCATTGTGCGCGTTGAGAGAGAATTGGCGCGGCGGGCACGCCGGCATTTGGGGAACAATCTCTCCTTCTCGGTCTACGATCGATTGCGCGATCTCGTTGTTCTCGTTGCCGACGACGTTGCCCGCGACATTATTGACGGTAAGCGGCAAATCGATTTCAGCCCTCCAGCCCAGCCGCGCTTGGAAACGCCGCGACAAGCGCTGCGCCGCCGGTTGATGGCCAATGCCACCCTTTACTATTTGTCTCAACGTTTGCGGGGCCGCTACTCGCATACGCGCGAGCAAATTCTGGAAGTCCGCAAACGGGAGCTAGATAAGGTCCACGGCAGGACTGCTCCTACTACTTTGCGGCTCAATGATGCGGCATCCGGATACGCCCGGCTCGACGAACAGACCTGTATCATTTCGGCAGGACTTGATTGGGAATTCAAAAACCTCAAATCGTTGGCTGAGCTCAAGAAGGTCAACAGATTTCACTATTGCGCAGTCGTCTACGATCTCATTCCTGTTCTATTCCCTCATTTTATCGTACCCGATCTCTTGCAGATTTTGCCGGCATATTTCGCCGATTTGGCTCACGTCGCAGACCTTGTGATGTGCATTTCCGAGTCGACGCGGAAAGACTGGTTGAATTATTGCGCGGATCGCCTCGAGCGGCCTGTCCCCGCCCGCGTCTTTCCGCTGGGTTCAGATCTTCCTGTTCTTCACGACACATCAGAGCCGCCATTGCCCGATTCGCTGCAAGGCAAACGTTTCGCGCTATACGTTTCCACACTGGAGCCGCGCAAAAATCATCGGGTCCTGTATGAAGCGTGGGACTCGTGCATGTCGATGGGCACCCTTGATCCGCAGCGCCACCGTCTCGTGTTCGTCGGTCGCCGCGGCTGGTCGGGCAGCAATCTATTAGGCCAAATCGCCGCCAATCCTCACGCGCGAGATTCGATTGTCCTGCTGGATGGCGTTTCGGATGATCTCCTGCGCGCTTTATACAAGAACTGCGCCGCCGTCGTCTTTCCGTCGTTCTACGAAGGTTACGGCCTTCCCCTGGCCGAGGCCCTAAGCTATGGCAAACCCTGCGTCAGCAGCAATTCTGGCTCGCTCACGGAGATCGGAGGCGACTTAGTTGAGCGGTTGCACCCCAAAGACACTTTGGGATGGGCGCAGGCAATTTCGCGCTGCCTGGGCGATAGTGATGCAAACGAAGCATGGGCGGCACGAGTCCGGGCCCAATATCGGCCAAACAGCTGGGACGACACAGCGCAGCATTTTTTTTCATCGTTGAAGGGGGCGATGTCTTGACCGTCAGTCGCATTCTCGGTTTGGGGACGTATCCGATCCGGAAGCCGATTCATGGCGGACAGCGGCGGGTAACCGCATTCAAAGAGTTTTATGACCGACACGGCATCGCATACACGTACATTTGTCTCTATAACGGCGCCCACTATGGCACCTCTGACGTCGGCCCTCACGACCGGCCATTTGATCCCTCCCAAATCGAACCCTGGCTTGCGAACCTATTTGGGGATGTATTGTCGGGTCAGCAGGCTGCGACGGATCCTGCTACTTTCCAGCATTTTTCGCAGATCATGGATCGGCTGGAGCCGGATGCTTTGCAACTGGAGCAGCCGTTTATGTGGCCGCTGGCCAAACGCCTCCGGCAATTGTCGGGACGCCGCAAGTCGCGCCTGATCTACTCATCGCACAACGTCGAAACCCCGCTCAAACGCGCGATCCTCCTGTCTTGCGGCGTTGGCCAGGAGTTACGCAATAGCATCTGCTCTCAAATTGAAGACATCGAGGTTGAGATCGCGCGCGAGGCCGATCTCATCGTTTGCGTCTCGGAATCTGACGCCGAGTATTATCGCTGCGAACTCAAATCTTCGTCGCCGGTCGTTGTGGTTCGCAACGGGACCGATCGCCCGGAAAGATGCGCAAGTCCGAGCCCTCCCGATGCACTTTCCCGCTTTGAGAACCGGCCTTACCTCATGACGGTCGGCAGCGCCCACATTCCCAACATTGAAGGCCTTTGCCACTACGTCATCAAGGACGGCGTATTTTTTGTCCCACCTGTCCCTTCCTTCGTCATTTGCGGTGGAATAGCGAATTCCATATACCACCGCTCAGAATATCAATGCTATCAGGCCGCAAATTCCAGACGTGTACAGTTCTTTGCTGACCTGACCGATCCGGAATTAGCCGCGATAAAACAAGGCTGCCATGGCGTATTCCTACCCATACGCGACGGCGGGGGCACTAATTTGAAAACCGCGGAAGCGTTGGCGCTCGGAAAGTGGGTGGTCGCCACGTCCACCGCGATGAGAGGCTTTGAGACGTTCTTGAGGACGGATGGCGTCGTCATAGCAGACACCCCTTCAGACTTCAGGCAGGCGATGAGGCACGTTCTGGAGCGCCCTCCCCTTGAATTAAATGCGGCTTCCCGCGGAGCGCGCGATGCTCTTTATTGGGACCGCTGTTTCGACGACAGCACTCTGCCGAAGGTCTTCGATGCCGTGCAGCGCCAGACGCCAGAGCCGGAACTCTCACGGGCGCTGCGTTGATCGGCACGCAAGGCCCTGACCGCGACTGCAGCGGCAGAATGTCATCCCATAGATATCGTGCCTAAATGTTGGCTAGCTTATGAGGCAGCAGAGCGCAATTGCGTGGCTATACCGCAACCGTGGAGGAAAACTCGTGAAATCGGTAATTGGCGGCATTGTTCTTGTGGCGCTTGCGGGTCCGGCACTCGCCAACGAGCCCGTTGAGTATTGGGTCGAGTTCAACTGGTCGACCCACCAATGCTCAATAGTGGAAAAGAAGGCTAACGATAATGACTCCTGGAGTCCCCAGGAGCCCACGGCGGCAAACCCAACGCCGAACGCTCCAGCGTCGAGCACGCCAAACATCGGCACCACGCCCACAATGCTGCCGGCCACTTCCTCACCAGCACAAGTCACGGTCGTGCCGGGCCCGTCCGGAGGGCTGTCCGCCGCGGCAGGATCGGCTCCCCCAGCTACCAAGCCAGGCACCCCCGCCGCTACGCCAGGGACACCAGCGGCGACGAATCCCGAGGACACCAAGAAGGATCCCTATGCAGCCACGGAAGCCGCTTACGCGAAGAAGAGGGCGGAATTAGAGGCCTCCGGGAAGGCTGATATACAAACAGAGTTTATTGGCACTGCTCAGCACACCCGTGAACAGGCTCAAGCTGAAATTCAAATAATGCGCAAGTGTGGCGTAGCCAATTAGATAGCGCAGCTAACCCTCGGCGTGGTCAACCTCGTGCTTATACGGAATTGTCTGTAGAACTTGTTGAAACATCGGCGCCTCAACTTTGCGATCAAGCGATAGCCGTCTTGGACAGGGCGGCATCGCGTCGAAACGGTAGGCAGGTAGCCCTTTGCCTCGCTATGCTGCGACGAGAAGATCGCAACGATACAATCATGGGTTGGTCGCGACGCGTGTGACAGCCAATCGTTCCGAGGTGCCCGCCTTTAACTAGGTGAATAATACTGACCTATCTAAAATACCCTATTGCCAACACGGTTAATTTACGTCAACATTTGAATCGATCGGACTAAAATTGGCATTCGTCCGCGAAACTGGGGAACACTTCGCGACGTTCGCTTTGGGAGGATCGGGAATTCCAAAAAGCGTCGCTTGCATCTGCCAGAGAGCCAGCGAGTGCTGCCACGGTTGCTGAAGCTGACGTCAGCAGGCGG
>Ga0208849_1001545_pt1 | contig 15516 bp, 8 predicted proteins | sample NGESurdeep072012_10_FD_184470 | JGI IMG/M metagenome (GOLD analysis project Ga0208849, IMG submission 184470) | Arctic peat soil microbial communities from Barrow, Alaska - NGEE Surface sample 53-3 deep-072012 (SPAdes) | ecosystem: Environmental > Terrestrial > Soil > Wetlands > Peat ...
CGCGCGAGATGCGCTCGCGCATCCGGTAGAATTCGGAAGTGCCATGGCTTGCCTCGCCGAGCAGCACGACGCGCGCATCGCCGATCCGTTCGAGCAGCGGCGCAAGATCGGCGATGTCGATCGAGCCAAACGGCTCGGCCGCGTCGGCAACCCTTTTGACTAGCTTCTCCTCGGCGCTGGCGCCTGTCGGGGGTGCGTGGCGGGGGCGGGTCGGCTGCGGTTCGGTCCATCCTTCCTCGCCGAGCAGTGGAACAAACCGCACATCGGCGAGGTCTTCGCGGCGATATTCGTCCTGCGCGGTCCGCGTCACCCGCACCAGTTCTTGAATATGCAGGTCCGCACCCACCGGGATCACCAGCCGGCCGCCGATTTTCAGTTGGTCTTTGAGAGACTCCGGGATCGACGGACCGCCGGCCGCGACTATGATCGCATCGTAGGGCGCATGCTCCGGCCAACCCTTCGTGCCGTCACCGTGCAGGACATGGACGTTGTGGTAACCGAGATCGGCCAGCGTCGCGGCGGCTTTTTCGGCCAGTGGCCCGTGGCGCTCGACGGTGTAGACATCCGCGGCAATTTCCGAAAGCACCGCCGCCGCATAGCCGGATCCGGCGCCGATCTCGAGAACCTTTTCGCCGCCATGCAGCGCCAATGCCTCGGTCATGAACGCTACAATGTAGGGCTGCGAGATTGTCTGGCCTTCTTCGATTGGCAAGGGAGCGTCATCGTAAGCGAACTCGCGAAGGTGGGCCGGCAGGAAGCCTTCACGGGGCACATTACGCATGGCATTTAGAACCAATTCGGATCTAACGCCGCGCGCGAAGATGGCATTTTCAACCATCTCCTTACGAAGTGCGGAAAACTGGCTCTTCGAAAGCTCGTCCATCGACTCAAATCCTATCGACTTGGACAATCGTTTCGGCAGCTAAACCGATAACGTTCGCGATACGTCGCGAAAATTCTGCGCAACGTCTCTGTTTATTATCGCTTATCGCAGCTGCGTCGCCGAAGCCTTGATCTAAATCAACAAGTTCAATTATACGCGCGCAGTCAAGGCCGCGGTTCAGTCACCCCCCACATGTCGCTGCACCATTCGATCACCATTTTGGCTTTGTCCGCTGAAAAATTGATCTGCGTCAAATCGGTTCGCGCAATGTGTGATTGCCTGAAATTGGGATAATTTTTTAATAAGGGAATAATGCCATGAGCGAGAAGACTCGTTATATTGGAAATGCAGAGTGTCCAGCCTCGGCGGGTTTTACGGAAAAAAAGCGTTTTGAGACGCTGTTAATAGTTCCATCGGAACTTCCTGAAATGCGAGAGGTTGACCAAAAATCAATAGGGGGAACGCTCATGCCCGATAACGTCCCCGATCTGTCGATTTCGGCCGAAAAGCTTTGCTTCATCATTGGAAAGGCGCGGCAATTTGATGCCAAAGACGTCGTGACCGATCCGGACGATTCGTCCAACGCTTCGGATGACGCCATGATATCGGTTCTGGAGGACCATCGCGACGATCCGGTGGTCCAGGAGATCGCCGCCGTAATCTTCGCTATGAGCGAAGATGAGCAGATTGATCTCGTCGCTCTTGTCTGGCTCGGCCGTGGCGATGGGACACTGGAGGATTGGCGTGATTTGCGCGCTGAAGCCGCGCGCGCTCACAACAAGCGCACCGCGTCCTATCTCCTCGGCATGCCGCTGCTTGCCAATCACCTCGAAGACGCGCTCTCGCAACTCGGCATTTCCTGCGACGAATAAGGAAGACGCGGAACGCGCATCTTTCGCCTTTTGTGGCCTTATACGCGCAGACCGTGTTTTCCCAGGAGCTTTACCATTGTCGCTTGCGTACCTTTTTGGCCGCCCTCTTCGGAGAAGGTCACGCGTGAGCCCACCCGCAACTGGGAGAACCCCTCGCCGAGAACGCTGTTGCGATGGAAATACACTTCCTCGCCTTCACCGGTTTCAAGGAAGCCGAAATCTCCGGATGGATCGATCCGCACGACAGTTCCGGTAGGGGGGCCTTCGCGATGCTTATCTTGGCCCTGCGTGCGGTGCGCCTGATCCTGGAGCTGCCTGCGGGCATGCTTGAATGCATCGTTGATCGCAAATGTCAGATCGGAATGCCGCTCGTCCGCCGGCGGCGTCCTTCCCACATTCACCTCGCGGCCATCGGGAAGGCTGAGATGAATATGGACCTCGTATAGTCCGCCTTTGCGGTGACGCTGCCCCGGTGCTTTCAGCACAACGCGGCACGCAGTCACGCGCTCCCAGCGCTGCTCGAGCTCGGCCACATGATTTATGATAACACTCCGAATCTCCGGAGTTGCCGGCATGCCTTGAAATTCGATTTTAAGCGGCGATTCCATGCTTTACTCCTAGAGCGCCATTTCCGGCGCGGTGATTTGTTCCTTCTTGTCCTCGGGAATCTCTGTCATGGTCGCCTCGGTGAGCAGCAGGATGCTGGCAACTGATACGGCGTTTTCGAGGGCGACTCGGACAACCTTGGTCGGATCGATGATGCCCGCCTCCATCAGATCGACGTATTCTTTACGCCCGGCATCAAATCCCTCTGCTCCCTTTCCGCTTAGCATCCGCGCGACCACGACGCCGCCGTCGACCGACGAGTTTTCCGCGATTTGCCGCGTTGGCGCTTCGAGAGCGCGCTTGAGGATTTGCGCCCCAGTTTTTTCGTCGCCTTCGCATTTGGCTTCTTCCTGCGCCACGGCTTCGATGCACCGCAGCAACGCCAAGCCGCCGCCGGGGACAATTCCTTCAGCAACGGCAGCCTTGGTCGCGCTGATCGCGTCGTCGAATGCCTCCTTCTTCGATTTCATCTCCGACTCCGAAGGGGCGCCGACGCGAACAACCGCGACGCCGCCGGCAAGTTTTGCCAGCCGCTCCTGTAACTTCTCTTTATCGTAGTCGCTGGTCGCTTTTTCGATTTCGCGGCGAATCTGCTCAATCCGCGCATCGATCTGCCGACGCTCGCCGGCGCCGCCAATGATCGTGGTGTTCTCCTTGTCGACAACGACGCGTTTGGCCCGCCCCAGTTGCGCGAGGGCGACGTGTTCGAGCTTAATCCCGACTGCTTCGGAGATGACCTGTCCTGCGGTCAGCGCGGCGATATCTTCCAACATGGCCTTACGGCGATCGCCAAAGCCCGGTGCCTTGACCGCGCAACTCTTGAGAGCACCACGAATGTGATTGACAATCAACGTCGCGAGCGCTTCGCCCTCGACATCTTCGGCGACCACCAACAGCGGCCGCGCGGATTTTACGACCTCATCGAGAAGCGGCAGCAAATCCTTGAGGACGCTGATTTTGCGGTCCGAAATCAATATCAGCGCATCCTCCAGCACAGCCTCCATCTTTTCCGGATTTGTGATGAAGTACGGAGAAAGGAAACCGCGGTCAAACCGCATACCCTCGACGACGTCGAGCACCGTTTCGGTCGTCTTGGATTCTTCGACCGTAATCACGCCTTCGCTGCCAACCTTACCGAGAGCATCGGCCACAAGTTCACCAATGGCGGAGTCGTTGTGCGCTGAAATGGCGGCGACCTGTGCCGTTTCGCGGCGGGTCTTGACCGGCCGTGACAAACTCTTCAGGGTTTCAACCGCACGCTTCGTCGCTCGATCGAGACCGCGTTTGATGTCGATCGCACTTGCGCCCGCCACGACGTTGCGCACGCCATCAGCAAAAATGGCATGTGCCAGAATTGTCGACGTGCTAGTGCCGTCGCCGACCATGTCGCCGGTTTTTTCCGCCGCTTGGCGCAGCATACGGGCACCGAGATTTTCCTCCGGATCCTTGAGGTCAAATTCCTTGGCGATAGTGACGCCGTCGTTGCAAACGATCGGCGTACCCCATTTCCTCTCTATCAACACCGCCTTCGACCGTGGCCCGAGCGTTACCCGGATCGCATCGGCTAATTGCGTTGTGCCGCGCAAAATTTTCTCGCGGGCAGCGGATCGAAAGAGGACTTGTTTGTGCGCCATCTTGCCTAGCCTTGAAGAAGACGGGTCACGGCGAATTTGGCTTATATATCGTCGAAACGGCCTCACCCGTCTTTGATACATATCAACGAAATAACGCGAATTTATCGTGAAAAGACACTTCGTGAACTGATGGAAGCTGCCGTCAGACGCAGCCGCGGTCGCCTCGTCGGTCTTCTGCTCGGCAGCGTCTCACAGAAGTTTGCGAGTCTAGCGCCGTGCAAAGTAATGATAGTTCCTTAGCACATGACCGCCATCAATTTGTTGAGGTCCGGGACAGCCTGCGACGGCAAAAAGTGCTTGTACGGGTCAGCGCTCACCTAGTATTCACGCCGTCTGCATCCGAGAACATAGAAAAACGCTCGCGCCGCGCACCACAAAAATAATCTCAAATGGATTCGATCTTCACCTGGGCGCTCAGCCGGTACACGTCGGCGGGTCGGCACAACTCGGTACCCTCATTCATAAGCGCCGCGGCGCCGGCTGCCACGCTAAGACGGAACGCATCGGCAAGACTTGCACCTGTGGCTAGGCTGTACACGAGCGCGCCGAGAAAGCTATCGCCGGCACCGACGGCACTGACCGGCCTAATCGGCAGCCCCTCCGCTCGTAGGGACTGATCGCGGCTGACAATCAGCGCACCGAGATGACCGAGTGATAGTGCGACGATTTCGACTTTTCCCTTTTCGATCAAGGCGCGCGCCATGGCTATCCAGTCGTCTTGAGTACCCAGCTCAGCGCCGACAAGCTCGCTCATTTCATGCAGGTTCGGCTTAATAAGGTAGAGGCCATGTTCGATGGCGACCGCAAGCGGCGGCCCGGAAGTATCAAGAAAGAATTGTGCCCCAAGATTTCGAGCAATTGTCGCCGCCCGCGCGTAGAAATTATCTGGTACGCTTGGCGGCAAGCTTCCGCTGCCTACCACAAATTTCGGCGCGGGTACGGTAGCCGCCAGTGCCGATAGACACTGACGCCATTCCGATCCGTGCAGCGGCTGCCCAGGCAAAATGAAACGGTATTGGGAGTCCTTGCTCAACTCCGAGACGTAGAAGTCCTCGCGGGTCTCGGCCTCGGCCTCGATGATGCGGGTCGTAATTCCTTCGTCGTCGATAAGACGACGAAGCAATTGTCCTGTGAATCCTCCCGCGGGAAGAATGGCCTCGACGTCGCCACCGAATCTCTTAATGACCCGCGCGACGTTGACCCCTCCGCCGCCGGGATCGCGCCGCGATGCTGTGCAGCGCAGCTTGAGCGTCGGAACGACGCGATCGATCGACGTGGAGAGATCGATCGCGGGATTTGGCGTTAAGGTGACGATCTTTGCCATACCAATTGAATCCTACGCTCGTTGGGCGATAAGCGACTGCAAACCAACGAATGCAGGATCGTCATGCAGTATGAGATAAATCGGAATCGCCTCGAGGTAGGGGCTTAGTCGCCCTTTCACCTCGAAACGGGAGCGAAATTGCGATTGCGGCAGAAAATCGCGTATATGTGAGACGATGCCGCCGGCAATGTAGACCCCGCCCTGCGCACCGAAGGTGAGCGCCAGATTGCCGGCGACCGCGCCAAACAGCGCGCAAAAAGTGTCGAGTGCGTCACGGCTGGTCGCGCAACTGCCCGCGGCTGCGGCCTGTGCAATTTCGGCCGCATCGCGTTCTGGCGCAGTCCGCGATTCGAGCGAGGCTATCGTATGGTAGAGATTTTCCAGGCCACTTCCGGATAATGCGCGTTCCGCAGATACATGGCCGAATTGTTGCCGCAACTTTGCGATGATCGCATCTTCGCGCAAAGAACCCCTGGGCAATGTGGCATGACCGCCTTCGCTGCGCACGGCTAGACCACCCTTCTCGCCACGCACATAAGCGGCCACGCCGAGCCCGGTTCCGGGGCCGAGGACAACCATGGGCGCGTTCGCCTTCGGCGCTCGTCCCCCGATCATGCGAAAGTCCTTGGCAGCCAAGTGCGGCAACGACCACGCGAGTGCTTCGAAATCGTTGACGATGTGGACGTCGGAAAAGTTAAAGCGGGCACGAAGCTCGTCCGCAGCGACGATGCATGGGTTATTGGGGAGAGCGCAACGCTCGCCTTCGACGACGCCGGCTACTCCAAATAGCGCATGGCGAATCGCGCTACGGTGGTAATCGGCGACCATCATGTGCTCGATGGAGCTGAGGGTGCCGTTCCTGGACAAGGCAAAGCGTACGTTGGTGCCCCCGACGTCTGCCAGCACTACACCTTTCGATTTGCCGCTTTCTTCCACCCCGGACTCCAATGTTTTACGCTATCTATTTCGCGCTGCCTTGATCACATTGTGATACCGTTCGCGCCCGTTTCTCCGTGTTAGCGGCTACCGCGCAGGTCATTCCGCTGCAGTTGGCGGGGCACTAGCCCGCTCAGCTTCGCTGACCACCTGCATGGTGCGCAGGATGCTCGACGGGTTAACACTGATAGAATCTATGCCGAGCTGTGCGAGATAGCGGGCAATCTCGGGATAATTGGCCGGCGCCTCACCGCAGATACCGACATGACGACCGTTGCGCTTAGCGCCCGCGATCGCCAGCCTGAACATCTCCAGCATGCCTGGATCTCGCTCATCGAAATCGAATGCAACGATTTCGGAATCGCGGTCGACGCCCAACGTGAGTTGCGTCAGATCATTGGAACCAATTGAAAATCCATCAAACAGTTTTGCAAATGCGTCGATCAGAATAACGTTATTTGGAATTTCGCACATGACGTAAATCTCAAGTTCGTTTTCGCCGCGCTTGAGGCCGTGGCCAGACATCGTATCGATTACCCGCTGCGCCTCCGCTATGCGTCGGCAGAATGGCACCATGACGCGAACATTCGTCAATCCCATATCGTCGCGCACGCGCCGCAGCGCGGCGCATTCAAGCGCGAAACCCGCCGCATAGGCGGGGTGCGCGTAGCGGGCCGCACCGCGAAAGCCGAGCATCGGATTTTCCTCCTTCGGCTCGAAGCCTTCGCCCCCTAGCAGTCGGGCATACTCATTGGTCTTAAAATCAGATAGCCGCACGATCACCGGCTTCGGATAAAATGCAGCCGCGATTGTGCCGATGCCCTCAGAGAGTTTTTCGATGAAGTAATCCGCCGGCTTGGCGTAGTTGCCCACAAGCCGTTCAATCGCTTTTCGGGCCGCCGCCGACGCGACCCGTTCCGGGCTGACCAACGCCATCGGATGAACTTTTATGTGTTCGCTGATGATGAACTCCATCCGCGCCAGCCCTACGCCGTCGTTGGGCAGCATCGTCGTTTTGAATGCCAGCTCGGGATTTCCGAGGTTCAGCATTATCGGGGTCTTTGGGCGCCGCAGCTCGGCGAGTGCAAGCCGCGTGGTCTTCACTGGCAGTGCGCCGTCGTAGACGCGGCCGATCTCGCCTTCGGCGCAAGAAACCGTCACTGTTGCGCCGGCTTTGAGCGTGTCCTGCGCACCTTCCGCGCCCACCACCGCCGGCACGCCCAGCTCGCGCGCGACAATGGCTGCATGACAAGTCCGCCCGCCGCGCCCCGTTACGATCGCGGCGGCGATCTTCATGATCGGCTCCCAATCCGGCGTCGTCGACTCCGCAACCAGAACGTCGCCGGGCCTGAAGTCGCCAAGCTGGCGCGCGTCGGCGATGATCCTCACGGGCCCCGTGGCGATTTTCTCGCCGACGGCCCGGCCTTCCACCAATACGGTGCCGGGTACCGCGAGTGCATAAGTCTCAAACGCCGTCGTGGGCCTTCGCGAGACTACGGTCTCGGGCCGCGCCTGGATGATGTAGTGCTGCCCGTCTTCACCGTCTTTAGCCCATTCGATGTCCATGGGCATCGGATGGCCGGCGTGCACCGAGTAATGATCCTCGATCGTGATGGCGTCGCCCGCGAGCTTCAAAACTTCGGCGTCGGTCAGGCAGTAGCGCTCGCGTTCGGCTTCCGGAACGCTCACGTTCTCTGTACCGCCGCCGTGGGCGGCATAGACCATGCGTAACTGCTTGCCTCCCAGCGACCGGCTCAGGACGGTGCGGTGGCCCAAACGGAAGGTCGGCTTGTGGACGTAAAACTCGTCGGGATCGACGGCGCCCTGCACGATGTTTTCGCCGAGGCCATAGACGCCGGTGATGAAAACCACATCGCGAAAGCCGGATTCAGTATCGAGCGTGAAGATGACACCGCTAGCGGCGCGATCGGCTCGCACCATCTTCATTACGCCAACGGACAGCGCGACTTTGAAATGATCGAATCCATTGTCGATCCGATACGAAATGGCGCGGTCGGTGAAGATCGATGCGAAGCACCGACGGCACGTTTCAAAGAGACCATCGGCGCCGCGGACGTTGAGGAAGCTTTCATGCTGGCCGGCAAAGCTCGCATTGGGTAGATCTTCCGCGGTGGCTGAACTGCGTACTGCGACCGCAACGTCGTTGCCGTATTGCCTTTCAAGCTTGAGATAAGCCTGTTCGATCGCGACACGAATATTCTTATTAGCCGTCGCTTCGTAGACGATACCACGTGCCTTCGCGGCACGCTCCTTCAATAGCTCGACGTCTGTTTTATCAAGCTTGTCTAACAAGCCATGGAGAGGTTGCCACGCATTCGCGGCGGTCAGTGCGTCGCGGTATGCTTTTGCCGTCATCGCAAAACCATTCGGCACTCTAACGCCCTGAGCAGAGAGAACCGAATAAAGCTCGCCTAGAGAGGCGTTTTTGCCACCGACTGAAAGGACGTCGTCCGCTCGGATATCGCCGAACCAACGCACATAGGCAGACTGAGACATTGGAATAATCCGCAGTTGCAAACGCAATTTAGCAAGCTAGGAACGACTGGCTTTGATTTCAATCAATTCGCAGCTCTGGCTTGAACGATACAGCCACGAATTGTAATGCACTCCTTTCCTTTAATGTGACATCAAAGTTGGCGCTGTCATCGAGGCAAGGACGCCACGCGTAGCCCCTCCAAGAATGACTTCCCGCAGCCGTGAGTAACCATAGCCCCCCATCACCAGAAAGTCGGCGGACAAGTCTGCGGCGAGCGACAGGAGATTGTTCGCCACGTCAGTCTCTCCGAGAGAGACGCGCCTCAGCTCGACTTTGAGTCCGTGGCGGGCGAGGTGTTGGGCGATGTCTGCGCCGGGCAGCTCATCACTTTTGCCTTTCTCAGCACGGGCTGCGTTACGACTACCATCCCAACACACCATGGCTCGATTGAGCGCAATCGGAATCTTTTGAATATAAAAAACAACAAACATTGGACGCCCCGATTCAAATAGTGCGCCTTCGACGATCAGTGCATCGGGCACGCTCTTGTTGGACTCAGCTTGACGGACGATTGACATCGTATCGGGGCGCTATGCGCGCAAAGGTATCGGACACTTCAGCAATCTCGGGCTCGATAATGTAGGACTCCGACGAAATCCCGGCGCGCCGAACCGCCTCATCGAATCTTGATTTTGCCTGCTTCGCGCCCCACTCATTGACCTCGCGCTGGGCCTCGATATAGTCGATTGGAATACCGCCCATGTCTGATGCCGCAAGATAATTGGTTCGTACAAGAAAGATACGCCTGCAAGGTGCGATCTTTTATCATAATGTTGATGTTTCCGATGTCGCTGGCAGTTATTAGACAAGATGCCGCATCTCTCGCCTTGATCTGGATCAAGGACCTGGCCGCGCTAGCGGCAGAACGTTTTCACAGGTCGCTCGCTTTGACGCTACCTTGTCGAGGGCAATCAAAATTCAAACCGCGACGGTAGCGAGACCTTGGCGATGTCCGTCCTTTCAGCTCTCAAAAAAATCGGGTTACAAAATTGTTCCTATTCCAAACTAAGGCAATACCAACCCGATCGACGCGCTGAAGGTGGTGGTGGCAACGGAGCACCAGCCCTACGCTACGGAACAGAAGGTGCCCTCACATGGCTCGAAAGGTGCCCGATCGGCAAGGATTAGCCGAGGCGAACCTGAAGGCGATGGGCGCGGCCGTCGTCTTCGAGCGGGATCGACAACGGCCTTGCGGTGACTGTCGCGCCATCGAACTCGGCGGCGGCCACACCGCGCTGCACGCTCTGCGGGTTCTCGACGACGATCGCGTAGCGTGATGCGCCGTGCCGGAGCGTGATCTCAAATCGGGGCCAGGATGCCGGGATGCAGGGATCGAGGCTCAGCTTGTCGCCTTCGATGCGAAGCCCAAGAATGCTCTCCACGCCGGCGCGCTGCATCCATCCTGCCGAGCCAGTGTACCAAGTCCAGCCGCCGCGCCCGACGTGGCTAGAAGCGGCATAGATATCGGCCGCAACCACATAGGGCTCGACCTTGTAGCGGTGAATGTCGGTGCGCGTGCGAGCGTGGTTGATCGGGTTGAGCATCCAGAACAACGCGGCCGCCTTGTCACCCTCGCCGAGGCTGGCGAAGGCCATTACCGACCACAGAGCGGCGTGAGTGTACTGCCCGCCATTCTCGCGCACTCCCGGCGGGTAGCCCTTGATGTAGCCGGGGTCGAGCAGCGAACGATCGAACGGCGGCGTGAACAGCAAAGCCAACCCATCGTGGGGCAGGATCAACTCGCGGTCGACGGCGGCCATGGCCTGGGCCGCGCGATCGAGCCGCGCCACGCCGGAGATCACGGCCCAGGATTGTGCGATGGAGTCGATACGGCACTCTTCGTTCGTCGCAGAGCCGAGCGGAGTGCCGTCGTCGAACCAGCCGCGCCGATACCAATCGCCGTCCCAGGCTTGGCTTTCGAAGGCAGTCGCCAGCGCCCGCATGTGCGCCCGCCATTTTGCCGCCCGCGTTCGGTCGCAGCGCGCATCGGCCAAATTTGCGAAGTCGTCGAGCGCGGCGTGTAACATCCAGCCAAGCCAGACGCTCTCGCCCTTGCCGCCTTCGCCGACACGGTTCATGCCGTCGTTCCAATCGCCGCCGCCGATCAGCGGCAGACCATGGCCGCCGACCGCCAGGCTGGCGTCCAGAGCGCGGGCGCAATGCTCGTAAAGGCTGGCGGTCTCGTCCGAGATGGTCGGCAGGAAGAAGCTTTCGCTCTCGCCCGGCTCGAGTGCCGGGCCGGCTAGGAAGGGCGCGACCTCCTCAAGCACGGCGGCATCGCCGGTGACCTTGACGTAGTGCGCGGCCGCAAAGGCGAGCCAGACGCGGTCGTCCGATATGCGCGTGCGAACCCCCTGGCCGGAGTGCGGCAGCCACCAGTGCTGGACGTCACCCTCTACAAACTGGCGGCCTGCCGCTTTCAGCAGGTGGTCTCGTGTAATCGATGGCCGAAGCGTCGCCAGGGCCATGCAGTCCTGCAACTGGTCCCGGAAGCCGTAGGCGCCGCTGGCCTGGTAGAATCCCGAGCGAGCCCAGACGCGGCAGGCGAGCGTCTGATAGGTCAGCCAGCCATTGAGCATGATGTCCATCGACCGGTCGGGGGTCTTCACCTGAACCGTGCCGACAGTCTCATTCCAGAAGTGCCGGACATCCGATAACACAGCGTCCAGATCGGTCTCGCGGTAGCGGGCAATCAGCGACCCCGCCTCGGTTTCATCCGGAGCATCACCGAGAAAAAAGACAATCTCTACGACGCCGTTCGGCGCGATCTCGATCGAGGTCTGGAGAGCGGCGCAGGGATCGAGTCCCGATCCCACCCGTCCCGAGAGTGAGTTTCCGTTGACCAGGGCCGCCGGCCAGGCCAGCGCCCCGTTGCGGCCAATGAACTCTCGGCGGTCGCCGGTCCAGCTCGTCTGGCGTCCCGCGAGGTCGGCGAAGGCGACTCGATCGCCGAACGCCGGATTCCACGGGTTCTTCGCGAGCATCGCCCCACTACGGACGTCGATGCGCGTGGTCACGATCGGCGCTCCCGCCGCCCGGGTGGCGCCGAGAACCCATTCGACGTACGCGGTCACCGACAGTCGTCTGGCGCGGCCTAAAAGGTTGCGCAGTTTCAGCCGCGAGATTTTAAGAGGATCGGCAAGCGGCACATACTCGATCAGCTCGGCGGCGATCCCGTACGAAGCGTGTTCGAAACGGCTGTAGCCCCATCCATGCCGCGCCACATAGGTTGCCGCTTCATCGCGGATTGGAAGCGCAGTGGGGCTCCAAAGATCTGCGGTCTCTTCGTCCCTGAGATAGAAGGCTTGGCCAGGCCGGTCGGTAACAGGGTCGTTGGACCATGGGGTCAATTGATGCTCGCGGCTGTCCACCGACCATGCGTAGCCGCCGCCCTCAGCGGATACCTGGAAGCCGAAGCCGGGATTGGCCACCACGTTGATCCACGGGGCAGGGGTTGATTGGCCTGGCCCGAGGATGATCACATATTCTCGGCCCTCTGCGACGAAGCCCCCCAAGCCGTTGAAGAATTCTACGCCCGGTGCCGGACGCGACACCTGAAGCTCGGAAGCGGGCGCTGCTCGCATTGCCACGGGCCGAGGCGAGGGCCTAGCCTCGGGCGCGCGCTCAAACTGATCGGCGAGCCGGCCGCGCGCTCCTAACAGGACGACACGTGCGACGGACTCGAGGAGGGCCCGTGCCTCAGGTGAGATCAGGTCGGCTCGCAGCATGAAGGTGTGCCCGGGCGGCCGCTCGTCGCCGATTTGAGGGCGCGACTGGCTGGCCCTCACCATAGTCTCGAGCGCGATCTGAAGTTCCTGCATATAGGATGAGGTGCGCTCGTTGAGGATGACCAGGTCCACCGCCAGCCTCTTCATCCGCCAGTATTCCACCGCCTGGAGCGCTTCGCCGGCGACGTCCAGTTGGTCGACGCCGGAGATGCGCACCAGGATGATCGGCAGATCACCGGATATCCCCAGGGGCCACAGACCTGGCTGCCCGCCACTGCCGTCTTTAATGGTCTCCGACGACGGACGCAGCATCGGCGCGGCGTAGACGATGTGTCCGGCCAGGCGCTGGTATTGACCCGCCTTGCTCCGGTCGATGCCGAGGTGGTGCAACTGCACCTGTGCCTGGGTCCAAGCGAGCGCGGCCGCGCGTTCGAACGCGCTGACGTCATGGTGCTTGTCGATTAGATCCAGGACCTCCGCGCGCGATGAGGCGACCATCGTCCAGAAATCGACGCGGGCCGTCGCTCCTGGCGCAATGCGGACACGCCGACGCAGTGCGAAGATGGGGTCAAGCACCGCTCCGGTAGCGCCCGACAGCGGACGGCCACTCATCACTGCGCTCGCCGTGCGCGCGCTGCCGCCGCGGCCGAGGAACCGCATACGATCGGTCTCGAACTCGCGCTTGCCAACGGCCTCGCCATCGACAACCGCCAGGTGGGCGGCCCAAATCTGCGGTTCCGTCGGTGCTCGCTGCCGCCGCGTCGCGACGATTGCGCCCAGGCTGGCGAGGTGCTCGGTCTCGATGAACAGTTTCGAGAACGCCGGATGCGCCACGTCCGAGGCGTGGGGCGCCAGGACCAGCTCGGCGTACGAGGTCACCTCGACTTCGCGCGGGCGATCGCCGAGGTTTGAGATGGTGACCCGGCGGACCTCCGCGTCGTCCTCCGCGGAGACGAGCACTTGGAGGCTGGTCGCAAACACCCCATCGCGGCGCGAGAACTCGGCGCGATCCTCATTGAATTTGACCTCGTACGCTACGGGCTCGGTTACGGCCGACTGGTACGCCGCCGACCACACCTCGCCGCTGGCGGCGTCCCTCAGGAAGACAAAGGAGCCCCAATCGTCGCAGGTGGCATCCTCTCGCCAGCGGGTCACCGCCAGATCGCGCCAGATGCTGTAACCGGATCCGGCGGCCGTAAGCATCACGGTATAGCGGCCGTTCGAGAGCAGCTGGGTGGCCGGCGTGGCGCTCGACGGACTGGCCGTTCGCCAGGCGCCGGGTTCCTCAGTCTCGTGGATTCTGACCGCCGACATCGTCTCCGAGATCGACGGTGGGGCCGTCATGACTTCGCGAGGCACGCGCTCCTGCATAAGGAGTTCGGTCGCCTGGACCATCGGCTCGGCATGGAAGCGGCTGCGCATCAGGCCATCCAGCAAGGCATTGGCAATGGCAGTGATCGTCATCCCTTGGTGGTGTGCCATGAACGCGCGCACGATGGCGACGCGCTCGCCGTCCGGGACCCGGGCCCGCGTGAAGTCCAGCGCCTCGTAGAAGCCGTAGCGGCCGCACCCGCCGATGGCCTGGAGGCGCTCGAAGTTCCGCGCGGCGGCCTGCGGGTCAATCATGCTCGCCAAGGCGCTGGCGTATGGCGCGACGACGGCGTTATCGGCTAGCCCGCGCTTGAGCCCCAGCCCCGGCACACCGAAGTTAGAATATTGATAGGTGAAATCCAGGTCGCGCGCGTTGTAGGCCGACTCTGATATGCCCCAGGGCAATCGCAGCGCCGCCGCGTATTCGATCTGGCGTCTGACGATGGACTGATTAGTCTGCTCGATCAGGCTGCCGGCCGGCGGCCTCATGACGATGGACGGCATCAGGTACTCGAACATCGATCCGGACCACGAGATCAGCGCCGCGCCGTTCGCCACCGGAGTCACCGCGCGCCCCAGGCGGAACCAGTGCCGCGTGGGCGCGTCCCGCTTGGCGATGGCCATAAAGCTCGCCAGTCTCGCCTCCGACGCGAGAAGGTCATAGCAATTGGGATCTAGCGCGCCCTCGGACGCCTGGTAGCCGATCGACAGCAACAGGCGGTCGGGGTCGAGCAGAAAGTCGAATTCCATCGTCAAAGCCATCGATCGTGCGGCGTCCTCTAGCGCGAGTAGCCGCATCGCCAAGAGGCCGGCCAGCGGCTGGCCTAGATCGCGCTGGTGCCCTTCAATGCAGGCGCGGATCGCGTCCGCCCAGAACTGCAGGTCCGCTCCGTCCCGGTCGTATTCTTCAAGGGCGATCTCGCGGACCGTGTCGGCCAAAATCCCGGCTTGCTCTGAAAGCGCCGCAATCCGCTGCTCGACGCCGGAGTTCACGGCGGCGTTCTGAGTTAGGCCCGCCGCGAGCCGCTCAATCTCATCGTCGAACCGCCGCCAATAAACGGCCTGTGGCTGGCGCAGGTCCCGCAGCCGAAGCGCTTCGCCACGCAACAGGTCGACGGCGTCGGCGACACCCTGGAAACGCTGCTGTTCCGTCAGCGCCACATCGCGCCACTCATGGCATGCGTTGGCCAGCGCGATCAGGTGTCCGGCCAGGTTCCCGCTGTCTACCGAGGATACGTATTGTGGATCGAGCGGACGCAGGTCGCGTGTGTCGTACCAATTGTAGAAATGGCCGCGGTGCTTGGCCATGCGAGCCATGGTCGCCAGCGTCGCCTCCAGCCGCTCCACGGCCTTGAGCGTCCCGATCCAGCCGAAGTCCCGCGCGCATGCGACTGACAGCAGGTAGAGGCCGATGTTGGTCGGCGACGTGCGATGAGCGAGCACCGGCTCGGGCGTTTCCTGGAAGTTGTCGGGTGGCAGACTGTTGTCGCCCGCCGTGACGAAAGCCTCGAAGAAGCGCCACGTCCTCCGGGCGACCAGACGCAAACGATGCACGTCGGCTTCGGCTAGCAGCCTGTCGGACTGAAGTTCACAGCGCGATCGCCA
>Ga0208849_1001546_pt1 | contig 15515 bp, 18 predicted proteins | sample NGESurdeep072012_10_FD_184470 | JGI IMG/M metagenome (GOLD analysis project Ga0208849, IMG submission 184470) | Arctic peat soil microbial communities from Barrow, Alaska - NGEE Surface sample 53-3 deep-072012 (SPAdes) | ecosystem: Environmental > Terrestrial > Soil > Wetlands > Peat ...
TCCTTCCGCCCATAAGCCGATGCGCTTTGAGGCCCCATGGCCCCAGGATTTCGCGGAACTGGTGACCGCCTTGCGGCTGCTGTCCCCGACGCAACGCTGACAGGTTTGCGCGGCTGGCTTGCGGGTCTTGCAACTCGCAAGCCCAATCCTACATACCCATTTCGGCCATATTCGCCCGACGTGTTGTCCAACTACGGTTGTCGCGCGTTTTCCTTGATGGATGCGCGCGCGTATTGTAGCCCGGGCGGTCCAAGGCGGCCGATGGGGTCTGAAAAATGAGCAGTCGCGGAATGCCGGCGCTTCAGGGCGAAGGCGGGCTATCGAGATACCTTACCGAGATTCGGAAGTTCCCGCTTCTGACGCCGGAAGAGGAATACATGTTCGCCAAACGTTGGCGCGAACATGAGGATCCGGAGTCGGCGCGCAAGCTGGTCACCAGCCATTTGAGATTGGTGGCGAAAATTGCCATGGGCTATCGCGGTTACGGTTTGCCGGTTGCCGAGATCGTTGCAGAAGGCAATGTCGGGCTGATGCAGGCCGTCAAGCGCTTCGAACCCGAGCGGGGCTTTCGGCTTGCCACCTATGCCATGTGGTGGATCAGGGCTGCGATTCAGGAGTTCATCCTGCGCTCCTGGAGTCTGGTGAAGATGGGCACAACCGCCCATCAGAAGAAGCTTTTCTTCAACCTGCGAAAGGCAAAGAGCCGGATCAACGCGCTTGAGGAAGGCGATCTGCGGCCCGAGCAAGTGACCGAAATCGCGACCAAGCTTGCCGTGCCCGAAGTGGAAGTCGTGAACATGAACCGGCGCCTGGCCGCGCCCGACTCGTCGCTGAATGCGCCGCTGCGCTCGGATTCGGAATCGGAATGGCAGGACTGGCTGGCAGATGACACGATCGACCAGGAGACGCGGCTGGCCGAATCCGAAGAGATGGGCGAGCGCCATGAACTCCTGTCGGCGGCACTGGGCGAGCTTACGGAACGCGAGCGGCACATCATCGAGGCCCGCAGGCTGCGCGACGATCCCGTTACGCTCGAGGAACTGTCAAAAAAATACGATGTGAGCCGCGAGCGGGTTCGCCAGATCGAAGTCCGTGCGTTTGAAAAGCTGCAATCGCAGATGAAGCGCGCCCTTGTGGAAAAACGTCGTCACACGCTGACGCCGGCCGGTTAGCCCACCCATACGAGATTGCGCAGCCCGCTATGCGGCAGTTCCGGCGAGATCGTGGATGCTGCGTGATTCTCCTTCACCAAGTGCGCAATTCGCCGCGCCAACGCACGGCGACTGGGTCCCCGATCTGCGCCGCGCAAAGCGCGGCTTGTCGGGGATGACAGAAAAGTTATTGCAAGTGAACCTCGCCGCCATCCACGCATGTCATTCTCGCGCAAGCGAGAACCTAGCCAGCGTGCGTCTGCGCGCTGAATAAAATGCGCGCTTAACAGGAGAAAGGACTCCTGCGGATCGCCGATCGTCCTCGGTCCTCTGCGTCTCCCTCTCTCCGCGTGAATCATTTGCCGGGACAAATGAAAGCCTGAGCAGGGAACCCATCCCGCGTACAAAACCTCTTGTTGATGACGAAGCTTGCGCGATGATTCGGGAAATTCCCCGGACCGTCCTGCGTTTGCGCAGGAATGACCTTGGACCTTATCTGTCGGGTGCGGACGAACAGCCCACCCCCAACGAACGTGTCATCAGCACGGTGTCCACCCAGCATCCGCGCTTCCAGCCGATGGCCGGCAGCAACCCCGCATGAGTGAATCCGAGGGCGGCATGCAGGCCGATCGATGACTCATTTGCGCTGTCGCCGATCACCGCGATCATCAGGCGGTATCCGTCGGCTTCGCAGCGCGCAATGAGCGCGGAAAGCAGCGCGCGCCCAACGCCGCGGCGAGCAGCAGCGGGCGCCACATAGACCGAATTCTCGCAGGAGAACCGATATGCCGGTCGCGGCCGATAGGGCCCAGCATAGGCGTAACCAAGAATGTCGCCTGCGTCTTCAGCGACAAGATAGGGAAATCCGCCGGCAAGCAGCGCGGCGCGGCGGCGAGCGATTTCCTGTTCGGAGGGAGGCTCCAACTCGAAACTGCCCAGGCTATGGCTGACCCAATGCGCATAGATGTCTGCCACTCCCGCCACATCGTCATCGCGGCTGTCGCGGACATCAAGGGTTCGGTCTGCCATTCGGCTCACGTTGCGCTGCGCACCGCCACTACCGGATTTGTCGTCTGTAGAGTCATGCGCCGCAGTGGTGCAAGAGCATATTGCAACCATCGGACTCCCCGCCTCGCCCGAAACGGCGTCAGGAACGTTTGCGGGTCGTGAGGGGTTGTGCTTACGCCTAAGGACTTCAGGGAGAACATTTCCTATGCGCATTATTCTCATCGCCGCCGCTTCGGCATTGGCGAGCAGCATCGCCATGGCCCAGGACCAGTCACAGCCCGCGCAGTCCGGGCCGCAGAATCCGGCGGTCCAGACGCAGAGCGGAAACAACGCGAGTGCCCCCGTTTCCGGCGCCAACAGCTTCACGCGCGGGGAAGCCATGTCCCGCATAAAGGCCAAGGGTTATGCCAATGTTTCCAATCTCGCCAAGGACAATAATGGCGTGTGGCGCGGCACGGCCCAGAAGGGCGGTCAGACGGTCCAGATCAGTGTCGACTATCAGGGCAATGTGAATCCGCAGTGATGGCCCACTCAGGCGAAACCAAGGAGCAAGAGATATGACGGTTACGATTTCTCGACTTTACGACAGGTATGAAGACGCGGAACGCGCGGTGCGCGACCTTGAGGCGGCCGGGATCAGCCATGGCGATATCAGCATCGTCGCAAACAATGCGGACGGCCGGTACGGCAAAGGCAATAACGCGGCCACCGGCGCCGGTATCGGCGCGGTCGTTGTCGGAGCTGCCGGACTGCTGGCCGGGTTGGGACTCCTGGCCATTCCCGGTATTGGTCCGGTCGTAGCGGCCGGCTGGCTTGTATCCACCGGCGCGGGTGCCGTGGCCGGTGCCGCGGCGGGCGGCATTGTCGGCGCCCTCACATCGGCCGGCGTCAGCAAGGAGGACGCCCATGTTTATGCCGAAGGCGTGCGTCGGGGCGGCACTTTGGTCAGTGCACGCGTCCCCGATACCGAGCGCAGCCGCTACGAACAAATCCTCAATCGCTCGTCAGTCAATATCGCAGAGCGAGGCGCTTCCTATCGTCAAGCGGGGTGGACGGGATTCAGCGACGACGCCCCTGCCTACAAGCCCGATCCAGCCAGATCGTCGGAAGCCAATACAACCCTTCGATGAAGTCGAAATTGGCGGGAATGCGCGCGGCGTTCCCGCCAATGACAGCACGGCTCCAAGGTCAGGACGATTCGCGGGCCTGTTGGATGGCCGGCAATACGATATCGTTCAGCGTATTGCCGACAAGCGGCCCGGGATAGCGCAGCCGGACGATACCCTTCCCGTCGATCACGAATGTTTCGGGCACGCCATAGATGCCCCATTCAATCCCTGTCCGGCCATCGGCATCCAGATCGATGCGTGAAAATGGATTTCCAACTTCGTTGAGAAATGTGCGCGCCCTGGCTGGCGCGTCCCTGTACACAAGCCCGTAGAGTGTCACGCCCCTTTCGCGGGCCAGCGCCTGAAGTGCCGGCGCCTCGACGCGGCACGGCACACACCACGACGCCCAGAAGTTGACGACACTGACGTGACCGGATTTCAAGTCCGCGGTTGTAAAGCTCTCTGTGCCGCCATCGAGAGCCGGCAACGAAATCTGCGGCGCCCGATGACCTATCAGGACTGAGGGGAGTTCATCCGGCGGCGGCCCGTTCAGGCTCACGAAAAAAAACGCAGCGAGCGCCAGAAGAGCCAAAATCGGAAGCAGATAGAGCGCCCGCGTGAGCACGGTACGAGTCAAGAGTCGCCGCCCTTCTCGAGTTTTCCCATCAGTGCTTTGGCCTTTGCATAGGAGCGCCATGTGAGCCCAATCGCGATTGCCAGTCCGGCAAAGCTGACGCCATAGGCCGGCCAGACGAACGCCGCATAGCCGCCCATCGCAAAGAATTGCGTCATCGCGCAGTCTCCCGGGCGAGCAGCGTGCGGCAGCGCCGAGTGAGAATTTCGGTGCGGATGCGAACGAGCCAGAGCGTGAGGAACAGGAATGTATAGCCGAACGCCATCAGAAGAAGCGGCCACAGAAAAACGGGGGCTATCAGCGGGCCGCTGCTGCGGAAAATGCTTTCGCCCTGATGCAACGTGTTCCACCAATCGACCGAGAACTTGACAATGACCACGTCTACGGCGCCGACGAGAGCGAGCACGGCGGCCGCGCGCGCCGCCCGAACGTCGTCCTCGATCGCGTTCCACAACGCGATGTAGCCCAGGTAGAGAAAGAACAGGATAAGGAACGATGTCAGCCGCGCATCCCATACCCAAAAGGCGCCCCACATGGGCTTTCCCCACAACGAGCCCGTAATCAACGCCAGGGCGGTGAAGAGTGCGCCCAGCGGCGCCGCGCTCTTCGCGGCGAGATCCGCAAGCGGATGGCGGTTGACCAGACCGACGATGGATGCCGCCGCCATCAACCCATAGGCCATCATCGCGATCCAGGCTGCCGGCACATGTACAAACATGATGCGCACGGTGTCGCCCTGCTGGTAGTCGGGCGGCGAGAGAAACAGGCCCAAACCGAGCGCGACTGCAATCAGAACGGCGGCGGAGGCGGCCAGCCACGGCAGCGCGATACCGCTGACGTCCATGAAACGCTTGGGATTGGCAAGCTCGAACATCGTTGCCCCTCTAGGCTTTTGGCCTACGGCCAGCAAGGGCGGTCATGCCGCCAGATGCAGGCGCAAGGCCGCGGCGGTGGCAAACGGCGCCAGAAGCACCGATGCCAGCGAAAAAGCCGCCAGCAGCGGTAACGCCCCGTTCGACATCCCGTCCAGCGTTGCAAGCACCGCACCTGTTCCAAAAATCACGACCGGGGTCAGAAGAGGCAGCACGATCAGCGGCAGGATCAATCCGCCGCGCCGCACACTGATCGTGAGCGCCGCGCCAATTGCACCGATCGCACTGACCGCGGGTGTTCCGACGAGAAGCGAAATCGCCAGCGCCACACTCGCGGCCTGCGGCAGGCGGAACAGCAGCGCAAGCAGCGGCGAGACGAGCGTCAGCGGCAATCCGGACGTTAGCCAGTGCGACACAATTTTTGCCAGCGCCACCCCCTCAAGTGACAATGGCCCGAGCGCCAGCAAGTCGAGACTTCCGTCTTCATAATCCGCTTCGAACAGGCGGTCGAGCGACAGCAGGCACGCGAACACGGCAGCCACCCAGACAACGCCGGCCGCCATGCGAAACAGAAAGGATGGATTGATGCCGATGCCCAGAGGAAAAAGCGCGGTCGTCGCTGCAAAAAAAGAAATGGCGAGAAGAACGCTGCCGCCCGCGCGCGTGGCGATGTGTAAGTCCCGGCTCACCAGTGCCGCGAAACTGATCACAGGGGAGCCAACGACAGATGCCGACCTGGAATGCCGAGCGGCTCATGGGTGGCCGCGACAACCATTCCCCCGTCTCGACAGTGCTGCACAATCAACTCCGCGACGAGAGCCCGGCCCGCGAAATCGAGCATCGACATCGGCTCGTCCATAAGCCACAGCGCGCGGTTGGCGAGGGTCAATCGGGCCAGGGCCACGCGCTTCTTCTGCCCGGCGGAAAGATATTGGACCGGCAAGTCACGAAACCGCTGCAGCCCCAATCTGTTCAACGCCTGCTCGACATCTGCGCCGCGGTGGAAGCGGGCGAAAAACCTCAGCGTCTCGTGGGGCGTCAATTGGGGCTTGATCCCGTCCTGATGTCCCAGCCAGCCAATGTATGGCGACCATTCTTCCACCTCCGACAGCACCAGGCCACCTGCGGTTCGCAACGCGACCGATCCCGCGCGTGGCTTGAGAAATCCTGCGATCAAACGGAGGAGCGAAGTCTTGCCGGCGCCGTTTGGCCCTTCGACCAAAAGCACTTCGCCCGCGGATACTTCAAAGCTCAAGTCCCGGAACAGCGGATGATGGCCGCGCTGCAGCGCGAGCTTTTCGCCGCGAAGGCCCCCCAGCGCCGCCACCCTTAATACATATGCTGGCCGCCGTTGATCGACAGCGTAGAGCCCGTGACAAATCCTGCCTCATCGGCAACGAGAAACAGCACGCCGCGTGCAATCTCGGCGGCATTGCCAAGGCGTCCCACCGGAATCCTGGCGACGATCTTTTCGAGCACGTTGGGCGGCACGGCGGCCACCATGTCCGTATCGATATAGCCCGGCGCGATGGCATTGACGGTAATCCCTTTGGGCGCACCTTCCTGTGCCAGCGCCTTGGTGAATCCGTGAATGCCGGATTTTGCGGCGGCGTAGTTGACCTGCCCGTATTGTCCGGCTTGGCCGTTGATCGAACCGATATTGACCACGCGGCCGAACCCGCGCTCCAGCATGCCGTCCCAGCAGGCTTTGCACAGATTGAAACAGCCGCCGAGATTGGTATCGACGACTTCGTCCCAGCCGGCACGGTCCATCTTGCGCATCGTGGCGTCGCGCGTGATGCCGGCATTGTTGACGATAATCTCCACCGGTCCGAGGTCGGCCACGACTTTTGCTACGCCGGCGACGCACGCCTCGTAGCTCGCGACATCCCATTTGTAGACGGGGATTTTGGAGCGCTCGGAAAACGCGGCGGCGCGCTCGTCGTTGCCGCAATAGGTGGCGGCAACCTTGAATCCCGCCTTTTGCAACGCCACGGAAATCGCTTCGCCAATGCCTCTTGTTCCGCCCGTGACGATTGCAACGCGCGCCATCGGCTCCTCCATTCTTCGCCTGATCGCTTATTCATGCCGCCCTTTGCACCGTGGCCGCAAGGGCTTAGCGCTCAACGCAGAGCGCGATCCCCATGCCGCCGCCGATGCACAGTGTTGCAAGGCCTTTCCGGGCATCGCGCTTCTGCATTTCGAACAACAGGGTCACGAGCACGCGCGCGCCCGAAGCGCCGATCGGGTGGCCGATGGCAATGGCGCCGCCGTTGACGTTCACCTTCGCGGTGTCCCAACCCATGTCCTTGTTGACCGCACAGGCCTGGGCCGCAAAGGCTTCGTTGGCTTCGACGAGGTCCAGATCGTTCACGCTCCATCCGGCTTTCTTCAGGGCCGCCCGCGAAGCGGGAATGGGGCCAGAACCCATGACGGCGGGATCGACCCCGGCATGGGCCCATGAAACGATTCGGGCGAGCGGCTTCAGCCTCCTCGACTGGGCCTCCTTGCCGCTCATCAGGATGAGGGCGGCCGCGCCATCATTGATGCCCGACGCGTTCGCCGCGGTGACGGTACCGTCCTTCTGAAAGGCGGCCTTGAGGCTGGAGATGGCTTCGAACGTCACCCCGTCGCGGATGAATTCGTCCGTGTCCACCACCAGCTCGCCTTTGCGCTCCTTGACCGTAACCGGCGCGATCTCTTCCTTGAATCGCCCGGCTTTCCGGGCCGCTTCCGCCTTGTTCTGGGAGGCGACGGCGAAGCGATCCTGCGCCTCGCGGGTAATCTGCCATTCGCGGGCCACGTTCTCGGCGGTGACGCCCATGTGGTAGCCGTGGAAGGCATCCCACAGCCCGTCCTTCAGCATCGTATCGATGAATTCGACCGCTCCCATCTTTTGTCCGGCGCGCAGATAGGCCGCATGCGGCGCGTGGCTCATGGATTCCTGTCCGCCGGCGACGACGATGGCGGCATCGCCGTTCAGGATCGCCTGATAGCCCAGTGCAACCGCGCGCAGGCCCGAACCGCAAAGCTGGTTTACCAGCCATGCCGGCGTTTCCACGGGGATGCCGGCGGCGATCGCGGCCTGGCGGCCGGGATTCTGCCCTTCGCCCGCCGTCAGGACCTGCCCGAGAATGACTTCGCAGATATCCCCGGGCGCCACGTCCGCGCGGGCCAACGCCGCCTTGATCGCCACTTTTCCCAATGCGTGGGCGGGAACGCTGGCGAAGACGCCGTTGAAGCTCCCCACGGGCGTGCGGGCGGCGGATACGATGACCACATCTGTCATGGAGAGCCTTTCTCGGGGTCGCAGGATTGTTGCAGGTGCACAAAATGCCGCGAATGCGGCTGGCGGTAAACTGTGGCAAATGTGCCTTTGAACTCAAGGGCTTGCAGGTGGGGCTCCCTGCCGCGGTGCGGAATTCCGTATCGAAAACACTGGACAGGGTTGATCCCGTAATGGTGTTCTGACAGAGGAATACGCGGTGCCCTCAAGGCGCCCGCCGACCGAGGGAACACTGTGACGGACGCACGCAAAGACGGCCCGGTCATCATCAAGAAATACGCCAACCGGCGCCTCTACAACACGCAGACTTCGAGCTACGTCACGCTGGATCATCTTTGCGAGATGGTGAAGGAAGGCGTGGAATTCGAGGTTCGCGACGCGCGCACGGGCGATGAAATTACCCGCTCGGTGTTGACGCAGATCATTTTCGAGGAGGAGGCAAAAGGGCAAAACTTGCTGCCGATCCGCTTCCTGCGGCAGCTTATCCGGATGTATGGCGACAGCTTGCAGGCGTTCGTGCCCGGCTATCTCGATATGTCCATGGAAAGCTTCACGAAAAACCAGGATGGCATCCGCAACCGGATGACGGAGGCGTTCGGCGGCGGCAGCCAGGCGCTGGAGGCGATGACGCGGCAGAATCTCGCGATGTTCGAGCGCGCCATGCGCATGTTTACCCCGTTCGGGCTTCAGGCCGGGCGCAACGAAGCCGAGCAGGCGCGGACTTCGGCCAATGGTGCCACCGAATCCAGGCCGAAACAATCGGACGACATCAGCGAGCTCAAGAGCGAGATCGAGGCCATGCGCCGACAGCTCTCGGAGCTGGCGCGGGAGCGCAAATAGCCCCGGCGACGAAGCCGGACAAGATATGCGCTTTCCTTACGTCCGCGTTGTCGTTTTCTATCAACCGCGATGCACCCGTCTTGTCGCGGCCATGACTCCTTCTTGCTTGCTTGATGTCGTTTCGCTGACGGTGGGCACCTCAGCCTTCGCCCAATCCGGTTCGAGCAGCGGTTCGCCGAAATGGAAGCCCTGGAAATAATCCACCCCGAAGCTTTCCAGCAGCCGGACTTCTTCCGCCGAACCCACCCACTCGGCGACGGTCCTCAGATCGAAGTTCCTGGCGAGGTCCACCAGGGTGCGCACGAAAATCTGATTGTCGGGCGATTGCGCGAGGCCCTTCACATAGGCGCCGTCGATCTTGACCATGTCGACGCGCAGCATCTGCAGGTTGCGGAACGACGTGTAGCCCGCTCCGAAATCGTCGATGGCGACGCGGCAACCCATCGCACGCAGCTTGGAGATGAAATGCGTGCTGGTCTCGAAATCGTCGAGCGCCGCGGTTTCGGTGAGTTCGACGATCAGCCGCGGCGCGACGCAGCGGTGTTCGCGGATATAGTCGATGAAGGATTCCAGCCACGAGGGATCGCCCGCCGTGGTGCCGGAAACATTGACCGCGAGCGTGACATCGCGATGGGCGTGAAGCTGCGCAATCGTCATTTCCAGCGCCCGGCGGTCGACCAGCCTGACGATGCCGAGCTGCTCGGTGGCGGGAATGAACTGCCCGGCCGGCACGATGCCGCCGTCCGGTTGTCTGATCCGCAGCAGGCATTCGAAATGCGCGGGGCGCTGCGTCGCGGCGCTGACGATCGGCTGGTAGGCGAAGACGATGCGTTCGTCTTCCAGTGCGGCGACAACTTCATCGGCAATGGTCATCAGACGCAGCCGCGCCATCGTGCGTTGCGGCGACGGCGCATAGACGGCGAAGCCGTTGCGGCCGCCCGCCCGGGCGCGATCGAGCGCCTCTTCGGCGCGCAGCATCGCTTCCTGGCCCGACGAAGCGCCCGACGGCAGCCAGACCGCGCCGACGCTGATCGTCGCCGAAACGGTTCCCCCGCGCGTCTGGATCACCTCGCCGCGCACGCTTGCGCGCAGGCGCTCCGCCGCGCCGCGCATCTCGGCGTCGCTGCAATCGGCCAGAATGATGCCGAGCTTGTTGCCGGCCGAACGTCCCACGATGTCGCTGCTTTTGAGAGTACCGGCGATGCGCTCGCCCACCGCGACGATGACCTCGTCCGCCGCGCCGAAGCCATAGGCCTCGTTGATGAGCGCCAGACGGTCGATCGCCGCCACCAGATAGGCGCAGCTGCGTTTTCCCACCTTCGCGGCTTCGATGGCGGGCGCCAGCTCGGCGCGCAGGCTGGTGCGGTTCAATTGTCCGGTCAGTTCGTCGCGCGTGGCGAGATAGGTGAGCCGCTGTGCCTCGCGCTTGCGCTCGGTGACAATTTGCAAAGTGCCCGCGAGCCGCTCCGCGTTGCCGCACGCGTCGGGCAGGCGCGCGCCGCGCATCTCGAACCATACGGCCCCCATCGCGGAGGTCGCTTCGAATTCGAATGTGAAGGAGGTTTCGTTGAAGGCGGTTGCGGCGGTCACCGCTTCGAGCTGCTCGCGCCCGCGCCGGCTCATCCAGCCGCGCAGCGCCGCGCCGCGCGCCAAACGTCGGGGATCGGAGTGCAGCGCCAGAATGTCCAGCGCGCCATCCCAGGCGATGCGATCCTCGGCCATCGTCCAGTCGAAGGTCGCCGCGCCGGCGGCCCGGATCGCAAGTTGCAGGCGCTCGATCCCTTCGCTGCCCGCGAGCGCGGCAATGCATTCGGCCGGCTTCATGCGCATCCGTTCCCCTCAGGACAACCCACCATAAGCAGCCGTTTTCGGCCTTTGATGCATCATACGCGCGGGCAATTAAGAAAGCCGGAATTTCCGCGCGCCGGCGTGTATGGCGCGCCAGGCGATCCGCGACAGCGTTAACGCACGGTTACGAAGAGGCGGATGGCCGCAACAGGGGTGTGCGCGCCGCGTGTGTTCCCCCACGTGCGGATGCGGCGTTCGTGTCGCGCGGCGCTGTCGCGACCAACCGGCAAGCATAGCCGGTGTCGTTCCTCGAAAGATGTTCACGCGGAGACAAGGAGAACGCGGAGCAGGTGCGAGGCCGCACAAAGCGCCAGACGGGATTTCCGGCGAGATCGTGGATGCAACCTGTTCCCGTCTTACCGAGTGCGCCATTCGTTGCGCAGGCTGAGCGCCGATATAGAGAAACGGACTCCTGCGGATCGTCGGTCGATCTCGGCCCTCCGCGTCTCCCTCTCTCCGCGTGAATCATTCGCCGGGACAATCGAAACCCTAAGTCGTGAGCCCACCCCACGTGCAAAACCCCTCGCTGGCGGAGAGGCTTTCGCGGTGATCAGGAAATTCCCCGGAAAGCCATGCTTTGTGCGCGTTCAGGGGCTGTCCAGGAATGCGGCGCCGATGACGCGGCCGTAGCCGCCGCCCTCCTGCACGATGACCGCCACCTTATCGTGCGGCTCGCTCATCAGGTCCTGGCGGGGCAGATCCAGCGAAACCTGCTGGCCCTTCCAGATGCCGACCGCTTTCACCTCGCGCACGACATTGCGGTAGGTCATGCTGCGGCCGTCGTTCTCGCCGCCATGAATGGCCACCGTCGCCTTGCCGAGAATCTCGAATATCCAGATCGTCGCCACTTCGCCGCGCTCGCCGCCGGGGCCGACGGCGACGCGCAGTTCGTGCGGCAGCGCGCTTAAGCTCACCGGCACATCGCGCAGATCGGCGGCGCGCGCATCGATCGCCGCCTCGATAGCGGCTTCGCGGCTTCCTACGAGGTCGTTGACGCCGTCCACGATCATTTGCGGGGTGTAGACGCCCCCATGGCCCATCGCCTCCGCATAGGCCTTCTGGCGCCGCGTGTTGGCTTCGCTCGCCAGCGTGTCCTTCCACCCCAGCATGTCCCAATAGGTGATGGGCAGGCTAAGCGCGAGAACGTCCTTGCGATCCGCCAGCCGGGCCAGGAGCGCATCGGCGGGTGGACACGAACTGCAGCCCTGGCTGGTGTAAAGCTCGATCACCACCGGCCTTTTGCCGTTGGCCCAAGCATGGCTTTCCGTCGCGAGCAGCAAGCCCGCGAACGCCAGAATTGCGCAGAGCGTTTTCATTCGCGCGCGAGAATAGGGCCGTGGACCGGTCCCCCTCCAGTCACTTCGCCTTGAGATCATAGCGGGACCGCTATGCGCCCGCGAGATCTTCAGGACCTGCGCCGCTTTTTCGGCGGTTTTGTCGCGGCGGCCGGCGCGACAAGTGCCTTTTGACGGGAGAGCGGCAGAACGATGGGCCAATGACCGGTGCCGGAGACACCCAGGGTCGCCGAGAGCGCGAAGCCGAAAAAACTGGAGCGGCTCATGCCGAGTTCCGAGGCGCGGGTATCGGCGCGCCCGATCAGGCTTCTGGGCAGATAGACGTTAACCCTTTCGGACGGATCCGGCGGTTCGACGGTGATCGCGAAGAAGGCGATCAATTCGCAATTCTTCGGCAGCGCAATTTTCTCGAACGGCGTCGCTTTGGGCAGGGGCTGTTCCCTCTCGACACGCTCATACACCGCCTGGGTCAGCGCGCGCTGGGCCTTCTCGATGGCGTGTTCCGGCGAAGTTCCCCCCGCCACGCAACCGGCAAAATCCGGAAACCAGGCGCCAAAGGTATTTTTCGCGCCGCGTTCCAGCACCGCGGGATAAATCAATCGGGGCATCTGGCGGTCCGCTCGGTTTGTGTGTTAATACGCACAACAATGTCAGTGTGTCTATTCACACAACCATAGCGCAAGACGCGCCAGCCCGAAAGCGGGCCGGCGGCAGCGGGGGAACCCTTATGAACGAATCCGAACTGGCCATCGTGCGCCGGGCCTATGCGATGCAGATCCTGGCGGCGGTGAACGTGTCCGATGCCCGCGTCGAGGAGGCATTCGCGGGCGTGCGGCGCGAGGATTTTCTGGGGCCCGGTCCATGGCAGATCTTCCGCTGGGGCGCGATGTATAGGCCCACGCCCAGTGCGGATCCAATTTATCTCTATACGGACGATCTTGTCGGCATCATCCCGGAGCGCCGGATCAACAACGGTCAGCCGCAACTGCATGCGTGGCTCATCAACCAGGCGCTGCCGGCGCCGGGCGAGCATGTTGTGCATGTGGGAACGGGCACCGGCTACTACACGGCGATCATGGCGCACATGGTTGGGGCCTCTGGTCGCGTGACGGGAATCGAATACGAGCCGGAGCTCGCCGAGCAGGCGCGTGCGAATTTCACGGCGTGGCCGAATGTGGAAATCGTCGAAGGTGACGGCGCGCTGGTCTATTTCGATGCCGCCGATGTCATCTATGTGAACGCGGGAACGACGGGACCGGCGAAGCCGTGGCTCGAACGTCTGGCCGACAAGGGCCGCCTCATCCTGCCGCTCACCACCGACAAGGGCTTCGGCGATTTCGGGAAGACTCCGAATCAGATCGTCAGCCAGGGCGCCATGTTCCGTATCGCGCGCGACGGCGAGGAATTCCACGCCAAATGGATTTCACCGGTTGCAATTTTCCCTTGCGCCGGCAATCGCGATGAAGCATCCGAGCGTGCTCTGGCTGAGGCGTTGGCGAAGGGGCGGCTGACGGAGATCACGCGGCTCTATCGCCACACGGATGTTGCGGATGAAGATTGTTGGCTTCGCGGCAACGGCTGGTGCCTGACGTATCGGTGACTGCTGCTTGACGTGGCACCATTATGGTGCCATACGCGTTCATGGAGAAGCGAAAGCCGAGCTTCGACCTGGAGGCGTTCAAGGCTGTGGGCGGCGATCCGCGTCGCTTGGTCATGACGACGACGGCCTATCGGTCTGCTCAGGTGCTTGGCTTCGACAGACCACTGGTAACCGGCGTTATTCGTTCCATGCAGCGAGCACATTTCTACAAGTCCATGACCGGTTATCGCGACTATCGCCGCTGGCATGACGTTTATCATGTACCCTGGAAGGGAATGACGCTGTATGTGAAGTTCACGGACGACGTGGTGAGCGAATTCACCATTCTTTCGTTCAAGGAGCGTTGAAATGCGCCGTACCATGATTCACCCGGAGACAGGCGAGAAACTGACGCGCGGCGTTCGCCCGTTCACCGTGCGCTATCAGGGGCTTTCCCGCACCGTCGATCTCCCCGGATGGTATCCGGCACGTAAGGGCAGCGACGCCGACGGTATCCTTGCAGGCGATGACATGAAGGCCTCGGACGAAGCTCTTCGCGAAATGAAAGCAGAACTCGCCTCGTTGAAGCCAAAAGACGTCCGGGCCATCCGTCTGCGGCTCAAGCTTTCCCAGCGCAAGGCGGGCGAGATTTTGGGCGGCGGTCCGCGGGCGTTTCAGAAATACGAATCGGGCGAAGTCCTGGTCAGCAGGCCCATGGCACAATTGTTGCGCCTGTTGGACCGCGATCCCGGGCGGCTGAGGGAGCTTGGCGGTTGAGCAGCCGGTCGTTGCCTAAGCCGCCAGCAAATTCCGCAGCACATAGGGCAGAATCCCGCCGTTCTCGAAGTATGAAACCTCGTCGGCGGTGTCGATGCGCAGGATCAGCGGCATCTCGCGGGTGGAAATGTCCGGATAGGCGATCCTCGCCATCACCCGCATGCCCGATTCGATTTTGCCCGACAGCCCGGAAATGTCGATCTCCTCGCGCCCCGTCAACGCATAGTGCAGCCGCGTCTTGCCGTCGGCGAAGACGAACGGCGCGATGCCCATGCCGATGAGGTTCGAGCGATGGATGCGCTCGAAGCTTTCCGCGATCACGGCGCGGACGCCCAAAAGCTTCGGCCCCTTCGCCGCCCAGTCGCGCGAAGAGCCGGTGCCGTATTCCTTGCCGGCGACGACGATCGTGGGAACGCCGTCGGCCCGGTAGCGCTCGGCGGCATCGAAAATCGACATCTCCTCGCCGGACGGCGTTGCGGCGGAATAGTGGATGGTGTTGCCGCCCTCCTTGTCGCCCATCATTTCGTTTTTGATGCGGATGTTGGCGAAGGTGCCGCGCACCATCACTTCGTCGTTGCCGCGCCGCGAGCCATAGGAGTTGAAATCGGCGTAAGCGACGCCGTGGGCGAGCAGATATTGCCCGGCGGGTCCGTCTTTCTCGATCGAGCCGGCGGGGCTGATGTGGTCGGTGGTGATGGAGTCGCCGAACAGCGCCAGGATGCGCGCGCCCTTGATGTCGCCGACGCCGGGAGGGGTGCTCCGCATGCCCGCGAAATAGGGCGGATGCTTGACATAGGTGGAATGCGGATCCCAGGCGTAGGTCTCGCTCTTCTTCACTTTCACTTTCTTCCACTCGGGTCCGCCCTCAAAGACGTCGGCATACCGCTTGCGGAAGCTTGCCGCCGTCACCGCCCTGCGCATGGTATCGGCGATCTCTTTCGGCGAGGGCCAGAGGTCTTTCAGGAATACGGGTTTGCCGGCGCGGTCCTTTCCGATCGGTCCCTTCGCCACATCGATGGTGATGGATCCCACCAGCGCGTACACGACCACCAGCATGGGCGAGGCGAGATAATTCGCGCGCACCTGCGGATGTACCCGGCCCTCGAAATTGCGGTT
>Ga0208849_1001548_pt1 | contig 15486 bp, 17 predicted proteins | sample NGESurdeep072012_10_FD_184470 | JGI IMG/M metagenome (GOLD analysis project Ga0208849, IMG submission 184470) | Arctic peat soil microbial communities from Barrow, Alaska - NGEE Surface sample 53-3 deep-072012 (SPAdes) | ecosystem: Environmental > Terrestrial > Soil > Wetlands > Peat ...
GAGCCGGCACCGGGGACGGCGAAGGGGGCCCGCCGGCGGGCGAAGGGCGGGCCCGATGTGGAGCCGGTCCGGTCCGGTGCGCCGAGCGCCCCGCCCTCGGCCGCCACCCCGGCTGCGGAGGGTGCGTACGACCCCTGGGCGACGGTGCTCGAACGCATCGACGACGCCGCTGAGCTGGCCGGCCTCGACCCGGACGTCCATCGCCTGCTGCGACTGCCCGACCGGGTGCTCGAGGTGGCGGTGCCCATCCGGATGGACGACGGCCACGTCGAGGTGTTCCTGGGTTGGCGGATCCACCACAACACGGCCCGGGGCCCCGCCAAAGGGGGGATCCGCTTCCACCCGAACCTCCATGCTGCCGAGGTGGCGGCGCTGGCAGCGGACATGACGCTCAAGACCGCCGTGGTCGACATCCCGTTCGGAGGCGGCAAGGGTGGGGTGCGTTGTGATCCCCGCCAACTGTCGATCGGTGAGCTCGAGCGGCTCACCCGTCGCTACACGTTTGAGATCGCCCCGCTCTTGGGGCCCGACCGGGACATCCCCGCCCCCGACGTCAACACCGACGAGAGGGTCATGGCCTGGCTCCTCGACACGCTCGACATGCTCCAAGGCCGCTCCCTCCCCGAAGTCGTGACGGGCAAGCCGCTGGCGGTAGGGGGGATGCGGTTGCACACGGGGGCCACGGCCTCGGGCGTCGTGCGCTGCGTGCGGGCCGTCTTCGCCGCCCTCGACATGCCGGTCGCCGGCGCCCGGGCCATCGTCCAGGGGTTCGGCAAAGTCGGGGGGCCGCTCGCCTTCCTCCTGTCGTCGGCGGGCATGCGGGTGGTGGCGGTCGCCGACGTGGGTGGGGCGGTGCACAATCCCGGCGGCCTCGACCTGAGCCTGTTGTCCGACCACGTCTCGCGCAGCGGCTCGGTGGCGGGTTTCGCCGGTGGCGAGGAGATCCGGTCCTCCGACCTCTGGGCGGTGGAGGCCGAATTGGCGGTCCCCGCCGCGCTGGAGGGAGCCATCGACGAGTCGGCCGCCCGGGACCTGCGTGTCCGAGTGCTGGTCGAGGCGGCCAACGGTCCGACCACCCCGGCCGGCGACCGCGTCCTGGCCGAACGGGGCATCGTCGTCGTCCCTGACATCCTGGCCAACGCCGGGGGTGTGACGGCGTCGTACTTCGAGTGGGCCCAGTCCCGCCAGGGGTATGCCTGGGACGAGGAGCTCGTGGCCACCCGCCTGGCCCGCACCATGGACGATGCCTTCGCCGACGTGTGGGCCCGGTCCCGGGACCTCGGGGTCACCATGCGACGCGCCGCCGGCGTGGTGGCGGTCGATCGCCTGGCGGCGGCGATCAAGGCCCGGGGACTGTTTCCCTGAGCGGTCTCATTCGCTGAGCCGTCTCATTCTCTCAGCGGTCTCACCGAATGAGCAGCTTTACCAGCCCCGGTCGACCCATTCCTGGAGTCGGGGCCGCTCGGTTCCGATAGTGGTGTCGTCGCCGTGTCCGGGGAGCACGACGGTGTCGGGCCCGAAGGGGGAGAACAGCCGGCCCTCGATGGACGTGATGATGGTGGGGAAGTCTCCCCCGGGGAACTTGGTGTTCCCCGGGCCGCCCGGGAAGAGCGTGTCACCGCTGAAGAGAAGGGGTGTCCCCTCCACCGTGAAGCACATCGACCCCGGCGTGTGCCCGGGAGTGGCGATCGTCCGCAGCTGCATGTCCCCGACCTCGATGATGGTGTCGTCCTCGAGGATCAGGTCGTAGGACGGGAGCATCTCGGCGTCGGCGGCGGTGACCGACACCTCGTATCCCGCCTCGCGCACCGCCGGCACCGCCTGGATGTGGTCCCAGTGGCCGTGGGTCTCCAGGACCTTGCGGACCCCGAGGTCACGGCACATCTGGAGCAGCATCTCGTGTTCGTTGGCGGCATCGATGAGCACGGCGTCGCCCGTCGCCTTGCTGCGGATGACGTAGACGTTGTTGTCCATGGGGCCGACGACGACCTTGTGGACCTCGACCAGGCTGTCTTGGTAGTGGGGCATGTCCGCACTCTAAGCCGGGTGTCGCGTGAACGGAACCGGGTCCCCCGACGTGGAATTGACGATGCGTCGATCGATGTCCTGGCAGGGTCGGATGGCCGTGGTGGGTGCGGCTGCGTGCCTGGCCCTCACGGCCTGTACCCACGCCGGTCAGGCCGTTCGCCAACCACCAGCGGCGACTGGCCCCCGGGCCGCCCCGGCCACGACGACCTCGCCGGCCACGACGACCCCGAACGCGGGGGTGGCGTCGTACGGCTGTGACCGGAACACGTCCGGCCCGACGTTGCCCGGCACCCCGATTACCACCATCCCGTTCGCCTCGTGGCCCGAGGTCACCGTTGTGGCGGGCATGTGCCCCCAGGTGCTGGATCTGGCGGCCGGTGCGGGCTTCGCCCTCGTCTCCCCGCCTCCCACTTCAGAGGGTCCGTGGGTGTTGCAGCGCATCGACCTCGCCCGGGCGACGACGGAGAGCGGCCCTACCTTCCCGGTGGGCGCCCTCGCCGTGGCCGCGGGGTACCTCTGGATCTCGTGCGGTCGTTCGTCCGGCGACGATGCCGTGGGCCCGCTGCTGTGCCAGGTCGATCTGCGCACGCTGGCCGTCGTGCGCCAGATCCAGCTGCCGCCACCGGGCCTGCCCGCATGGGGCATGGACATCCTGGTGGCGGCCGGACCTGACGACACGGTGTGGGTGGGATACGGGCGGACTCTGGTCCACATCGCCGTGACCGACGGGGCCGTGTCATCCACCCTGTCGATCGCTTCGGGCACCGTCGCCAGCCTGTCGGTCGACGCCGCTGCGCAGTATCTCTACGTCGCGCTCGCGTATCCCACCGTTGCCGGGAAGGCCGTCGACGCCTCGGTCCTCGAGTACGACGCCCGCACCGGGCAGGCGTTGGCGGGGACGTCGTCCGACAGCAACGTGACCGATGCCGTGGCGGGCGGGGTTCTCACGGCCGTTCCCGGTGGCGTGTGGGACTCGTTTCGGACCGGGATGGCCGGCGCCACCATCCTCCTCCGGCAGTCCGACCTGGCCTTGGCCGGACCGCCGAGCTCGGAGCTGGGGGACCCGCAGCCCGACGGTGTCTTTGTCTGGATCATGGGCGCGTCCACGATCTACGGGGACGGGGCCCTGCTCCTGGTGAACCAGAACGGGATCATGGCCTGTGCCGATCCGCGCACCGGCGTCATCCGCGTCCAGGAGCACCTGGTCGATGCCCGAGGTGCCGACGTCGAGCTCCTGGCCGTCGACGCCACATCGGGTCGGGTGTTGGTCTCCGACGGGAACGGCGTGCAAGCCATCACCCCTCCCGCGGCCTGTTGGGGCTGAGGGGCCGGAAGGAGATGGCCCGGGCGGACCTCGGCCCCGGAGGTGGTGGCAGCTTCCCGTCAACCTCCCGGGGTCGATGAACGTGAGAACTGGTAGACCCGTGCACCGGGCGAGGAGGCGGCGGGCCGTGGCCGAGGCGGGGCGATTCGAAGACGTCTTCCCCGATCTGTATCGCCTCGCCTACCGGGTGTCGTTCAAGGTGTTGGGAGACAGAGGAGACGCCGAGGATGTCGCCCAGGAAGCGCTGGCCCGCACGCACGTGCGGTGGGCACGCCTGGCAGACCGCCCCGAGGGCTGGGTGGTGACCGTGGCCACCAACCTGGCTATCGATCGTCTTCGGCGACGGAGCCGGTCGACCGAAACGGGGAGCGAGCCCGTGGTCCTCGTCGAGGTGCACCTGTCCGAGCGGATCGACCTGGCGCGGGCCCTGCGCCGGCTGTCGCGCCGCCAACGCGAGGTGGTGGTGCTGCGCTACCTGGCGGACTGGCCCGAGCTCGAGGTGGCCGACGCCCTGGGTTGCACGCCGGGCACGGTGAAGAGCCACGCGTCACGCGGGCTCGCCCAGCTGCGGCATCACCTCGAGGAACGAGGAGTCCGGGGAGGAGATGATGTTCGAGCATCTGGATGACCCGACGCCGCCCGACGCCAGCTCCCGGACCCTGGGGGCTGTGCTGGCGCGCGCCGCACGGCTGCGTCGGCGTCGCGCCTCGGCGGCCCTGGGCGCGGTCGTGGTGGGTGCACTGGCGCTCGGTGTGGTGGTCGGGGTGGTCGTCTCGGGCCCGACGCCCTCACAGACCTTTGCTGCCTTCGACTCCGAGACCGGCCTGCTGGCGGCGGGGACACCGGTGCCGTCGTCGGACCTGGCCTCGGTGGTCTTCGTGGGTGATCTGCACGGGTTCGCGTTGGTCGTACACGGCACGCAGACGCTGCTGGCGGTCTCGGCCGACGGGGGTGACTCCTGGGTCGTCGCCGACCCCAACGTGCCAGTGAGCTTTCCCGCACAGTTCGAGTTCGCTGACTCCTCGCACGGCTATCTGTGGGGAGGGCCTCCGTCGTCCTCGGGGACCGTGCCGTTGTGGGTCACCCGTGACGGCGGCCGGACCTGGACGCGAGCGGGGATCGGGCCTGTGGTGTCCGACGTCAGTGCGATCGGGCCCGATGTGTGGGCCGTGGTAGGGACATGCCCCATCCGGCCGACGGCGGGACCGTCGTGCCCGGTGGTGCTCGAGGTGTCGACCGACAACGGACAGTCCTGGTTCCGTGCCGACGCCGCCCCACCGGCGTCGGAGAACTCCGAAGTGACGGTCAGTGACGAGAACATCGAGCTGGCTCGGATCACCCGGGCCCGCGCCTACGTGCTCACCTTCGCGTCCCACGCCGGCTCACCGGACACGGCTGGGACCCTCACCTATACCGCCGACGGAGGACAGACGTGGGCCGCCCGTTCCGACCCGTGTCCGTCGTACTTCGACTTCGGAGAGCAGGTGGCGGCATCGGGAACGAGCGACTTGTGGGTGATCTGTGCATCGCAAGCCAGCGCCGGAACACAGGCCAAGGCCCTGTACCGCTCGAGTGACGGCGGCATGAAGTGGGACCTCGCCGCCGCCGCCAACGCCCCGGTGTTGACCGGGGGCGCGGTCCTCCCCGGCGCGGGGGGACTGCCGACGGAGGGATACGTCACGCCGTACTCGCTGGGCCACGAGAACCTGGCCGTGTTGACCGCCACCGACGCCTGGCTCTTTCCCGACCGGTCGGGCGTCTACCAGACGACCGACGGTGGGCGGACCTGGGGAGTGGTGACGGGGTTGTCCAAGGCCGGCCTGGTGGCGGGGGGGACGGGGAACGTCGTGTTCGCCGACGCCACGCACGGCTGGGTGTGTGAGACCGGGACCGGATTGTGGCGGACCACCGACGGAAGGAACTGGCAGCGCCTGGGTCCGTGACGGCGAGGCGCGCGCGGCCGCCCCGACGGCCGAACGGGCTTGTTGACAAGCTGGTCAACAACACTCGCCGTCTGGTAGACAACGGGCGTCAGCGACCGGCGGTGACGAGCCACGAGAGCCTTCCGAGGACCCGACAGGGGGACCCACAGTCATGAACTTCGCCTTCAGCGAGGAGCAGGAGGAGCTGCGTCGATCTGTTCGGCGTTTTCTCGAGGACAAGTCGCCCTCCACCGAGGTCCGGCGCCTCATGGAGACGACCGAGGGATTCGACCGGGCGGTGTGGGACCAGATGGCCAACCAGCTCGGGTTGCAGGCACTGGCGATCCCCGAGGAGTACGGGGGTGTCGGGTTCGGCTACGTCGAGCTGACGGTGGTGTTCGAGGAGATGGGCGCGGCATTGCTGTGCGCCCCGTACTTCGCCACCGTGGCGCTGGGTGCCAACGCGCTGTTGTCGAGTGGGGACGAGACCGCCAAGAAGGACTTGCTGCCGGGGATCGCCTCGGGTGAGACCATCGCCACCCTGGCGCTGACCGAGGACAGTGGGCGCTGGGACACCGACGGGATCACCCTGGCCGCCACCCACAAAGAAGACGAGTGGAAGCTCGACGGCCACAAGATGTTCGTGGTCGACGGCCACAATGCCAACCTTGTCCTCGCCGCGGCCCGCACGGATAAGGGTGTGAGCCTGTTCGCCGTCGAAGGAGGCGCGGCGGGGATGACCGCCACCCCGTTGGCGACCATGGACCAGACGCGCAAGCAGGCGAGGATCGAATTCGCGTCGACGCCGGCGCGCTTGATCGGGACCGAGGGCGGAGCCGCTCCCGTGCTGTCTCGCACCCTCGACCTCGCCGCGGTGGCGCTGGCCGCCGAGCAGGTGGGTGGTGCCCAGCGCTGTCTGGACATGGCGGTCGAGTACGCCAAGACGCGCATTCAGTTCGGCCGGCCCATCGGTTCGTTCCAGGCGATCAAGCACAAGTGCGCCGACATGCTCCTCGAGGTCGAGTCGGCCAAGTCCGCCGCCTACTACGCCGGATGGGCCGCGGCCGAGGACTCCGAAGAGCTCCCCGTGGTCGCCAGCCTGGCCAAGTCGTACTGCTCGGAGGCGTACTTCCACGCCGCGGCGGAGAACATCCAGATTCACGGTGGCATCGGCTTCACATGGGAGCACGATGCCCACCTCTACTTCAAGCGGGCCAAGTCCTCAGAGCTCATGCTGGGGGACCCCAGCTACCATCGCGAGCTCCTGGCCCAGCGGATCGGGATCTGACGCTCGGGCCCGTGGCATCCTGATCGGCCCCTGCGGAGAGTCCCTCCGGGGCCTTCCTGCGGGATACTGAGGTCGTGGAGGACGAACCGGAGCAGCGACCCGACGCCCCGGCCCCCGGTGCCGCCCCTGGTGCGGGCGGGCCACGCGCCTCGGACGCCGATCGCAATCGGTTCGCCACGCTGCTCGAGCGCCATTTCGCCGAAGGCCGTCTGAGCGAAGCGGAGTTCTCCGACAGGATGGACCGCGCTCTGGCTGCGCGCACCCTGGTCGAGCTGTATGCCTTGAGCGCGGATCTCCCTGATCCTCCCGCCGTCGACGTCCCGCACGCTCCTCTGGGTCAGAAGCGCCGCGCCTGGCGCTTCTGGCGGACCTGAGCTGCGGCCAGCGGGCGGCGGGAGGGAACGGGTATGGCGACGACGTGGGATGCCATCGACGGACCGTCTGGTGCGTTGGCCCTGCACGTCGCACCGGGGTCCTCGACACGAGGGACCCGGGCCAATGTCCTGGTGTTGTGCCACGGATTCCCCGTGGAGATGGACTCGGCCCAACGCGTCGCCGACACCCTCCCCACATTGGCCGATCGCATCGCCACCGACAACGGATACCCGGTCGTCGTGGGCTGCCTGCGGGGCGTGGGCGCCTCGGCCGGCGACTTCTCGCTCGGGGGTTGGTACGACGACCTCGGGGCCCTCGTCGACCATGCCGCGCAGATGGGCAACGGCGGTGGTGTGTGGATCGTCGGGTTCGGGACCGGCGGTGCGCTGGGTCTGTGCGTCGCGGGCGAGGACACCAGGGTTCGGGGTGTGGCCTGCTTCGGCTCGCCCGCCACCTTTGCCGACTGGGCCAACGACGGGGTGGGGATGATCGAGTACGCGCGTCGGGTGGGTGCCATCCGTTCGGCGGGGTTCCCGGCCGATCGGCGCCAGTGGGAGGCGGCCTTCGCCGCGCTGCGACCCGACGAATCGGCCCGCAAGTTGTCCCCGCGGCCCCTGCTGGTGGTGCACGGCGCCGACGACGAGGAAGTGCCCCTCGCCGACGGGCGCCGCCTGGCCGAACTCGCCGGCCCGCGTGCCGAGCTGCGGATCCTGGCCGGTGCGGGGCACCGGTTGCGTGCTGACCCGCGTGCCGTCGCCCTGCTGGCGGGGTGGCTCGAGCGACAGGGCCCCTGACCTCACGCAGGAAGGGTCGGGCCCTCAGGAAGAGTCGGCGTCCTCCAGGCTCTGTTCGATCGATGCCCGAAGCTGCGCGGCGGCGCGTGTCGGGTCGTCGGATTCGGTCAGGTACCGCACGACGACGAAATGGCGCGCTCCTGCGCTCACCAGTGCGGGCACGGTGTCGGGAGTCACGCCGCCGGTCACGAACACCGGTCGCGGCGCGTGGGTGGTGGCGAAGGTGATGTAGTCACGCCCCGTCCCGGGTCGTCCGGGCTTGGTCGGTGTCGGTACCACGGGGCCGGCCGAGACGTAGTCGACAGGCTCGTCGCGGCTCGCGTCGAGCTCTTCGGGAGCGTGGGTGGAGAGCCCGACGATGGCCGTCGGTCCCAGGACGCGCCGAGCCGTGGCCGGACAGACGTCGTGCTGGCCCACATGGACGCCGTCCGCTTCGATCTCCAAGGCCAGATCGGGCCGATCGTTGAGAAGGAAGGGGACGCCGTGGTCGGCGCACACCCGGGCAGCCAACCGGCCCCGTTGCACGAGGTGGCGCGCCTCGAGGTCCTTGTCCCGAAGCTGGACGATGTCCACGCCCCCGGTGATGCACGAGTCCAGGAATCCGGCGAGGTCGGGTCGATCGGCCGTGCAGAGGTAGAGCCGCCGGCCGCCGAGCTCGTCGGTGGGGCGAAGCCTCAACGCTTTCCGGCTGTGGTCTTCTTGGTCCGTCGCGCCTTGGTGGTCGACGCTCCCGCCTTGTCGGGCTGAGTCTTCGCCTTGTTGGCAGCCTTCATGGCCTGCTTGAAAGCGCGCACGTTGTTGAGCGATTCGACGTCGGTGATGTCCGCCACCGATCGGAAGCTGCCCGGTTCGCTGAAGGGTGTGCTGACCGCGTCCCAGCCTTGGGGCCGAACGGCGAGCTGCTTGCCCAGCAGAGCGACGAAGATCTTGGCCTTCTGCTCGCCGAAGCCCGGGAGCTCTTTCACGCGCCGAAAGAGCTCGTCACCCGAGGTCGTTCCGGTCCAGATGTCCTCGGTGCGCCCCCGGTACCGCTCGACCACGAGTTTGGCGAGCTCCTGGACGCGTGCCGCCATCGATCCCGGGTAGCGGTGCAGAGCCGGTCTCGCCGAAAAGGCGGCGGCCAGCGCCTCGGGGTCCATCTGGGCGATGTGCTTGGCATCGAGCGTCTTCCCCAGTCGCCGCTGGAGCTCCAGCGGGCTGGCGAAGGCCCACTCCAACGGCACCTGCTGGTCGAGCACCATCCCGACGACGAGAGCGAAGGGGCTCTTCGAGAGCAGCGCGTCGGCATCGGAGTTTTGGCTGAGATGAAGTTCCACGCCACGCGAGCGTACTCAGGACTCCTGGCGCTCCGGCAGTCGGCGGGCTCGGTCGGGGCGAGCTGCGCCTCAGTCCTGCGAGCTGGGCTCCGAGTCGAGCATCTGGGACATGAGCACCTTGATCGAGGCGATGGCGAACTTGCCGTCGCCCACCTCGGCCATCCAGGCCCCTTCTTCGAGCGCTTGGCACCCTTCGTAGAACCAGTAGTTGCGACGCTGGCTGGCCGACGACCTGGCTCGTCCCGGCGGGTCGGGGAGCTTGGCGATCGTGCCGGCGTCGTGTTTCATCCAGGCGTGCAGGATGTCGTCGAGGGAGAACGGTCCGAAGAATCGCTTGCGGTTGGCTTCCTTCACGATGGCCGCGAGGATGCTGTTGCGTACGAGTGTGACTTCGTCGGTCTCCGCTCGCATACTTCGAGGCTAACCGCCGCCACCACGAATTCCGCGGTTCATTCTCCCGATGTCAAGGGGTGGAAACCCTAATTCTTCGCCCGCAACCGCACAACGTGGTCGAGCACGGATCCGTGCTCGACGGTGCCCACGTAGGGTGGCCACTCGGTCCTGCCGATTAAAGGCCCTGCATGGGAGTGTCGAAAGTCTGGACATGACCAGCCTCGCAATGTCCGCAGAGTCCGGGTGTGAGAGCACGGACGAGACCGAATCCGAGAGTGTCTCGTCGGTCGTCGTCCAGCTCCTGCGTCGTCCGCGGTGGCAGACCGTGGGGGCATGTCGCGGAGAACGCGTGGAGATGTTCATTCCCGACCGCGGCGGCCCCTCGGCGCGTGCCAAGCAGTTGTGCGCGCGCTGCACGGTCCGGGCGGAGTGCCTTCGATATGCACTGGCCGTCCCCGATCTGGTGGGGTACTGGGCCGGGACCAACGAACGGGAGCGGCGCAAGCTCCGCGCTGTATCTCGTCGGGAGAAGGCGTCCGCCTGACCCGATCCACCTGAGCTGAGCTGACCCGGCCCTGGGGCGGCGCGCTCGGTACGCTCACCTCTCGTGCCCTCCGAACGCCGCGTCGCGCTGGTGACCGGCGCCAGCCGAGGTATCGGCCGGGCATCTGCCATCGCCCTGGCCGCTACCGGTCTCGACGTCGCCATCACGGCCCGCACCGTGAGAGAGGGCGAGGCGTTCGACGAGTCCGGCTCTGTTCGGGGCGAGCCCATACCGGGAAGCCTCGAGACTACGGCTCGAGAGATCGAGGATGCGGGCGGTCGCGCGCTGGCCATCAGAGCCGACCTCCTCGACCGCGCCTCACTGGTGGCCGCCACCGAGCAGGTGCTCGCGGAGTGGGGACGCGTGGACGTGCTCGTCAACAATGCCGTGCACACCGGCCCGGGGAGCATGGAGCGCTTTCTCGATCTCGATCTCGACATGGTGGCGGTCAAGCTCGAGGCGAACGTCGTGGCCCAGCTGGTCCTGATCAAGGCCGTACTCCCCGGCATGTTGCAGCGCGGTGCGGGCACGATCATCGACATCACCTCGGCCGTGGCTACGAGTGATCCTCCGGCGCCCACCGGAGAGGGGGGGTGGGGACTCGGGTATGCCGTCACCAAGGGGGCGTTCCACCGGGTGGCGGGCATTCTCGCCGTCGAGCTCGGCCCCCGGGGCATCTTCGTGGTGAACGTCGAGCCCGGCTATGTCCTGACCGAGCGCATGGTGCTGGCCCAGGAGCGCCTGGGTCTCGCCGGGCGCTTTCTGGGGGCGCCCCCGTCGGTGCCGGGCTCGGTCGTCGCCTGGTTGGGTGGGGGCGCCGGGGGAATCACCGCTGACGAACGCACGGCCCTCAACGGCACGACGATCGCCGCGCCGCGCTTCGCCCGCGAACGCGCCCTGCACGCAGACTGGCGAAGGCTCCCCTAAACCGCCATTGGCGCCAAGCCGGGAGAACGACAGCCGGCCACGTGCCACCGGAGCGCACAGTATCGGCCGCCCACCGATGCGCCAGCACGGCAGTCCGCTCTGCCATGACGACACATCGGTCGTACGTCGTAATGACAGTGCACTGTGCCGTCGTGGCAGACACCGATGTGTTCATGCGGCAATGCACTGCCGCACTGGCAGTCGCGACTGTGTCGGTGCGGCTGCGCGCTGTCATGACGACACAACGACATGCTCGTCATTGTTGAGGATTGCCACTGGACATGAGACACGCGAACGTGACCCGTCAACGTCTTCGAGTCCCAGAAAGCACGACTTGTGTCTACGACGTCGGTCGCGCCCTGAGGAAGGAAAAGTCAGTGCGAAAGATCCTTATGGCAATTGTGGCTCTATCCCTCCTCGCGTTGACGGTGGCGGTGACCTCGCCGATGGCGTCAGCAAAGGCGCACGTTGCCGCCGCGGGTCCCGCCACGCACAAGGCGCAAAAGGTCAAGCATCACAGAATCAGCAACCATGACCCCACCATTTACAACTCCACCGTGGAGCCCAATCCCGGCAACCTCGCCAGCGAGAGCTTCGAAGCTTCCGCCGCGGCGCAATTCGGGAATCAAATCAGCTTCGGCGGCACAGCCCGCACGTTGGAAGATGTCGTCGTGCAGATGAGTAGCTGGGGATGTCAATCAGGATCGTGGACAGGGTCACCGAGTCCCTGTGTGACCACGCCGGGAGCAACGTTCAGCGAACCGATCACGCTGAACATCTATAACGTCGGTCCGGCCACCGCCAATGGACCGTCGTCGGTGGGATCGCTGGTGGCCTCTGATACCCAGACGTTCAACATCCCCTATCGCCCCTCGGCTGACGTCACAGACTGCTCCACTGCCCCGGACAACGGGACCCAGTGGTTCGATGCCGGGCTCAATACTTGCTTCAACGGGTATCTCAACAACATCGAGTTCACCTTTGGGCACGTGAATCTTCCCAACAATGTCATCTACGGGGTGGCCTACAACACCAGTGACTGGGGTGCTGCGCCGTATGGCGATGCTACGGCCTGTCACAGTTCTTCGGGTGGCTGCGGCTATGACTCGTTGAACGTGGCCGTCTCTCAGCAGCCCAGCGCCCCCAGTGTGGGAAGCGACACCTATCCGGGCACGGTGTACGAAGACATCGTGAACTCCGCCTACGCCGCCAATGACTACTGCGACGCCGGGGCAGCGGGGATCAACGTCTTCCGCATCGACGAGCCGGCCGGATTCCCCGCCAACAACGGGACCAACGACAACTGCTGGAGCGTCAACTACCCGACGGTGGGTGCCCCGTGGTACATCCCGGCGGTGGAATTCAACGCCTTGGTGAGCCCGTCTCCCACCATCACCAGCGCCGCCACGGTGTCGGTTGCGGCGGGGACACCGTTCTCGTTCCAGGTGACCACCACCGGCGTGCCCACACCGGTGGTCACCAAGCTGGCGGGGAAGCTGCCGATCGGTTTGGTGTTCCACTCCGGAGTGGGGACCGCCACCATCACGGGAACGGCTCCGCACACTGACCGGAACCGGTCCTACATGATTGCGGTGCAGGCCAAGAACGCTCGGAGGTCAATCGCCAGGCAACACCTGACTCTCGTTCTCACCGGCGGGAGGTAAGCGTCGGCGTCGAGCCCCACCAGAGCTTGGTCCCCGCGATGCGCGGGGTGTCGCCCCTGCGATCTCTCCCCAGGAGGTCGTCGGGGCGACACCCCGTCGTGACGCGTCGGGTTCCTAGCGGTCTCACCTCCATGGTCAAGGACGTGATCACGAGCGTGGTGTGGTACGAGCATGGTCACCGCATCGAGGTGAACTACGTCGACACCGAGCCCGACTATCTCGAAGGCGAGGAACGGGTCGTCCGCGACATGGCGGAGGACGAGGGCATGTGGCTCGTGCCCAGCTCCGACGGCATGCGGCGCTGGGTGCGCCCCTGATCGATGCCGGGGACGGGATTCCTGCAGGTCCTGACCGCTGTGCCGGTCCTGCCCGCTCTGCCGCCTGATCGCTGCGACAATCCGCCGGACCGGTCGACGGGAGGCAGGTGAAAGTTTACGCTGCGCCCGGCAGGGGGTTCACATGGCAGAAGTGTCCCGATCCTTCCGTTGGCGCCAGCCGACGTGGCGTGGGGCCCGCCGTCGATCGGGCGTCATCGCCACCCTCGTGGTGATCTGTCTATGGTCGGTTTTGTCCGCTGCGCCCTCGGTTTCGCCACGCAGCGCCCCGACGGCGGTGGCGGAGCGTTTGGGGTATGCGCTGGTCGGTGCCGACGGCGGAGTCTTCAGTTTTGGGACAGCGCAGTACCAGGGCGGCCTCGGCAACGACCCTCCCGCGAGCCCGGTGGTGGCGATCATGGGGTTCTGTTGCGCCTCGTACAGCCTGGTGACCGCGGCGGGAGCGGTCACCAGTTTCGGCGGCGCACCGTTCTACGGCGACCTGTCCACCATGCGACTCGCCGCGCCCATCGTCGGGGCCGACCCCGAAGGGAGTACGGGGTACTGGCTGGTCGGAGCCGACGGCGGGGTGTTCAGCTTCGGCTCGGCCGGGTATTTCGGGAGCCTGGGAGGAAAGACGCTTCCCGCGCCCATCGTCGGGATCGCATCCTCGGGGCCCGGTGGCTACTGGCTGGTCGACAAGGCCGGTCGTGTGTACCGCTTCGGCGACGCCCCCGCTCTGGGGGACCTCAGCAGGGTCCGGCTCGACGGGCCCGTCGTCGCCATTGCGGATGAGGAATGCTCAATCGGCGACGGCTATGTCCTGGCTAGTGCCGACGGCGGGGTCTTCGCCTTCGGTTCGGCCTGCTATCTCGGTGCCATGGCCGGCAAGCGGCTGACGGCACCGATCACCGGGATCACCACCGATGGCGACGGCTACTGGCTCGTGGCGAGCGATGGCGGGGTGTTCAGCTTCGGCATCGCATCATTCTTCGGGTCAGAGGGTGGCCGACATCTCAATGCTCCGGTCGTCGGTCTGGCGAGCCTCTTCACACCGGCCCTTTGCAACGGGCTCCCACCCGGGCAGTGCTAGCCGGCCCGTCGCCCTCACTTCGTGGACGACGGGTTGGCTACGGCTGCTGGTACTCCTCGATGGTGGCACCCATCTGCGTCTCGATCTCCTTGAGGTCGAAGTAGTCGCGCCACCTCGTGACCTGCCCGTCGGCGTCGAGCTCGACCATGGTGCAGCCGTGCATCTCGATGCGGATCCCGCCCCCGAGGGTGCCACCCCCGATCCACTCGAAAGCGCCCCCGGTGCGGTCACCGTGAGAGGCGGTGACCTCTTGCTTCCAGTCGGGGAAGGAGGCATCGGTGATGTCCTCGACCGATTTGATGTCCGACGTGGGTGCGGTCACGGGGTCGCTGAACATGCCACCGGGTGCGAACAGCTCCCGCAAGCGCACGGTGGCGTCCGCGCCGAGCGCCAGCTTCAACCTCTTGGTCCAATCCTCCCAATCCACGACGACTCACTTCCTACCCGCGCTGGTGGCGGGTCTGGGGTCTCAGTCGACGGTCGACCAGAACGCCTCGAGGGCTTGTGCTCCTCGGGCGGGGTCCTGCAGCATCCACCAGTGCCCGATCCCCTCGAGCTTCTCCAACGACGCGCCGGCCCGCCGGGCGGAATTGGTCGCGCTGACGTCGGAGAGGAAGGGATCTTCGGTGGGGAGGAGCACGAGCCCCGGTTTGGGGATGTCTCGAAAGTCGGGTCCCCATTCGTGACCCACGTCCACCGCCGAGCGGTAGAGGGCGAGGATGGACTCGGCCATGAGGGGGTCCGCCCAGCTGGCCAGGGTCACGGCCCGCTCGGGCGGCACCCCGAACATCTCGAAGACCGAGCCGCGCTCTTCGGGCGCGATCGCCATCTGCTGTTCGAAGAACTCTTCGCCCTCACCCGGCGTCTGCCAGATCTTGGCGAAGTCGTGCCACTCGAAGTTGACGTCACCGATACCCGCAGCATCGGTCACCCATGACCGCACCAGGTCGGGTCGGGTGCTGACTACACGCACGACGAACCCTCCACCCCAGTCATGGCCGACCAGGTCGATGGGCCCCTGTGCCGCCAGCGTCTCGAGCTCGGAGACGAGCCCCTGCACGTACTCCTCCTTGGTGGAACCGAACCCGTCGGGTCGTGGGCACCCGAACCCGGGGAGTTGGGGAGTGACGATGTCGCTGCGGTGCAGCTCCGAACGCAGGTGCTCCCACACGGCAGGTGTCTCGGGGACACCATGGACGAGGACCACAGGCATGGGGGCAGCTTGGCAGCCAGGTGGGGGCGCGCTCAAGCGGTCGTGGGCCGCCGGAAATGCCTAGGGTTCGTCCGATGCGCTTCGGGGTCCTTCTCCTTCCGGAATTTCGATGGTCGCAGGCCCGGTCCTTGTGGCGCCGGGTGGAGGAGCTCGGCTTCGACCACGCCTGGACCTACGACCATCTGGCCTGGCGGTCGCTGCGCGACGCCACGTGGTTCGGAGCCGTCCCGTTTCTTGCTGCGGGCGCGGTGGCAACCGAGCGGATACGGCTCGGCACCCTGGTGGCGTCGC
>Ga0208849_1001549_pt1 | contig 15486 bp, 4 predicted proteins | sample NGESurdeep072012_10_FD_184470 | JGI IMG/M metagenome (GOLD analysis project Ga0208849, IMG submission 184470) | Arctic peat soil microbial communities from Barrow, Alaska - NGEE Surface sample 53-3 deep-072012 (SPAdes) | ecosystem: Environmental > Terrestrial > Soil > Wetlands > Peat ...
CGCGCGCCGACGGCTCGGGCGGCGCCGTCGAGACGTCCGGGGGCACGGTCGATTTCACCGGGCTGACGGTGAAGGCCGCAAACTGGCTGATCGATCCGGTCGATCTGACGGTGGATAGCGCGGCGGCCTCCACGATCGGCAGCAATCTGGCGACGACTAGCGTCACCCTGCAGACCACCGCCAGCGGCGCCAGCGGGCCTGGCGTGCAGTCGCCCGGCGCCGGCGACATTGTCGTCGACGCGCCGATTTCCTGGTCCAGCGCCAACGGCCTGACGCTCGACGCCTACCACTCGATCGCCATCAACGCCGACATAACGGCATCGGGGCCGGGCAAGGTCACGCTGACGACCAACGACGGCGGGACGGGCGGAGACTATGGCTTCGGCCCAGGCGCCAGCCTCAGCTTCACCGGCGCGCCGGGCGGCGGCCAGGCCCTGACGATCAACGGGCAGGCCTTTACGCTCGTCTATTCGCAGAGCGACCTGACCAACATCAACAACAACCTGGCCGGCTTCTACGCCCTGGCCGCGCCGCTGGACCTCACCGGCACGATCTTCACCGCCGCCCCGATCGCCAACGCTTCTGACCCGGCGAGCGGCTTCACCGGGACCTTCACCGGCCTCGGCAACGCCATATCCAACCTGACCATCGATGAGACCAATCTGGTGTTGCAGACCGGTCTCTCCGGCTACCCAAGCAACGGCTCCGTCGGGCTCATCGGGACCGAGGGGGCGGGCGGCGTCGTCGAGGACATCGCGCTCGCCAATGCCCACGTGACCGGCGGCGACGGCATGCAGGTCGGGGCGCTTGTCGGTCAGGCGGGCGGCAGCGTGATCAACGCCTCCTCCTCGGGCATGGTCTCCTCCGGCAACAGCGTCGGGTCGGGCGCGGCGACGATCTTTGCCAACGCCGGGGGCCTGGTCGGAGGCCTCGGCGGCTCGATCGTCAATTCGCAGTCGAACGCCTCGGTTGCGGTGGGCGATGGCTTCGCCGGCGGCCTGGCCGGGACTACGGGACCGGGGTCGAACATCTCCGGCTCCCATGCTTCGGGGAACGTTGCGACGGGCGCCGACACCGGCGTCGCGCCGGCGATGGCCGGCGGCCTTGTCGGCATCGTCTATGGCTATCACTTCGGCGGCGTGAACCCGGTCGCGGCAACGGTGAGCGGATCCTACGCGACCGGTGCGGTGAGCGGCGGCGGGGGATCGCTCCTCGGCGGTCTCATCGGCGACCTCACCCAGGGCCAGGTGACCACCTCCTGGTCGACGGGATCGGTGACCCAGACCGCGGGCGGCCAGAACGGCGAGGACAGCAGCGCCGGCGGCTTCGTCGGTTATATGGGCACCGGAGCCTCGGTGACGCAGTCCTGGTCGGGCGGCGCGGTGAATACAGTGGGCTCCAGCGGAGCGCCGATACCTGGCGCGGCCGCGGGCTTGATCTACGTCACGTTCGTGGGCGGCTTTGTCGGCGACATGGACCAGGCTTCCACCGTCAGCCAGTCCTACGCCACGGGCTCGGTCACCTCGACGGGAAGCAACTTCAACGAACTAGGCGGTTTCGGCGGAGCCGTCTTTGGAGGCGCCGGCGCCGACCACGTCTACGCCACGGGTCTGGTTTCGGGCGCCGGCAATGTCGCCGGCCTCGTCGGCCTGCTGGGCTGCGCGTGCACGACGCCGACTTCGGGTTTCCTCACCGACGCCTATTGGGACGAGGGCACGACGGGCCGCACCAACGGCTACAATATCTCAGGGACGGGCTCGGCGACCAATGTCACGGGCATCGGCGGCTCGACCGGCATCAGCCCCTACGCCGCGGCCACCTACGCCAACTTCGCCATCGGCACGACCTGGGCCCTTATCGAAGGCCTGACCAGGCCGGTACTGCTTTCCGAATATTCGACCACCATCACCAACGCCCATCAGCTCGAACTGATGAACGTCGATCTCACCGCCCACTACACCCTGGCCGGCGACATCGACGCCAGCGAGACGAGCAACCCCTCCGGCATATGGAACCCGGCTAACGCGTTCGTGCCGATTGGGGGCAACGGGGCCGGCCGCGACTTCACCGGCTCGCTGGACGGCGCGGGTTACACGATCGGCAATCTGACGGTCATCGGCACGACGCCGACGTCCCAGGCGACGCCCCTTGGCTATTCCACCGATCGCGAGGTGGGCCTCTTCGGCCTCATCGGCGCGGGCAGCCTTGTCGAGAACATCAACCTGGCGAACGTCCACGCCACGGGAGGCGACGGCACGCAGGTCGGCGCCCTGGCCGGGGTCAGCGTCGGCACAATCGCCAACGCCTCGACTTCGGGCGTCGTCGCCACTGGCAGCGGCGACAACGTCAACAACGCGCCGGCGGCCGCGGGCGGCCTGGTCGGCGGCCTTGGCGGCACGATCACCAATTCGCATTCGTCGGCCACGGTCAGCGGCGCCGTCGCCCGCGTCGGCGGCCTCGTCGGCGAGACGGTGGGCGGCGCCATCTCCGGATCATCGGCCAGCGGCGCGGTCAGCGACGGCGACGCATCGGCGACCCTCACGGAGGGTGTGAGCGGAGGCGGACTGGTCGGCTACCTTATCGGCGCCAGCGCCACCAGTCCGACCGTGGTTACGGAATCCTACTCGACCGGCGCCGTCAGCGGCGGGGCGGGTTCCCACATCGGCGGCTTTGCCGGCCTGGTCCAGTACACGCAGATCACCAACGCCTGGAGCACCGGATCGGTGACGCAGGCCGCGCCCGGGGTGAATGCGCGCAACATAGCGGGGGGCTTCGCGGCCCTTATCGGAATGGGGGGCGTGGTCACCCAGTCGTGGTCGGAGGGCGCGGTGACCACCGTCGGCGGAACCAACCCCAACCCCAACAGCGTCGCGGGAGGGTTCGTCGGCGACGTTTTCAACGGAACGGTCAGCCAGTCCTATTCGCTGGGCGCGGTCACCTCGACCGGCGGCAATCTGGCCGACCTCGGCGGATTCGCCGGCATCGTCGAGTCGGGCGGATCGGTCAGCCAGGTCTACGCAACCGGCCTTGTCTCGGGCGCCGGGAACGTCGCCGGCCTCGTGGCTCTCGTGGGTTTGGCGGCCGACAGCGACACCAGCGGCTCGCTCACCAACAGCTACTGGGACGAGGGCACGACCGGCCAGACCGTAGGCTACAATCTCAACGGGACGGGGTCGGCCGCCAACGTCACCGGCATCGGCGGCTCAACGGGCCTGAGCCCCTACGCCGGGGCCACCTACGCCAACTTCGACCTCACCAACACCTGGGTGATGATCGAGGGCGAAACCCGGCCGGTGTTGCGCAGCGAATATTCGACGACCATCACCAACAGCCATCAGCTCGAGCTCATGGGCCTCAATCTCGCGGCCACCTACACGCTCGCGGGCAACATCGACGCCAGCGATACGATCAGCTCCTCCGGCGCTTGGAACCCAGCCAATGGCTTCGTGCCCGTTGGAGGCTTTTCGATGAGAGGCCCCTTCACCGGAACTCTGGACGGCCAGGGCCACACGATCAGCAATCTGACGATCGTCGATGCGACCCAGGCGAGCCAGCCGGTAGCCGGTTTCGACTCCAATGGCGCGGTCGGCCTCATCGGCGTCCTGGGCGCCGGCGGCGTGGTTCAGAATGTCAATCTCGCGGGCGCCCATGTAACCGGCGGCGATGGCGAATGGGTCGGCGCCCTCATCGGCGCCAACACGGGAAGCGTGATCAACGATTCTTCGTCCGGCGTCGTCACCGGGGGCAGTTCGATCAACAACATCAACCAGGGCGGCAGCGTGATCGTCGGCGGCCTGGCCGGCGCCTCGATCGGCCAGATCGCGGATTCGCAGTCCTCGGCCACGGTGGTGGCCGGCAACGACGCGTTCGCCGGCGGCCTGGTCGGGGCGATAGCCGCCGGCGGCAGCGTCGCCAACTCTTCCGCGAGCGGCAATGTCAGCGTCGGCGGCCAATCGGCCAGCAACACCGGCAATAGCCAGGGAACCCTGGCCGGAGGCTTGGTCGGCCTCGTCGATGGCTACCACCAAGGCGACGTGAACCCGGTCGCCACGCCGGTCACCGGTTCCTTCGCCACCGGCAACGTGACCGGCGGGGCCGGGTCGTTCATCGGCGGCTTCGTGGGCAGCGTCGTCCAGGGTCAGATCAACACATCCTACGCCACGGGCGCCGTGACCCAGACCGCGGGTTCGGCGAACGGCAATAACGACATCGCCGGCGGTTTCGCGGGGGTGATCGATGTGGGCGGCTCGGTTAGCCAGTCGTTCGCCAGCGGCGCGGTAAACGTGGTCGGCGGCGCGAACACCAATGGCGCCACCTTGGCCGGCGGCTTCGTCGGCGGCATGCGGCTGGGGGCCACGGTCAGCAACGCCTATGCGACGGGCGCAGTCACCTCCACGGGCAGCGCCTTCGCCGACCTCGGCGGTTTTGCCGGCGTGGTTCAGCAGAGCGCCAGCGTCGACCACGCCTATGCGACCGGCTTGGTGTCAGGGCCCGGAACCCTGGGCGGTCTCGTCGGTCAGGTCGGCGACACCATCGAATCAGACACCAGCGGCGCGATTTCGGACAGCTACTGGGACGAAGGAACGACCGGCCAGACAGTCGGCTACAACCTCGTCGGAACCGGGACGGCGACGAACGTCAGCGGCATGGGCGGGTCGACCGGCGTCAGCCCCTTCACGGCGGCGACCTATGCAGGCTGGGACTTCGCCAATGTCTGGTCGGCGCCTTCGGCCGGTTTCTACCCGCAGCTCTACGGCGTCTCGCATGTGCTGAGGATCACCGTAGGGACCACGTCCTCGGTGTATGGCGCCTTCCCGATCTACACCTTCACGGTCTACGGCCTTCAGCCCGGCGACACCCCGCATGCGGTCGCGGGTCTCTTCGTGACGCCAACCGGCGCAACCTCGGCCTCGTCCGGCTTCACCAATGCGGGGAGCTATGCCCTGACGCCTTCGGGCGCGACCGCCGGCGACCCCAGCGGAACCTACCGGCTGATCTATGTGAACGGCTCGTCGAGCGTCACGCAGAGGCCCGTGAGCGCCTCGCTGACCGGGTCGGTCGAGAAGACCTACGATGGGACCACGGCGGCAACGCTGGCGGCGGGGAACTATCAGCTCGCCGGCGCCATCGCCGGCGACAACGTCGCCCTCAACGATCCGGCCAGCGGGAGCTACGACACCAAGAACGTCGGCACGGGCAAGATGGTCAGCGTCGCGGGCCTGGCGCTCACCGGATCGGACGCATCCAACTACACGGTCAACAGCGCCGCTTCGGCGCCGATCGGGATCATCGATCCGGCCGCGCTCATGGCGCTCATCGCTTCGCTGACCGGAACCGTCGAGAAGACCTATGACGGGACGACGACAGCGACCCTGAGCCCCGCGAACTACCTGCTCGCAGGCCCCATCGTGGCCGGCGACAGCGTCGCCCTCAACGATCCGACGATCGGAACCTACGACACCCCGAACGTCGGCGCCGGCAAGACGGTGACCGTCGGCGGCCTGGCTCTCACCGGCGCCCAGGCGAGCAACTACACGGTCAACAGCGCCGCCTCCGCCCCGATCGGGATCGTCGATCCCAAGGCGCTCAACGCTTTGCTCACCGGGACCGTCCAGAAAACCTACGACGGCGCGACTGTGGCCACCCTCATGCCGGCAAACTATCAGCTGTCGGGCGGTGTGGTGTCGGGTGAAAACGTCGCCCTCAACGATCCCGCCAGCGGAACCTACGATTCCAAGGACGTCGGGACCGAAAAGACGGTGAGCGTCGGCGGCCTGGCCCTCACCGGCGCGGACGCCGGAAACTACACGGTCAACGGCTCGGCCTCCGCGTCGATCGGTTCCATCAGCGCCAAGGCCCTCATCGCCTCCCTGACCGGGACGGTCGAGCGGCAGTACGACGGCACGACCGTGGCCACCCTGGCGGGCGCCAACTATCAGCTCGCCGGCGCCATCGCCGGCGACAACGTCGCCCTCAACGATCCCGCCAGCGGCGGATACGACACCAAGACCGTGGGAACCGGCAAGACGGTGAGCGTCATGGGCCTGGCCCTCACCGGATCGGACGCCGGCAACTATACGGTCAACGGTTCGGTCTCAGCGTCCGATGGGGTCATCGACCAGAGAGTCCTTACCGCCTCCCTGACCGGAACCGTGCAGAAGCCCTATGACGGCGCGACGACGGCGACCCTGACGCCGGCGAACTACCAGCTCTCCGGGGTCGTCAGCGGGGAAAACGTCGCCCTCAACGATCCGACGAGCGGAACCTATGACACCGCTGCGCCGGGCGCCGGCAAGACGGTGGACGTCACCGGCGTCGCCCTCACCGGCTCGGATGCGAGCGACTATACGGTGAGCCCCGACGCCTCCGGCCCGGTCGGCGTCATCGTCGGCAACCCCGCGCCGCCCATCCAGGTCACGGTGGTGACCGTCTCGCCAGCCGCCGATCTGGTCGCCGACACGACGGTCGTTGACAACAGCTCGGCCGCAGGCCCGGCGGGCGGCGGGACGAGTTCGACAAGCCCGACGAGCCCCACGAGCGTCGTCGGCATCTTCCCGGTGATCGGCGCGCCGCCCAGCGACTTCATCAGCGGCGACAACTCCCCGGTCACCGGCGCCGGCAACGGCGATCTGTGGGCCGGTTCGGGCCTCGACGAGCCGTGCGATCTCGACAAGGGGTGCAAGCGATGACCGCCCGCGCGTGGCCGGGCCTCATCGGGGCGCTGGCCTGCCTGACCCTGGCGGCGGCGGGCGGCGCGAGGGCCGCCCAGAGCGGCGACTTCGCGCTGGGCGCCAACGCCGAGAACCAGCCGTGCCGCGCGGTGGCCCGGTTCGACGCGCCAAGGGGGGCGCAGGCCGCCGACATTTACTGCGGGGCGTGGGAGACCCCGTCGGGCCGCATCACCGTCTTCGCCGGCGAGGCCCAGGCCGCGGGCGCGCTCGGCGCCGTGTGCCAGGGCCCCGCGACGCCCCTGGCCAGCGCCGATTTCACCGACATGCGCCAGGTCGCGTGCGCGCGCGGCGACAAGGGCGGCCTGGCCCGATACGCGCTCGTCGCCCACCGCGGCGGCAAGGTGCTGATCGGCGATGTCTATCCTTCCGACTGGGCGGCCCTGGTCAAGGCCGCCAGGGTGCTGGCCGGCGTTACGCGCGGGGCGGCCGTCGCGGCCAGCAACGCGGCCGACACCCCGGGGATGCGGGAAATCCAGGCCGTTTTCCCGTCTGGGCCTCCCGGTCAGGGCGCCGCGATGAACTACGAACTGCTGCGCCGCCGCGCCTATGAGTACAATTTGATCTGGAGCTTCGGCTCCTCGCAGCGCGACTTCGAGGAACTGCTGCGCGCCCACGCCCAGATCGCGCCGGACGACGCCGCCGGCGAGGCGGAGATCCTGGCCGAGATCGGGCTCAACATGTCCAGCGCCCGGCGCTTCGACGAAGCGGCCGAGACGCTCACCGCCGCCGAAGCGCGGGCCAGGGCGGCCGGCGACGCCCTGCTGGTCACCAAGGTGGCCAATTACCGGGCCATCGACCAGCTCAACCAGCGCCATTTCGCCGCCGCCCTGCGCCTGGCGCTGGCCGCCAACCAGGCGCGCGCCGACCTCGCCCACGCCTCCCAGGCGGGCGGCGCGCGGATCACCGGGGCCGATGTCAACCGCGTCGAAAGCCACCCGGCCAGCTTCAGCCAGAGAAGCCTGCTGGTCTCACTCAGCGACACCCCGCCCGCCGACAAGGCGGCGATCCTTTCGGCCCAGGGCGCCTATATCGCCGGCGTCGCCGCGCGGGGCCTGGGGCGCGCCGACGCGGGCGCCTATCTCAACGCCGCCGCCGCGTTGCTGAACGAAGTCAGGTCTCCGCCGGCCCTGCTGATCGGCGAAATCGCCAACGAACGCGCCGATCTGCGCACCGTGGCGGGCGACTATGCCGGCGCGGCCAGCGCCGCCAGGGGCGGCCTTGCGACCATCGCCGCCGTAGCCCCGCAGACACGCGGCGAGGCGCATATGTGGCTCACCCTCGAGGCGGCCCAGGCGGGTATGGGAGATGACCAGGCGGCGCTGGCCAGCGGCCGGACCGCAATCGCCATATTCTCCAAACAGTCCGAGGCGCCCGGCCTGCCGCCGGACGTGGCCGCAGGCCACCTGACCCTCCTCGAGGCCGAATGGCGCCGGACAGGCGATCCGAAACTCGCCGCCGAGTATTTCCAGACCCTGGCTCTGGTCTGGGACGGGGCGGCGGCGCGCACGACCGCCCAGCTGGCCGCGCGTCTGGTCCTTCGCGACGCCGGCGACCAGGCCCGCGCCTATCAGGACGCCGAGCGCGCCTACCGGGCCGCCTACGCCCGCCGCCAGGCCTTGGCCGGCGATCGCGACGCGACCAAGGACCAGCTGGCCCTGGCCGACGGGGCGATCCGCGCCGCGGCCGCGCGCCTGGCCGCCGCCGAGGGCGACCTGAGAGCGCACGCGCCGGCCTATCTCGAACTGATCAATCCCGAGGTTTCGGCCGGCGACCTTCAGGCCGTGCTCGGCGAGCACGAAGCCTATCTGCGCCTGGCCATGGCCAGCGGCGGGGGATTTGGCGCCCTTGTCGACAGCCAGGGCGTCCATCCGTTCCTGATCGCCCTGACCGGCAAAGAGGTCGACGACCTGGCCGACCGCCTGCGGCGCAGCACGCGCATTCGCGGGACGAGACTTCCCGACTACGACCTCGACGCCGCCGCCAGGCTCTACGGGGCGGTGATCGGGCCGGTGGCGGATAGGCTTTCGGCCGCCAAGGACCTGGATGTCGATGTCAGCGGGGCCCTGGCCTCCATTCCCTTCGCCGCCCTGGTGGCCAGTCCGCCCGACGCGGGCCAGCTGCAAAAGGTGCGCAGCGAGGCGGACTACAGCGGCATCGACTGGTTCGCCCGCCACATCGCCATCGCCGAGGCTCTGGGACCGGCCTCCTTCGTGCGCCTGCGCAAGGCGCCGCCGCCGGCCCCCTCCGACCTGCATGCGGCTCTCTATGGCGACTATCAGCCCAATCCGGCCGAGGTCGCCGACCGGCTGGTCAAGAGCGAGGGCCTCTCGGAGGCCTGCCGCCGCGAGGTGGAGCGCGCGCTGGCGGCCATGGGCGCCCTGCCCGACACCGCCGACGAGGCGCGCAGCGTGGCGGCGAGCTTCGCCAAGTCGCGGGTGGCTCTGGGCGGCGCGTTCACCGACGCCGACTTCATGCACAATCCCGATACCGGCGACGCCGATGTCATTCTCCTGGCCACCCACGGGGTCCTGGCCCTTTCATCGTGCTTCGCCGAGCCGGCCCTCTTGACCTCGGTCGGGGCCACCGGCAACGGGCTGATCGAGGCCTCGCGGCTGCTCGATCGCCAGCTCAAGGCGCGCCTTGTCGTTCTATCGGCCTGCGACACGGCCGGGGGCGGCAAGCTGGACGAGGCGCGAACCGGCCTTGGCGACGGCGGCGATGCGCTGAGCGGCCTGGCGCGGGGCTTCATCTACGCCGGCGCGCGCGACGTCCTGGCGACGCAATGGACGGTGGATTCGGCGACCACCGGGGCCGAGATCACCGACCTCCTGGCCCGCGCGACCCATCCGGGGGAGAGCCTCGGCCGGGCCCTCGCCGATGCCCAGCACAAGATTTACGAGCAGCCGGAAACCGGCCACCCCTTCTACTGGGCCGCCTTCATCCTCGTTGGCGACGGTGGCGAGACCCTCGCGCCGGCGCCCGCCCCTGCGGTAAGCGTCGCCGCGGCGCGTTAGTTTATGACCGTCATGGCCGGGCTCTTTCTTGTCCCGGCCATCCATCGGCGTGCCACCCGCGGCGTTGCCGGCTTACGTCAGCGCCTGCGCCAGTCGAACGATGGATGGCCGGGACTCCAAGAGCCCGGCCATGACGTTCCTGGGTGGGTTGCGCCCCGCCCTTCTCCCGCACAGGAAGAAGGAGCAGAGGCCTACGGCGCGGCTTCGTCGTAGAAGCGGGCGAGGTCGGCCTTGAGCAGGTGCAGGGCGTCGGCGGTCAGATAGACCATGTGGCCCGAGGGATAGTAGGCGAAGCGCAGATTGGGGCGCACGGCCGGGTCCAGCTGCATGTGGGCCAGGGCGTATTCGGTGCCGAAGAACGGCGTCGCCAGGTCGTAGATGCCGTTGAGGGAATAGACCAGCAGGTGCGGGTTCTCCCGCATGGCGGCGGCCAGATCGAGTTCGACATCGGCGTTGGTGGCATCCCCCCTGCCGCGGAACCCCGGCGCCCGGTGGCGGAAACTCCATTGTAGGCCGTTGGAATAGTAGGTCGGACGATAGCTCATGTCGGAGGCGTAGCCGAGCTGGCGGGCGAGATAGTCGTGGAAGGCGCCGACGAAGGCGCCGGTGATGCCGGTGTCCGAGGGATCGAAGGCCGGCGTGTCGCCGGCGGGCTGGACGTCGATGCCGGTGAAGCGGTCGTCATAGCGGCCGAGGATCAGGCGCTGGTCCCGCAACAGCTCCTTGCGGAACTCCGAGGGTCCGACGCGCAGGTCGTTCTCCAGGATGAAGGCCGTCGAGAGGCCCGTATAGGCGGCCATCTGCTGGGCGATCGCATTGCGCTCGTCGGGGCCGAGTTCCGAGGCCTTGGCCAGGGCCATGGCGTAGGGTCCCCGGGCCCATTCGCGGACCGTCTTGAGGAAAGCCGGCAGGTCGGCCGGCTCGCTCGCCAGGCGGTGATGATAGGCCGCGGCGGCGGCGTAGCTGGGGATATAGTCCACCAGATTGGCGTCGAACCCTTCGTCCTCGATGCCGTAATTGAGGATCGAGGAGAGCAGGATGACGCCGTTGAGCTGCACGCCGTCTTCCTGCAGGCGATAGGACAGCCCCGCCGAACGCGTCGTCCCATAGGACTCGCCGAAGATGAACTTGGGCGAATTCCAGCGCGCGTTGACGGTCAGGTAGCGCTCGATGCCGCGGGCGAAAGCGTCGATGTCGGGGTCGGTTCCCCAGAACGCCTGGAGCTTGGTGTCGCCCAGCGGGCGCGAATAGCCGGCGCCGATGGCGTCGATGAACACAAGATCGGATTTGTCGAGCAGGCTGTCGGGGTTCGGCTCCAGGTCGAAGGGCGCGTTGCGCGTCGACTGGGGACTGTCGGTGCGCACCCGCATCGGGCCGATCGATCCCATGTGCAGCCACAGGGTCGATGAGCCAGGACCGCCATTGTAGAGAAAGGTCACGGGCCGGCGCGAGCCGTCGCCGGCCGCATAGGCGACATAGAACATGCTCGCCGTGGGCTTGCCGTCGTCGTCGCGGATGGTGAGGGTGCCGGCCGTGGCCGTATAGGCGATCGTGCGGCCGCCGATGACCACCGAATGGTGCGTCACCCGCTTGAGCTCCGTGATCGGCGCGGTGGCGATATCCCAGTCGCTGAGCTTTCGGCAGCGGGCGCGCTCGGCGCGGACGTCGGCGTGCGCGCCCTCGCCACCCTGGCCAGGCCCTTGAGCGGTGTCGCTGTCGCCGCCATGGATGTCGCAATCGTGTTCGTAGCGGTCGCCTTCCTCATGGGTGCGGGTTTCGCTCACGGGCCCCGTCGCGTCGATGTTCGCGCCCGGCTCGTCCGGCTTACGGGGCTGGGACCTCGAGGGACGGGCCGGCTCGCTGCGCGTGCGAAGAGCGGCCGCGGCGCCGGAGTCGGGACCGCTCTGCGCGTCCTGGGCGCCAGCGAGGGCGGGGGCGAAAAGCAGAAGCGAGGCGATGGCGGGCAGGATAAGGCGCATGGGCGAGGACCGGACTCCGATGAAGGCGAGCGGACGCGGAAAAGGTGGCCGACTGGCCCCCCGATCGAAGCTGACTAATCCGAACCGCCGGCCAAAGTCCACCGCGCCGCTCCGGCCCCCGCGCGGGGGACCTTAGAATCGATTGACTTCGGCCGCGGCCAAGGTTGCTAGTTGGCGCGCCGCGCCCCCCGCCGGCGGGCCAGGAATCGACATCGAGGGACCGCGCGTTGGCGTCACCGTCGGGAGCATCGGGGATTGCCCCCTTCAGCGGAAACTCGCCAGAGCCGGGCTTTTCCTCCCTTCGCCGCTCGATTTTCCTGTCCATCGTCCTGGCCCTGGTCCTGGCCGGCCTGGCGGGGGCTTTCGCCTTCATCCAGACGACCTCCGACGACCGGGCGCGTGGCTGGGTCATCCACACCCACGAGGTGATCGAAGACAACCAGGCCCTGTTTTCCCATGTGCAGGACGCCGAAACCGGCGTGCGCGGTTATCTGTTGACGCGCAACCGAAGCTATCTCGCCCCCTATCTGGCCGCGATGGGGGAAATCCCGCCATCCGAAGCCCGGCTGCGCGCGATCCTGATCGACAACCCGGCCCAGGTGGCCAACGAGCGGCGTCTGGAGAGCGCGATCTCGCGGCGTCTTTCGATCCTGACGCGGGCGGTGGCCATGGTCGACGCCGGCGCGTCCCAGTCCGCGGTTGAGGCGACGCGTCCCGGCGAAGGCGCCAGGTCCATGCGCGGCATCCGTCTGCAATCGGCGGCGATCTCCCTGGCCGAGGCGCGCCTTCTGGATCGGCGCGCCGCCGCGGCCGACCGGCAGGAACGCCTGACCCTGATCCTGGGGGTCTCGCTGGCCATTCTCGCGCTGGGGGGTCTTACCGGGGCCATCGTCTCCCTCGCCGACGCCAACCGCCGGCTCGGCCGGGCCAGAAACGAGGCGATCGGCCAGCGCCGGGCGCGGGAAGCCAGCGACGCCCTCAACCGCGCGGTCTTCGCCAACAGCCCGGACTATCTCTTCGTCCTGGAGATCGTCGACGGCGAGCGGTTCGTGATCGGCGACATCAATCCCGCCTTCGAGAAGGCCCTGAACATCTCCGCCGACGCCGTCCGCGGCCGGGCCATCGACGAACTGGTCCCGGCGGCGAGCGCCGCGCCCCTGATCGCCCATTACAAGCGGGTGCGCGCCGCCGACGCGCCGGTCCTCACGCGCGACTTCCTGCCGGCCATGCCCGGAGGTCCGCGGACCTGGGAATCGATCCTGGCGCCGGTGAAGAACGCGGCCGGCGAAACCGACCGGATCGTCGGCTCGACCCGCGACATCACCGACCGGGTGAGGACCGAGGAACGCCTGCGCGACGCCCAGCGGATGGAGGCCGTCGGCCAGCTCACCGGCGGGGTGGCTCATGATTTCAACAATCTTCTGCAGGTGATCCGGGGCAACCTCGAGCTGCTCGAGCCCGCCTTGGAAGCCGACGCCGCAGCCAAGCGGCGGCTCAGCAACGCCCTGCACGGCGCCGAGCGGGCCGCGCAACTGACCCGCCAGTTGCTCGCCTTCGCCAGGCGCCAGCCCCTCGCCCCCCAGGTGATCAACCTCTCGCGCCTGATCGGCGACATGGCCGATCTGCTGCGCCGGACCCTGGGCGAGGGCGTCGAGGTGGAGACGGTGATCGGCGGGGGCCTTTGGAACACCATGGCCGACCCCGCGCAGGTGGAGAGCGCCATCCTGAACCTGGCGCTCAACGCGCGCGACGCGATGCCGAACGGCGGGCGACTGACGGTGGAGGTGAGCAACGCCGCCCTCGACGCCGCCTATGCGCGCGAGGCCGAGGAGGTGACCCCCGGGCAGTACGTCCAGATTTCGGTTTCCGACACCGGCGAGGGCATGACTCCCGAAACCCGGGCGCGGGTGTTCGAACCGTTCTTCACCACCAAGACGGAGGGCAAAGGGTCAGGCCTTGGCCTTTCCATGGTCTATGGCTTCGTCCGCCAGTCGATGGGCCATGTGCGGGTCTATTCCGAGCCCGGCCACGGCACGACGGTGAAGCTCTACCTCCCCAGGTCGCACCTCGGTGTGACGCCGGCCGTGAACGCCGCCAGCGTGCCGCAGCAGGGCGCGCGCGAAACGGTGCTGGTGGTCGAGGACGAGGCCGAGGTTCGCGCCGCCGCGGTGGCCATGCTCGAGGCTCTCGGCTATCGCTGCCTCGAAGCCGGCGACGCCGCCGCCGCTGTCGAGATGCTCGAAGGCCGGGAGACCGTGGACCTTGTCTTCTCCGACGTGGTCATGCCCGGACCCCTCAAGACGCGGGACTTCGCCGCCAGGGTGCGCGAGCGGTGGCCGGACCTTCCGATCCTGTTCACATCCGGCTACACCGAAAACGCCATCGTCCATCACGGCCGTCTCGACGAGGGGCTCGATCTGATCTCCAAACCCTATGCGCGCCTGGATCTGGCCAGGAAGGTTGCCCAGATGCTGGCTGCGAAGGCAGGCGCGCCACACCCCGCCCAAGGCTGACTGGCGACGGTATCGGAGCGCGATCCGTTCCGACTGGGCCGCCCGCTCTTTTCCGACCGTCATGGCCGGGCTCTTTCTTGTCCCGGCCACCTTCCGTGTTGGGGGTCAAGTGGTCTGGGCGTGTTTCCAGGGCTGTTGGTCTCTGGCGATGGCGTTGAGGGTGACGAGGATCTTTCGCATGACGGCGGTGAGGGCGACCTTGCCGGGTCGTCGGTTGGTGTGGACGAGGGTGTCGTAGAAGGCCTTCATGATCGGGTTCCATCGGATGGCGGCCCTGGCGGCGTTGAAGAGCACGCGTCGCACGCCAGGGCGGCCGTGACCGATGGTGGCCCGATGGGTGGTCTTGCCGCTCTTGCGGGTCTGAGGCGCAAGGCCGACGAGAGCGGCGATCTCCTTGCCCGAGAGCCTTCCGAGTTCGGGCAGTTCGCCCAGCAGGGTCTGGACGGTGATCGGTCCGACGCCGGTCAGGGAGCGCAGGCGCTGGGCCGTGGCGGCCAGGGCGGAACGCTCGGCGATGTGGGCGTCGATGGCGCTCTCCAGGGTGTCGAGCGCGGTCTTCACGGCGCTGGTCACCGCCTCGAGCCCCTGGCGGACGATCTGGGCCTCGGCCCTGTCGGCGCGGCAGCGCTCGGCGTGGAGCAGCTCGACCAGCTGGCGGCGGCGGGTGGTCATCTCGCGCAAGGCCTCGTCGCCCTCGACGAGCGGGCCCAAGCCCCGGTCGGCGAGCTCGAGAGCGGCGAAGTCGGCCAGCAGACGCGCATCGATGGGATCGGTCTTGGCCTTCAGGCCGCGCCGGCGGCGGAAGGCCGCCAGCTGGTTGGGGTGCACCCTGGCGAAGGCCAGGCCGGCCGAGATCAGCTCACGGCGCAACACCCGCTCGTAGCCGCCGGTGGGCTCGAAGGCGACCAGGCCGACCTCCTCTGGCCTCAGCCGCGCCAGCCAGGCGGCGATCGACTCACAGGTGTTGGCGATCCGCTCCACGGCTGCGCAGCCGTGGAGGGCTATGTCGATCCACTCGGCGGCGACATCGACGCCAAGGAACTTCTTGTCGGGCATGAGGGCCTCCGGCAACATGGGTTGGTGGTCCACACGCCGGGTTGCATTCGGGCGAGAGCCCCCTCTTCCGTTCGCGTGCGCGACCGTGACGCTGGCGGGCTCAAGATGGCCACGGTCGTCTAGACCCATCCATCGTTCGAGGGTCCGCCAGCGCCCCCTCCTCCCGGAGGTCGGACCAACATGCAATCCATCG
>Ga0208849_1001550_pt1 | contig 15455 bp, 11 predicted proteins | sample NGESurdeep072012_10_FD_184470 | JGI IMG/M metagenome (GOLD analysis project Ga0208849, IMG submission 184470) | Arctic peat soil microbial communities from Barrow, Alaska - NGEE Surface sample 53-3 deep-072012 (SPAdes) | ecosystem: Environmental > Terrestrial > Soil > Wetlands > Peat ...
CGGTCTGACGCCGCGGGAGTTCCGACGCGATCCCCCGGCCACGATCTGACCCCTCAGATCAGTATGCAGACCGATTTAAGCTCGGTATAGAGGTCCATCACGGCGCGGCCGTGCTCGCGCCCGATCCCCGAAGACTTGAAGCCGCCGAACGGCATGTTCGGATCGAGCATGTTGTGACAATTGACCCATACGGTACCGGCCTTGATACGCGGTATCAGCCGGTGTGCAGCCGACAAATTGTTGGTCCAGATGCTGGCGCCTAATCCGTAGGGCGAGTCATTCGCGGCTCTGACGACTTCGTCCAGATCGTCGAAACGCTGCGCCACCACCACCGGTCCAAAGATCTCTTCACGCACAACCTTCATCTGCGGCTTCACGCTGACGAGCACCGTGGGTTTCACGTAGTAGCCCGGATGCGCCACCGCTTCACCACCGGCCGCGATCGATGCGCCTTCTTTGCGGCCCGATTCAATGTAGTTCAGGACCCGTTCCTGCTGCTCCTTCGATACCAGCGGACCCATCTCGGTCCCCTGCTCCAGACCTGGCCCGAGGCGGATCGCATTGGCGGCGCCGCTCAAGCCCTCGATTACGGAGTCGAAGATTTTGCTGTGCACGTACAGTCGCGAGCCTGCGGTGCACACCTGCCCGGAGTTGAAGAAGATCGCCATCGCGGCCCCTCCAACCGCAGTGCCCACGTCGGCATCCGGCAGCACGATCATCGGCGACTTGCCGCCAAGCTCGAGCGACACCCGTTTCATGGTATCGGTCGCGCTCTTGTTAATGATCTTTCCGACCTCGGTGGAGCCCGTGAAGGCCACCTTGTCGACGCCGGGGTGAGCCACCAGCGCAGCTCCCGTGGTTTCACCGAAACCGGTCAGGATATTGACCACACCCGGCGGGAACCCGGCTTCCAGGATCAGCTCGCCCAGGCGCAGCGCCGACAGCGGTGTCTGTTCGGCCGGCTTCAGTATGCAGGTGCAACCAGCCGCCAGCGCCGGCGCCAGCTTCCAGGCCGCCATCGCCAGTGGAAAATTCCAGGGCACGATCTGAGCCACGACACCGACCGGCTCACGCGCCACGTAGGTATGAAACTTCGCCCCCGGAACGCCCCCGATCGAGGTCTGAATCGTGCTGCCTTCGATCTTGGTCGCCCAGCCCGCCATGTAGCGAAACCAGTCGCGCGCTCCCGGTACATCAATGATGCTGGCCATGAAACGCGTCTTGCCGTTATTGACGCTTTCGAGCTCGGCGAGGTCTGCCGCATGGCGCTCGATCAGATCCGAGAGCTTCCATAGTAGCGCCTCGCGTCCCGCTGGCGACATCTCGGGCCAAGGACCCGACTCGAATGCCGCGCGCGCGGCAGCCACGGCGCGATTGACGTCTTCGGGTCCGGCGTCGGCCACGCGGGCAATTTCCTGGCCAGTGGCCGGATCGAACACCGCAATGGTCTTGTCCGAACGTGCATCCACCCACTCGCCGTTGATGAGCAGCCGGGGTTTTCTGGCCATGAAGGCGCGGATAGCGCTCGACGGGACCGGCTGCGAGGCGATTGGTTGGGCGCTCATGATCGAATCTCCAAGGCTGAACAATACCTCATGGTAGGCCTCCATCTGGCGCAGGTCACGTCGGCCTGGGCTCGACTGTCAGTGAGTTGCGATTCGATCATGGGTTCATCCGGTAGTCCTGCTGCGTGCGCGCATAGTCGATATAAAAGTCCAGTGCATTCATATTCGCCATGGCCGCGCGATTGGCCGCTTTCTCCGGCGGCACGCCCATGAGTATGCGCCGTACGGGCACCTCCATCTTCTTGCCGGTCAGCGTATATGGGATCGCGTTGACGGTGTAGATGCGGTCGGGGACGTGGCGCGGCGAGTAATCCTTGCGCATCTGCGCCCGGATGCGCTCGTTGAGTGCCTCATCGAGTGCGTGGCCCGCGCGCAGCTTGACGAACAATGGCATGAAAAAGCGCCCGCCCGGCAAATCGAGATTGATGATCAGCGCGTCCTCGATCTCGGGCACGCTGATCAGCGAGCGGTACACCTCGGCCGTGCCGATGCGTACGCCGTGACGATTCAGGGTCGCGTCCGAGCGGCCGAGTACGAAGCAGCCGCCACGACTATTGATCTTGAAGAAGTCACCATGCCGCCAGACGCCGGGATACAGATCGAAGTACGACTCGCGATAGCGGCTGCCGTCGGCATCGTTCCAGAATCCCACCGGCATCGACGGCATCGGTGCCGTGATCACCAGCTCCCCAACCTCATCGATCAGCGGCCGGCCGCTTTCGTCGAAGGCGTAGGCGGCAACGCCGAGCTGTCGCGCCTGGATCTCGCCGGCATAGACAGGCAGCGTCACTACGCCGCCCGCGAGGCCGGTGCAGACATCAGTGCCGCCGCTGCCTGAATGGGCAAAGACATCGCGCTTCACGTTCCTGAAGACCCACGCCATGCACTCGGCGGTCACGGGCGATCCGGCCAGCATCACTGACTGCAATGATGCGAGGTCGAACCGTTCCTTGGGCACGATCCCGGCTTTTTCGAGGATGCTGATATACGTCGGACTCGCGCCAAAAAAGCTGGCGTGCGTGTCGGCGACCATTTTCCAGAGCACGTCGGGCGCCGGAAAGGCGGGATTGCCGTCATAGAGTACCGGCACCACGTCCACGAGCAATGCGCTCACCAGGAAATTCCACATCATCCAGCCGGTAGTGGTGAAAAAGAACATGCGCTCACGTGCGTGCACGTCCATATGAAAGGCCAGCGCTTTGTACTGCTCGAGCGTGATGCCACCATGGCAGTGCACGATTGGCTTTGGCAGCCCGGTCGTGCCTGAGGAAAACAGAATCCACAGCGGGTGCTCGAACGGCACCTGCTCAAAGCGAAAGCTCTCGCGCGCCACGGGTGGGCCATCGAGAGCCTCCTCCCAGGGCAACGTGTGTGCGCTCGGCATGGACTCGTCAGCGGGATGCAGATGACGCACGTAGATGACTCGTTCGAGCGAAGGCAGCTGGCTCAGGATGACGCTGAGTTCGGCGCGGCGATCGAAGCTCTTGCCGCCGTATAAATAGCCATCGACGCAAAATGCGATCTTGGGGGCGAGCTGCACGAACCGGTCGACCACGCCGCGCGCCCCAAAGTCCGGGCCGCAACTGGCCCAGATGGCCCCAACGCTGACGGTCGCCAGCATGGCAATGACCGCTTCGGGTGAGTTCGGCAGGTATGCCACCACCCGGTCCCCCGGCTTTAATCCGAGTGCGCGCAGCCGGGTCGCGAGCACGCGCACCTGCGCGCCCAGTTCCGACCACGACAGCGATTGCAGACCGCGTCGCTCGCTCAGGTACAGAAGCGCCTCGGCACCCTCGCGCTCTTGCCGCAGCGCATGCTGCGCGTAATTGAGCCGCGCGCCAGGAAACCATTGCGCTCCTGGCATCCCGGCGCGCGCCAGTACACGCTCGTAGGGCTGCGAAGTGCGGATCTCAAAATAGTCCCACACCGAGCCCCAGAAACCCTCCAGGTCATCGATGGACCACTGCCAGAGGGCGGCGTAGGAGTCGATGCGGCGGCCACGCTGGGCGAGCCACCCGAGGTAATGACTGAGGTTCGCGCGCGCCACGCGCGCCGCGCTGGGCTGCCAGAGCAGCTCGCCTTGCGGCTCTGTTACCATGACAGTCGGGCTCTGGCCAACGCGGTATCATGCAGTTTCATCGCTTCGATCTTAACCTGCTGATCGCGCTTGACGTACTGCTGCGCGAGAAGAACGTTACGCGCGCCGCGGAGAAAGTGTTCGTATCGCAGCCGGCTATGAGCGCTGCGCTCCACAAGCTGCGTGACTATTTTAACGACCCGCTGCTCGACCGCGTCGGCCGCGATCTTGAGCTCACGCCGCGCGGCCTGTCGCTGGTCGAGCCGGTTCGCGAGGCGTTGTTGCTGATCCAGGCCGCGCTCGGCACCCAGCCGACGTTCTCGCCCGCCACCACCCAGCGCGATTTTACAATGATCGTCTCGGAAGAGGCCGTGCCTGGCTTGCTGCCGGCGGTCCTGCAGCGCGTGGCCGCACAGGCTCCAGGCATTCGCTTTCAAATCGAGCTGATCTCCCAGACCGCCCTGGCGCGGCTTGAGTACGGGGAGGCCGACCTTTGCCTGTGCCTGGACAACCTGCGCCTGTACGAAACGAGGGCGTATCCGGAGAGCCTGCATACCATTCGCCTGCGTCCGGTCCGCTGGCTATGCGCCGTGGACCGCGACCATCCGACCGTTGGCGACAGCCTCAGCGCGGAGCAGTTTCTGGCGCTTCCCCACGTTTTTGGACGTCCCGGCGGCTACACCGCCTCGGCGGAAGAACTGGTGCGCAGGCTGTTCGACGCCGACATCACCGTTCACCTGACCGTGCCCAGTCTTTTGCACCTGCCCCTGGTGCTTCCCGGCACCAGTTATGTCGCCACCGTTCCCGAACGGGTCGTGAAGCTGTTTTCCGACTCGACCCCGCTGAAGACCTTTCCCCTGCCCTTACCGACGCCCGAGCATTACGAGATCCTCATCTGGCACAAGCGCAATGAGACCGATCCGGCACACGCCTGGGTGCGAGAGCTGATCGTCGCCCTTTCCCAGATCATCTAACACCCCCTTCCCTCCCAGTCGAGACCGCGATCGGTGCGCGCACTCTAATTACGTGCGCGCGAATTCCGCCCATCAAGAGAAGCATGCCAATGGCTCAATCAAGCTTGGAACAACTGCTGCGCAGTGCCGGCAATCCGGTGCAGTTGTTGCGCAATTCGCAGATCGGCGCCTATGTCTATCCGGTGGTGCCCAGCGAGTTCAGTAATTGGCGCGACGAGCAGCGCGCATGGCGGGAGACCGCGGTACTGTTCGACCAGTCACACCACATGGCCGAAATGTCGGTCAGGGGTCCGGATGCGTTCAAGCTCATGAGTCATCTGGCCATCAACACCTTCACCAACTTCGTGCCCAACAAGGCCAAGCAGTTCGTGCCATGCAGCTACGATGGCTACGTGATCGGCGATGGAATCCTGTTCTATCTCGCGGAAAACGAATTCAATTTCGTTGGCCGTGCGCCCACGGTCAATTGGATCGAATTTCACGGCCAGACCGGCGGCTACAAGGTCGAGCTCGAGCGTGACGACCGCTCGCCCTCGCACCCGCGCGGCAAGGCGGTGCTTCGCCGGCACTACCGCTATCAGATCCAGGGCCCTAACGCGGCCAAGATCCTCGAGAAGCTCAATGGCGGACCCATCCCGGACGTCAAGTTCTTCACCATGGATGCCATCACCATCAAGGGCCGCAAAGTCCGCGCCCTGCGTCACGGCATGGCCGGCGCTCCCGGGCTTGAGATCTGGGGGCCGTACCAGCAGGCCGACGAAATCCGCGACGCCATTCTCGAAGCCGGTAAGGACTTCGGCCTGACTGAGGTGGGCTCGCGCGCCTACGCCAGCAATACGCTGGAATCCGGCTGGATTCCATCGCCGTTGCCAGCGGTGTACACCGGCGAGAAGATGAAGAAATATCGCGAGTGGTTACCCGCGAACGGCTACGAAGGCACCGGTTCGATCGGCGGCAGCTTCGTCGCCGACAACATCGAATCCTATTACATGACACCCTACGAGCTCGGCTACGGCCCGTTCGTAAAGTTCGACCATGATTTCATCGGCCGCGACGCGCTCGAGAAAAAGGCCAAGGAGCCGCAGCGCAAGAAAGTAACCTTCGAATGGAACGGCACCGATGTGGCGAAGATCCAGGCGTCACTGTTTGTCCCCGGTGCAGAGCACTACAAGTTCTTCGACCTGCCGTTGGCCAACTATGCGTCCTCGTCTTACGACAAGGTCACGATGGGCGGCAAAACCGTGGGCTTCTCCATGTTCGCCGGCTACAGCTACAACGAACGAACGGCGCTGTCACTCGGAGTCGTCGACCCCAACATACGCATGGGCGACGTACTGACGCTGGTGTGGGGAGAGGAAAATGGCGGTACCCGCAAGCCTCCGGTCGAGCGCCACAAGCAGCTTGATGTTCAGGTCAAGGTTTCGCCGGTGCCGTACGCACGCGATGCCCGTGAGGCGTACCACCAGGGCTGGCGCACGCGTCAGGCCTGATTAAAGCCGGCGTCGTTGAGTTCGAAGCGGCCGTTCGTCACAGCATGAAGCCACTTGCAGGTGCGCAGATAGCCGCCGAAGCAGAACAGGTGAATGCCGGAAAAGTCTGATTCGCCGCTGGCACGTGCCTGCGCCAATGCCCACAGCACGGCTTCCGGTCCGTGATCGCCGATGAGCTTCAGCAACGAGCCCGGGCGCGCGCCCAATGCGCGTATCGAGGGCCCGGCGCCGCAGCGCACCGCGAACTTGAACAGCGTGGTCAGCCGCGCCGGACCAGCCAGCCCTGCGACTACGCGCGTGCCCACTCCGCTGGCACGCAATTCGCGCACCCAATCAAGAAATGGTTGCGGCTCGAAAAAGAATTGTGTCAACAGATTCGCCTCCAGTCCGGCGCGCGCCGCAAGCTGCGTCTTCTCGCGCTCAGCGGCTCGAATGTCGGCCAGCGGTACCTTAGGATGGCCTTCTGGATGACCCGCCAGCGACACTCGCGTTAATCCGGTAGTTTCGAGCGCTGCGGAACGCAGTACCTCCGCAACCGACGAATATGGCCCAGAAGCCACGTCGTAATCCCCGGCAATCAACAGGATCTCGTTAACTCGCGCACTCTCGACCAGGCTCGCGAGGAGCCGGTGCAGCGCCACCGAATCTTGTATCAGGCGTACCGGCACGTGAGGCACCGGCTCGAATCCAGCCGCACGCACGGCAACGCAGGCCGCTTCGGTCTGCTGCCAGGTCTGTCCGGGCAGGTAGCTGACATAAATTTTGTTACCGGGCGTCAACAAGGCCCGGCTCGCCTCCAGATGCTTGACGTCCTGCACATTGATTTCGACGGACGCTTCGCGTGCCAGCCGCGCGATATCCGCGACCACCGCTGCCTCCGGCATCGGCGCCGATGAGTTCAATGACTGCTGACTAGCGCTCTCGTGCTCGACCATGCCGTCATTAGATTGATGGCGCGCCGCGCGGTCTCGACTGGGAGCGAATGGACTTCAGCATATCGGCGGCGCCCGAAATACTCGGACGCCGCCGTTGACTGTTTGCTCCGCTTTACTTCGCCAGAGGACCGGCGCCCGGATGGAACCGGAACGTCAGGAACCACTCGGCCGGGGCGTTGTAGCTCGCGTCGATGACCGCAACACCGCCCTGATTTTGACCGCTCACCACATAACGTTTATTGGTGATGTTTTCCCCGCCCAGGGACAATTCCCAAACTCCCGTAGGCGCCCTGTAGGTTCCAGATGCGTCGAGCAGGCTCATGCTCGGACGCGCCAGCTGCCAGGTATTGCCGATGTCGTTATATTCCGTCGTCACATACGTCCAATCGACGTTGAACTGCAACGCGCCAGAATTGGGAAGATTCACCAGGTACTGCGGACCCACATTTGACTTAAACTTCGGGGTTTTCGGCAGATCGCAGGCGCCGTTTTGAACCTGCGCCGCTCCGGGCGGCCCTGCATTCGGATCGCGCTCCGGGCAGGAATTCAGGGTTAGCGTGTAGCCGTTGTCACCGACGTTGTTCAATGAGTCATACGCCGCGTGCGTATATCCCGCCGAGACATTGACCGAGAGGCCCCCGCCTACCAGCGCCTGCGCCTCAAGCTCAGCACCGTAAATAGTTGCGTCGCCGGCATTGACCACAGTCGGTGAAATTCCAATCTGGGAGTTCAGCTGAATGTTGTCGTACTTGGTGTGGAAGGCCGCTAGGTTCAGGCGCAGACGGTGCTGGAGCAGCTCAGACTTGAACCCGAGTTCCTCAGACTTTGCGAACTCCGGATTGAAATGCAGACTTGAATCGTAGGTCGGATGCGGATTGGACAGACGCGTGGTCCAGCTGCCGGTCTTGAAGCCCTGCGAGTACGACGCGTACAACATCATGTCGGGCGTGATGTGGAAATCCAGACCGAAGGTCGGCGAGAAGTTGTTGAAGTTCTGTACGAATGCGCCGTTGGGACTTAAAGGGTAGTACGTGTAGGGTTCGCCCGGCACCGGGAAACCCAACGTCTGCTGACAGTTCAGGAAGGCCGGTGCGCCCAGATTATTCGGCGCCGTTGGATTCACGCAGCCCGAAGCCTTGTAGCTCAGACCATCATCATCGGTCTGGAAGCCCTGGAACTCTTTGTGCTCCCAGGTCTGGCGGCCGCCGGCGACGATGGACCACTGATCCGTGAGTTTGAAATCCAGGTGCGCATACAGGGCTTCGGCGCGTGTCGCCAGATCGTTCGGTCCATCGATCATCAGGATGCCCATGGGGAAGGTCACAAAGTCGTGTAAATGCCCCGACTCCTGGAAATAGTAGGCACCGACGGCGTAATTCAGGCGGTCTCCAAACGTGACGCCATTGAGTTGCAGCTCCTCGGAGGTCTGATCCTGGGCCATGTCAAACGATGTGGCGAGTATCTGCTCCGGCGAACCGTCGAGATCCATGCCGGTATCCCACTTCATGTGCCGATAGGCATTGATCCACTTGAGATTCATGCCATTACCCAGTGACCAGTCAAGAGTTGACCCGACACCCCAGTTCTGCAGCTTGGAGAAGTCGTTGCCATTGCCGTAGGTGGTGTCAATGTTTCCGGTCTCGAAGCGCGAATCGTAGGGCAGATAGTTGTTGTAGGGATTTCCATCGACGTTGGCCTGCCACATGGGCGCCGATATCGGCATTGCCGTGGGCGTGGGGCTCAATCCGCCGCGCGGCAAGGTGCATTGCAGGTTACTTGTGCCGGGTACTGCGAATCCGGCGAGACACGCGTTGGTGAGTCCCGACAGGCCGCCGGGTATACCATTGATACCCAGTACTGTGTTGGGGGAGGCCTCCTGGTCGACGTGCTGATAGTCAGCGGTGACCGTGAACTTGATGTCGTCCGTGGCGTGCAAAACAATTTTGGTGCGCGCGCTCCACTTGTCAACGCCGCCGAGAGCGGTCCCCGTCTGATAACCCGCCGCCGGGAATTGCTGGATTGCATCGGTGATATACGGGCAGGTCGCCGTGGTGCAATCCGGAATACCGGCCGAACCGCCGGCATTGCCCTGAACATACGGAATGACGCGCTGATAGCCGTCGCGCTTTTCCTCAGAAAACGACAACGTGCTGAGCAGCACGTCGGAGATCAGCGGTATGTCGAAACTGAGCTTGGTATCGAGGCGGTTGAACGAGCCTGTCGTGACATCGCCCTTGGCCGTGAATTCGTTGCCCGGGTCCCGCGTGACGATGGAAATGGCGCCGCCGATCGAGTTGCGGCCAAACAGCGTGCCCTGCGGGCCCTTCAGAATCTCCACGCGATCGACATCGAGCATGCTGGTATTGGCGCCGACGCTTCGTGCAAGGTAGACGCCATCCACATAGACGCCCACGCCCGGATCGAGATTGAAGGCAAAGTCGTCCTGGCCGATGCCGCGGATGTACGCCGACAGCACGGTGTCGGATCCCGAGAATGGCGTGCCGGCATCAAGGTTGACGTTGGGCGCGATGTTGCTGAGCTGCGAGAGGCTCGTGGCGCCTCTTTGTTCAAGCGTTTCTGCGTTGATGGCCGTAATCGCAATGGGTACCTGCTGCACGTCCTCAACGCGCTTGGTGGCGGTGACGACGATTTCCTCCAGCATATCGCCGCTGGCAGTGGTCGTTTCCTGTGCGCTGACCGTGGTCGCGGCCGATACCGCGAGCGCAGACATCACCAGCCAACGAAAACCGTGTCCGCGACTCTTCGGATGTCTCGTCATGTTCTTGCCCCCCCTCAGGTGCAAAATCGTCTGTTGCAGCAAGACCACGCCCCCAGCAGGCGTGCATTGGATCGAGAGTGTGCCGGACGCCACGACGGTACTCGACCTAAAGCGAAACCCAGTTCGTCGTCCAGCGCACGCGCTAGGCTTACTTGCTCTAGTACAGTCTGCGCGATAGCCGGGATGGACAGACCATGAAATACGAGACGCGCCTGATCTGGGTGCTCGGCATCACTTTCGGTTTCGTGTTTTTTGACCGCAATGCGGTCAATTTCCTGATGCCTTTTATTGCCTCTGATCTGCACTTCACGAATCAGCAGATCGGATTCGTGGTCTCGGCCCTGTCATTTACCTGGGCCATCGGCGGCTTCCTGGGTGGCCTCTATGCCGACCGCAGCGCCCACCGCAAGACGCTGCTGCTCAGCACGGTGATCGCCTTCTCTCTGTGCTCGTTCCTGTCCGGTTTGGCCGGCTCGTTCCTGATGCTGTTTCTCTCGCGGTTGCTAATGGGTCTGGCCGAAGGACCGATCCTGCCGGTCTCGCAGTCGCTGGTGGCATTCGAATCCGCCGCTGGCCGGCGTGGCTTCAATATGGGCGTCATGCAGAATTTTGGCAGCAATCTGCTTGGCTCATTCGCTGCTCCCCTGGCGCTGGTCGCCATAGCCCGCGCCTATCATTGGCCGGCGGCATTTTTTGTCGCGGGCATACCCGGACTCATCATGGCGATGCTGATCGCGCGCTATGTGAAAGAGCCGCAGGTGCATGCCATTGGCAGTTTTTCGCGCACCGACCGCGCTGGCATGGGCCCGCTCGCAATGCTTCGGCACCGCAATATATGGCTATGCATATTGATGGCCATATTCATGGTGGCCTGGATGGTGCTTGGATGGGCGTTCCTGCCGCTGCTCTATGTCAAAGTCAAAGGTTACTCGCCCACACAGATGAGCTGGCTCATGAGTGTGCTGGGTCTGTCAGCCGCGTTTTTCAGTTTCGTCGTGCCGGGACTCTCGGACCGCCTGGGGCGTCGGCCTGTCGTCATTGTCTTCAACCTAGTGGGCCTTCTGGTGCCGCTCGCCGCGCTCTACTACGACGGCTCAGCCTATGTGCTGGCAGTGCTGGTATTCGTGGGCTGGTCGGCCAGCGGTACGTTTCCCCTGTTCATGGGTACGATTCCCTCCGAGACCATTCCGGCGCGCTACGTTGCCACCGCGCTTGGCCTCGTGATGGGCACGGGGGAAGTGCTGGGTGGGGTCGCCGGTCCTTCCGTCGCGGGCTGGGCCGCCGATCACTACGGCCAGGGGGTGCCCATGCTCATGCAGGCAGGCTGTGCTGTAATGGGTACCCTGCTGGCACTATTCCTGACCGAGACCGCGCCGGCACCACTAGCACGCCGCGCCGCGCTGGCTGCCGCTTAGTTGAATCGCCATGCCACTGAAGCAGCTCGAGCACTACCTGGTTTTGACCGACGATCTCGAAGCCACGCGCGATTTTTACTGTCGCGGTCTCGGCATGCACGTCGGCCCTCGCCCGCCATTGGCATTCCCCGGATACTGGATATACCTGGGAAGCGTGCCGTGCATCCACGTCGCGGAGTGGACTACCTATCGCGCCCACTCGCTTGGCCAGGGCATCCCGGTCTCCGAGCGCGCTCCGGGCACGGGACCCGTGGATCACCTCGCATTCACCGCTGTCGACTGCGATGCCGTAAAGGCGCAATTGCTCTCGTATGGGCTTGAGTTTGCCGAAAACCGCGTGGCCGGCGCGAACCTCACACAGTTGTTTCTGCACGACCCGAACGGCGTCAAGGTAGAGATCAATGTCGCGACTATCATATGACGGATTAGGCTCTCGCTATTTCCGCCAGAGTCGAGCGTCACAGCAATCGATCGGCTCTAATTCAGGGAACTACTATTGAGGTTGCAAGATGCGAGTGTTTGAGATTGTCGCCGGCAGCACCACGTTCGATGGACTGAAGCGCGCCGAGCGTGCCGATCCGAAAGCCCAGGCGCGGCAGATCCTGGTCAGAATTCAGGCGGCATCGCTCAATTTTCGCGATCTGATGATTGCGCGTGGTCTCTATATGGGCGGCGCGGTACCGGCCAACACCATTCCACTTTCCGATGGCAGTGGAGAAGTGGTGGCAATCGGCGCCGACGTTAAACGCTTCCGTGTCGGTGATCGCGTGGCGGGTACCTTTTTCCGCGGCTGGATCGATGGCCGGCCGCCGGGAGGTCCGATGACTGCGCTGGGCGCATCGCCCACCGATGGCGTGCTCGCCGATCTGGTGGTGTTCGATGAGCAGGATGCGGTGGCCGTGCCCGCGCACCTGACGGCCGAACAGGCTGCCACCCTGCCCTGCGCTGGCGTCACCGCCTGGCGCTCGCTGATCGAGAATGGCCGTGTGGCGCCGGGCGAAACCGTCCTCCTTATCGGCACCGGTGGGGTATCGATCTTCGCGCTGCAGTTCGCGCGGCTCGCCGGCGCTCGCGTGCTCGTGATCTCCTCGAGCGACGAGAAGCTCGAGCGCGCGCGCACACTCGGGGCCGACGGTTGCATCAACTATCGATCCACGCCTGAGTGGGACGGCGAGGTGCTGCGGCTGACTCAAGGCCGCGGCGTGGACCACGTGATCGAAGTCGGCGGCGCGGGAACGCTGGGCCGCTCGATGGCGTCCGTGGCTGTGAATGGACGAATCCAGCTGATCGGCGTCTTGACGGGACGTGGCGGCGAGCCTGCGAGTCCTTACGGGCTGCTCGGCAAGCAGGCGAGTGTCCAAGGTGTCTACGTTGGCTCGCGCGGTCAGTTCGAGCGCATGAATGCGGCGATCACCGCGCATCGGCTTGTGCCCGTGATTGATCGCGTATTCGGCTTCGATGAAGCACCCGCCGCATATCGCCATCTTGAACAGGCTGCACATTTCGGCAAAGTCGTGATACGGCTTTAGACCGACGACGCGACCATGTCCGAAGTCACGGTACGCGAGGCGGCATTTGCACTGTTCCGCGAGTTTGGCCTGACCACCGTGTTCGGCAATCCCGGCTCGACCGAGTTGCCGATGTTCCGCGAGTTTCCGGCAGACTTCCGCTATGTCCTGGGCCTGCAGGAATCAGTGGTAGTCGCTTTGGCCGATGGTTTTGCGCAAGCCCAGGGCAACGCCGCCCTGATCAACCTGCATTCGGCGATCGGCGTCGGCCATGCTCTCGGCAGCATCTTCACTGCTTACCGCAATCAGACGCCGCTGGTGATCACCGCCGGGCAGCAGGCGCGCTCGATACTGCCGTTCGAGCCATTCCTATATTCGGAACAGGCTGCACAATTGCCCAAGCCCTACGTCAAGTGGAGCGTCGAGCCGGCGCGCGCCGCCGATGTCCCGGCCGCCATCGCTCGCGCCTACTACGTCGCGATGCAGCCGCCGCGTGGACCGGCATTCGTATCAATACCGGTCGACGACTGGGACCGCCCCGGCACACAGCCTGCGACCAGGCGCGTGAGCCGGGTCGTGGCCGGCGATCCGCGACTGCTGCAGGAAGCCGCCTCAGCGCTGAACGGCGCGCGCCAGCCCGTGATCGTCGTCGGCGCCGGAGTCGCCCGCGACGATGCGTGGGATGAGACCATCGAGCTCGCCGAAGCGCACGAGGCCGCCGTGTGGGTGAGCCCCATGTCCGCTCGCAACAGCTTTCCGGAGAATCACCGGCTGTTCGCGGGCTTCCTGCCCGCCGACCGCGCCGCAATTGTCGCGCGCCTTCGCGGCAGTGATCTCATCGTGACGCTCGGCGCGCCGGTATTCACCTACCATGTCGAGGGTGACGGTCCCCACATCCCGCCTGGCGCGCAGCTGGTGCAGTTGACCGATGACCCGGCTGCGGCCGCCTGGTGTGCCGTCGGCACTTCCATCATCACCAATCTGAAACTTGGCGTCGCAGCGCTGCTGGCCGACCGGGCCGCCAGGGCGCGCACGGCAAATGCGCATCGCGCGCCGCCGGCGCCGCGCCCACCCATCGCGCCGCTGGCCTCCGGGCGTCTGACCGATGGCTATCTGTTGCAGCAGATCGCGGCACTGCGCCCTGCCGGCAGCATCGTGGTCGAGGAGGCGCCAAGCAGCCGCGGTCCCATGCACGACTACCTGCCGATCACCGAGCGCGACAGCTTCTATACCTGTGCCAGCGGCGGCCTCGGTCACGGGCTGCCGGCAGCCGTCGGGATTGCGCTGGCAAAGCCGGGTCGCAAAGTAATTGCTCTGCTCGGCGACGGCTCGGCGATGTATTCGATACAGGGGCTCTGGAGCGCCGCTGAATTGGGGCTGGCCGTGGCCTTCGTGATCGTCAACAACGGCAGTTATCAGGCGCTCGAGGAATTTGGGCAGCACTTCAGAATCGGCAAACTGCCGGGAACACGGCTGCCGCATCTCGACTTCTGCGCGCTGGCCGCGGGCCACGGCGTGCAAGCCCTGAGAGTCGCTCGCTGCGAGGATCTGGATGCGGGATTGCAGCGCGTGTTTGGCGCCAGCGTGCCGATGCTGCTCGAGGTGTGCGTCGCCCGGTGAATGAAGGTCAGACGAACGAGCGCAGCGGATCCTGGCCATCCCAGCCGATGCTGGCGCGGTAGAACTTGCTGAATGCGGGCTCAAACCCGCCGCCGAGTTCGATCAGTTCCACATAGCCGGGCAGATCCGCGGTGGTATCCATGTAGGCAACACGGCCGCCGGTCGGCACCCCGGCCAGGAACGCCAGTTCATGTCCGGCCGCCCGATAGCGCTCGACGTCCTGATCGAATTGAGCAGTCGCGCGTCCCCAATGATGAAAGCCATAGCCGCGCCGCTCGATCCATTCGCGATACACAGACGGCGCTTCATTGTTGGGTTGAATCAGCTCTATGTTCATATGACCGGCGAAGCTCATCGCCAGCGCCACGTCGGCGGTTGAATCGCGGCCGCGATATTTCGGCTCGTTGCCGGTGAAGTGCTCGAGCAAAAACCACGGACCGACTTTGAGCTTCTCAACCCAGACCTTGATGGCTGCGCGCATGTCAGTCACCACGTAGGCCATCTGGATGATGCCGTCGTCGGGTTGTCCGAAACCTACTAAACCCATGTTGTCACCTATTTAATCCGCTGCACCGAGCGCCCAGCCGCCGTCGATCGAGATCTGCTGGCCGGTCAGGTATGCCGAGGCGGGCGATGCCAGGAACAATGCCAGACCGGCGATATCGGCCGGAAAGCCGATCCGATGCATGGGTATGACCTTGCCCATGGCCTCCTGCACGCTCGCTGCCTTGGCGTGGCCACCGCCGATATTGGTCGCGAAAAACCCGGGCGCGATGGCATTGACGGTGATGTTGTCGGCGGCGAGTTCCAGCGCCACCGAGCGCATCAGATGCGCAGCTCCCGCCTTCGCGGCCATGTAGGCGGATCCGATCGCGGGCTCGCACTGATAGGCCGCCACCGAGGTGGTCACAATCATTCGCCCCGAGCGCTGCGGGCGCATCAGGCGCGCGCCCGCGCGCAAGGTCGCGAAGATACCGTTGAGGTTGATGTCGATCACGCGGTTCCAGCGCTCATCGCTGTAGCGTTCAAGTGCGCCATCGCCATTGCGTAGCCGCTGCGTGCCGCTCCAGCTGCCGACAAAACCGGGGCCCG
>Ga0208849_1001551_pt1 | contig 15450 bp, 16 predicted proteins | sample NGESurdeep072012_10_FD_184470 | JGI IMG/M metagenome (GOLD analysis project Ga0208849, IMG submission 184470) | Arctic peat soil microbial communities from Barrow, Alaska - NGEE Surface sample 53-3 deep-072012 (SPAdes) | ecosystem: Environmental > Terrestrial > Soil > Wetlands > Peat ...
CGACCGTGACAAGTTCGGCATCAGCTGGAACAACCCGCTGCCCAGCGGCGAGCCGGCCCTCTCCAACGAGGTGACGATCACGGCTGAGCTGCAGCTGTCAAAGCAGGCGTAGCGAGATGCGCGTCCTTGGTGTCAGTGGCAGCCTGCGCCGCGATTCCCACAACACGGCGCTCTTGCGCCACGCCGGCGACCTGTTCGAGGCCGAGGGCGCGGAGTTCGAGATCTACCACGGGCTGCGCGACATCCCGCCCTACGACGAGGACTTCGACACCGAGGACGCTCCCGAGGCCGTCTCGCGAATCCGCGAGGCGGTCCGGAAAGCCGACGCGGTGTTCTTCGTCACCCCCGAGTACAACTCGTCGATCCCGGGCGCGCTGAAGAACGCGCTCGACTGGGTGTCCCGCCCGTCGGCGACCAGTCCCCTGCGCTATAAGCCGGTTGCCGTGATCGGCGCGAGCTCCGGCATGTTCGGTGCCGTCTGGGCTCAGGCGGAGCTGCGCAAGGTGCTCGCCGCGATCGGCGCCAGGGTGGCCGAAGGCGAGGTCGCTGTAGGCCACGCCGGCGAGCGCTTCGACGAGAACGGCCGGCTGAACGAGCCGAACCTCGAGCAGGAGGTGCACGAGGTCGTGGTCACGCTGCTCGGCGACGCTCAGTCGGCAAAGCCCAGCCAGCCCGCCGCCAACGCGGCCACATCCTAAAAGAGAGAACCACCCCGCGCGTTCGGGCAGCAGACCGAGATCAGCTCAGCCGACACTCAGGAGAGTGAAATGACCAGCACCAATGCAGAGACACAGCCTGGCGAGGCAACGAGGATCGGCTCTCGCACGCGTAGGGCCACCGCCGATCTGAGCTCACAGCGAGGCAAGAACCTCGCGCTGATGCTTTTGGCGATGACGCAGTTCGTAGTGGTGATCGATGCGTCGATCGTAAACGTCGCGCTCCCGTCTATCGGCGCCCACCTGCACTTCTCTCGCGTTGACCTCTCGTGGGTCGTGAACGCCTACGCGCTGACCTTCGGAGGGTTCCTGCTGCTTGGCGGACGCCTGGCCGATCTGCTCGGGCGCCGGCGGATGTTGATGATCGGCCTTGTCGTCTTCTCGCTTGCCTCGCTGGCCGGCGGCCTTGCCCAGTCTGAGGCGTGGCTGATCGCCGCGCGTGCCACCCAGGGTCTCGGCGCAGCGATCGTCTCGCCGGCGGCGCTGTCGATCATCACGACTACATTCGCGGAAGGGGCTGAGCGCAACCGGGCGCTCGGGATCTGGGGTGCGGTCGCGGGCGCCGGCGCGGCCGCCGGGGTCCTGTTGGGCGGCATTCTCACCAGCGGGCTGAGCTGGCGGTGGGTGTTGTTCGTGAACGTACCGATCGGCATCGCCCTGGCGACGGCCGCTCCTCGGCTGTTGCTCGAGAGCAAGGCGGAAGATGGCACGGACGGGTTTGACATCCCTGGCGCCGTGACCGTAACGGCGGGCCTCGCGCTGCTCGTGTACACGGTGATCGACGCCGTCAACGTCGGCTGGGGCTCGACAGGGACCCTGCTGAGGCTCGCCGGCTCCGTCATTCTGCTCGCGGCGTTCGTCGTGATCGAGCGCCGCCAGCGCCACCCGCTGCTGCCATTCTCGATCTTCCGGCTGCGAACGCTCCGGGGATCGGACATCGTCGGCCTGCTGGTCGGCATGTCGCTCTTGTCGATGTTCTTCTTCCTCTCCCTCTACCTCCAAGACGTTCTGCACTTCTCGGCGATCAAGACAGGGCTCGCCTACCTGCCCCTGGCCGTCGGGATAATCATCTCGGCCGGGGTCGGCTCACAGCTCGTGACACGCATCGGCTTCAAGCCGGTCCTGATCGCTGGTCTGCTGCTGATCGCGGGCGCTCTGGCGTGGTTCTCGAAAGTCCCCGCACCGGGTGGATCTTTCAGTGCGGACGTGTTGGGCCCGTCGCTGCTCGCCGCCTTCGGTCTCGGGTTCTCGTTCGTCTCGGTGACCATCGGCGCCGTGCTGGGGACCGAGCCGGGTGACGCCGGCCTCGCCTCGGGACTGATCAACACCTCCGAGCAGGTGGGCGGCGCGCTCGGCCTGGCGATTCTCGCGACGGTCGCCAACAGCCGCACTCAGGGGCTGCTGAGTGGTGGCGTGCACCCTTCCGTCGCTCTCACAAAAGGGTTCGACCGTGCCTTTCTCGTGGGGGCCGGGTTCGCGATTCTCGGCGCGATCCTCGCCGCCGTCCTGATCTCGTCACGTGACAGTCGCGAGCAGGCTGAGGCGGCGCGCGGCGGCGAGCTCGACGCAGGCGCGGTGTCGCGCACTCCCGCACCCGTCGCGACCGGAGACGTGTGACTGTCACAGCGCAAGAGCGCCGGGCGGCGACCGCCACGGTCATCGCAACTCGTGACGTGGGCAAAGGGAGCCTGGAGTGCTGCCAAACCAAACCAACCGAAGGGAGATCCTCCGTGAGCACCGAGCAGCAAGAGACCCTCGACGCAATCCTGCGACAGTCAGCCTTCCCCGCCGGCAGCGATGTCAACGAGCAACGGCGACTGCTCCGAGAGTTGCTATCGGCGCAGCCGCTGCCCGCCGAGGTGACCGTGACCGCGGCCGAGCTGGGCGGCGTCCCAACCGCCGAGATCACAGTCGACGGAATCGAACCTCGCCACGTTGCTCTTTATTTCCACGGCGGCGTGTACGTGATGGGGGATGCCTTCCTCGCCGCTGACCTGGCCTCGCAGGTCGGCCGGCGGACGCACGCCAAGGTCATCTCCGTCGACTACCGGCTCGCCCCCGAGCACCCGTATCCGGCAGCGGTTGACGACGCTCTTGCGGCCTATGAAGCCCTCCTGCACGACGGCATCGCCCCTACGGACATCGCCTTCGCGGGAGAGTCCGCCGGCGGCGGCCTCGCCATCGCCACCCTGGTCAACGCCCGCGATCACGGGCTGCCCCTGCCAGCCGCTGCGTTCGTCATGTCACCGTATGCCGATCTCACCCTGGCCGGGACGACCATGGAGACCAGGCGCGAGGTCGACCCGCTGCTCAGCCGGGAGAGCCTCCAAGCCCGAGTCCCCGACTATACGTCGGGACAAGACGCTGCTGTTGGCCTCATCAGCCCCGTATTCGCCGACCTGTCCGGCCTGCCGCCTCTGATCATCCAGGCCGGAAGTCACGAGGTTCTCCTCGACGACGCCGTCCGCCTCGCGCGAGGAGCCGCCACCGCCGACGTCGAGGTCACGCTCGAAATCACCCCTCGGGTGCCCCATGTCTTCCAGGCCTATCATCCGATCCTTGACGAAGCGCCCGCGGCGCTGGACAGCGCCGGACGGTTCCTGTCGGCGCGTCTCGACGGTGTAGGAGGATGAGCGAGATGCAAGGTGAGCAGCGAAGTGCGGTTGTGTTCGGAGCGCGCAATTTGGGTCGCGCGGTCATCGAGCTGTTGGTGAGCGACGGCTGGGCGGTGGCGGGGGTGGCGCGGTCGCAGAGCACCCTGGACGGCGTCAGCGCGGCCGGCGCGCTCGCGCTGAAGGCCGACGTGACGGACCCCGCGAGCGTGTACGGCGTGCTGGAGCAGGCGGCCGCTGCTCACGGTGGAGTCGAGCTCGTGCTGAACGCGGCCGCTGCATACGGCGGCGAGCGCACCGGGCCCTTCGGCGGCGGCCCGATTGCCGAGGCCGACCTCGACGGCTTTGACTCGTGGGCGGCGGCTCCAGCCCGCGCGGCCTTTTCGTTCCTGTCCGCCAGCGGACGATTCGCGCTCGCGCAGGGCCGGGCAGCGACTCTGGTGCAGGTCACCGGCGGCTCGGCACGGCGCGCACTGCCGGGCCGCGGTCTGTGGGCGGCAGGGTCGTTCGGCGTGCGAGCGATCACCAACGCGGCCGCACTCGAGCTGCGCCCCCACGGCATCCAGGTCGCGCTGCTAATCGTCGACGCGGGCATTCAGCCGCTCGACGGGTCCACACGCGCAGGTATCTCGCCGGAAGCGCTGGCCGACCCGCGCAGGATCGCCGATGCCGCCCTCTTCCTCGCTAACCAGGACGCGCGCTCCGCGACACACGAGCTCCAGCTCACCCCGCTCGCCGAGAACTGGACGCCGTGAACTTGAGCTTGGCAATAGCCAGGCCGGCACGGTCGCCGTCACAGCCGGACAGCGAGTGTTCTTGTCCTGGCTCTAGGATTCGTTCCATGAGTCGGCACACGTTGTATTTGGATGGATGGCAGAGTGAGAGCAACTGGGGCTGGGATCCAGGGCACAGTGTGTGGTACGCCCAACTGTGGGTCGACGGCACTGAACCCGGCGGCCACGACGGCCACGACGCTCCCGCCCTGTGGCTAACACCACCCTCGTATGAAATCCCAGTCGAGAGAGGTGCTCGCCGCACACATCGCCGACTTTCTGGACATCGCTTTGGAGTCGGTTCTTCAAGCATTTGCTGAGAGCTATAACGGGCCGTGGCAAATCTACGGGGGTGAGAACGACTACGAGCCCGAGCCGCCGCTCGCGAACCCATGAGGTTCGATGCGTCCGGACTTCGGCGCACCAACGCCTCGGGCAAGGTGTTCCCCTGGCGCGCGCAGGATGTGACATTCGTTTGCGTAACCGCAGATGGCCTGGTCACGCAGGCGCAAACGATCGGGGAGAGGCGAGCCACGGCGATAAGCCCGTAGCGGGGACGGTATCGCGGCGAGTACCAGCGACCCCGCCTCGCCGTCGTCAGACGGGGATAAGCTGCCTCGCAGGTTATGGCTGAGCTGCTGTCGGCGGAGGCGGTGCGGGTTGGCGCTGTGCGTGGACGCTACTTCCGCGAGAACTTCGCCCAGGGCGGCATCGACCTGGTGCAGATTGTTCCCGAGCTCGTGACCAACGCAGATGCCGCGATCGCCGCCAGCGGTCGCTCCCGCGGGCGGATCGAGGTGCGATTCGGCGCGCCGGACCCGGCCTTCCTCGCAGCCTGGCGTGCACAGATGCGCGCACTTCGAGTTCCGGCGCTGCGCTCCTGGCGCTTCGAGGTGAGTTGCGCAGACGACGGCGTCGGCGTCAACGCCGCGACGGTCGACCGCCGGCTCGGCGCGCTCGGCGAGCTGCCCGAGCAGGGCGGCCAGCGCGGCCTGTTCGGTCGTGGCCTTCGCGACGTGTGGCTGGCTCAGGGAGCAGGCCGCATCGAAGGCGTGCGAGACGGACGGACCGTGGAGTCGTGGTTCTTCCCGGCGGCAGGCGACGATCCATACGCCTATCTCCACGTCCGAGACCACCCGGTCTCAGGCGAGCGATCGCGCACGCGCGTAACGGTGCCGCTCGCGCTCGAGCGACTGCCTGCCGACGGCCGCCTGCGCACGCTGGTCTCGCAGTTGGTCCAGATCAGGCCGGTTCTGGAGGATCCCGAGCGCGAGCTGTGGCTCGAGCTTCCGTCGGGCACCGTCGAGATCGTGCGTCTCCCGGTCGCAGAGCCAGACCACGAGCGCGCGGTGCTGTTCGATGGAGAGGTCGAGGTGAGCCGTGGCGTCGGTGCGCATGTGACCGTGCGCCGCAGCGCGAGACCGCTCCCCCCGGGCACCTCGCGTGCAACCCGCCTCGGCGGCCTGGTCGTGCGCTCCGGCCGCGCCGCGCACGAGTCCACGTTCGCGGGACTCGAGGGCCTGCCCGGCACCAGGCACCTGTACGGCGATGTCAGGTGCGATGCGCTCGAGGAGCTCCAGCGCGCCGCGCTCGACCGTCCCAGACCGCAGGTGGTTGTCAAGGTCGATCGCAGCGGGCTCAACGAGAACCATCCAGTCGTCAAGGCGCTGTATGGCGCGATCGATCGCGTGCTGCGACCGATCGTCGCGCAAGAGGAGCGCCGTGCTGGCGCTCATCTCGTGCGTGCTGGAGGGGCGCTCCGCGCACGCGACCAGGTTGGCCTGCGCGCCCTCAACGACGCGCTCAAGAACGCGTTCGACACTCCCGGCAAGGCGGGGTTCGAGGCCGGCGAGCAGCCATCCGCAGCCCCGCCAGTGGTGGACGGCGGCGAGACCACCGCCCAGACGCGGGCCGGTCTACCAGCCGGCCCCGAGGCCGACACGCCGGCAGCCGAGAAGGCGCCGCTGCGCTTCAAGCAGGCGCTCGTGCGGCTGCACCCGGGCGAGCGACGCGGCGTCTCGCTCCTGGTCGACCCGGCCCGCATCGCCCCGGGCACGATCGTGCACGTGGCAGTCGACCTGGGCCTGGGGGTCAACCTGTCGTCCGACGCCGTCCCTGCGCCCAACCGCAGCGGCTGGTCGCGCATCGACGCGAACCTGCGATGCCGCGTGTCCGCCGAGCCGGGCGCTCGTCTCAGCGCGCTCGCCGAGGCGGGCGGCCACACCGCCGAGCTGGTCGTGCTGGTGGTGCGCCATCGTGCGACGGGCTGGGTTCGCGAGATCGCCCGCAAGGACGAGGACGCAGAGATCGAGGCGCACTTCGACCCCGAAACGGGCGTCGTCACCGTGTATGAGGGCCGTCGAGAGTTCAAGGCCTTGGAGAAAGCTGCGCGTCGCTCAGGGCTGCCCGCGGCGCGCGTGCGCGAATACCTCCCCTACCGAATGCTCGAGGTCGAGGTGGCAGCCAACACGCTCTACATGTGGGCCGCCGAGGAGATCCTCGCGCGCCGCCTCGCCGAAGAGCGCCCCGCGGACCCCGGGGACTACGCGTCGGCCGTCCGCCGCGAGGCGCAGGCGTTGCGATACCGCGCGCACGACAAGCTCATGCGAGCTTTCCTCGACGACGCCGTCTACGACGGCCGCGTTCGCGTCGAAGCCGAGAGCACACCGCGAGCCGTCCAGCAGACGCTGCTCGCAGAGTGACCTCCTCGCCGAGGTCACGCAGCGAGGTCTTCGAGCTCGAGCTCCTCGCGGATCCATGCGACATCCGCGTAGGGATCGCCGTCGCGGCGAGCGCGCTCTGACCTGTTCTCGATGCCGCGGACGAGGCTGACGAGGTCGGCCCGGTGCTCGCCGGCAGCGGCGTGGCGCGGCGTGCAGCCACCGAGCTGAGGATGCGGCTCGTCCAGCCATTTGCGGGTGTACTCGGTCATGAAGTCCGCCACGATGCGGCGCTCTTCGGCCGGCGGCAGACTAGAGGACGAGCGCTCGCCAGCGCGGGGCGGCGTCTGTCGATGCTCGGCGAGCAGCGGCTCGATCGGAACGACCTCGCGGTGAGAGAACTCGACGAGCTGGTCGAAGTCCGAGGCGACGATGTCGATCGCGTGGTCGAGCCGCTCTTCGGACATCGCCTCGACCGACAGATGTTCTCCCTCGAGCCGGATGGTGGCCACCGAAACCGTGTTGAGGTCGGCCGCCGAAGCCTCGACCACGATCGCGCCGTCGGGCAGCTGCGGGCGCTCGGTGACGAGCCGGTCACGCGGGGCCGTGATGTCCATCTCGAGCGGGTCATGTGGAGCGAGCCTCCCGAGGACGCGAAAACGCTCGCGCACCCCGCGAAGGTCTCGCACGCTCCAGGTCGCAGAACCCTGGACGATCGGATCGCCCTCGACAGTGAAGAAGCTCGGCTCGACATCCCAACGCGGCGGCCGGTATCGCATCAGCTCGAGCGCGTGGTCGCGAAACAGGTGGGCCGCGCGATCGCGCATGCTCGAGACGCTGTCGCCGGCGAGACGTTCTAGCTCAGCGATCAGGCCCGATTCATCCGCGGGCTCGAGCACGCGCGCCGGCCCCCAAAGGGTCGGCGGATCGCCATCCATGACCCGACCGATCAGCATGTCCCAACGAACCGCGTCGCGGGATACGTTCTCACTGCGCACCTCGACGCGTCCGCCGCCGACGACGTCCTCCAGCAGCAGGGAGACCCCCGACTCGACGGCGAGCACGCGGTGGATGCGCAGGCCGGCAGCGGCGATTCGCGAGGCTACGGCGCGCTCGTCGGCGGGAAGCTCCGAACGCGCCGCGTACCGTTCGGCTGGCGTTCCCCCACCGCGAAGCTCGCGATCGTTGTGGAACCAGGTGGTGAATATCTGCACGTCGGTGTCGTCCATGACGCGCTCGCGTCCGGCGAACTGCTCGAGCGCGGCGCCGATCTCGTCGCTCAGCTCTCGGGAGGCCCAGTCCTGAATCCGCTGCCCCACCTCGTCATCGAACCGTGCTCCTTGCTTCGCCCGTTCGGCCGCGGCAAGGCAACAGCGCTTGTACTTGGGTCCGCTTCCGCACGGGCATGGGGAATTTCTTGAGACGCTCATGGGATCGAAGGTAATCGTGGGCTCGGACGCAAAGCGGGGCGCCCGCCGGCACGACGTCGCTCGCGGCCGGCTTCGATCTCGCGCGTCGCGCGCGTCACACATCCCGTGCGCGGCGCTCGTAGCGCACCAGCAGCTCTGAAGGACGCACGCCGAGGGCACCCGCGACCCGCAGCAGGTTGGCGAAGCTGAGGTTGCGCTCGCCGCGCTCGATGCCACCGACGTAGGTGCGGTGCATGCCACAGCGATCGGCGAACGCCTCCTGGGAGAAACCGGCGGTGAGACGCAGCTCCCTTATCGCCTGGCCGAGCGCAACGTGGTCTCGAGATCTCGCTTCCACCGCGCGCCGACACTGCCATGCAGTCGTCGATGAGTCTACAGACGATAGGTAGCACATTGCAGTGTCCCAGCACGCCGGGTGGACCGAGCGTCCCAGACTGCATGCGATGATCGGTGGATGAGCAACCCACACCCGAGAGCCTAGAATGATACTTATAGTGTGCTACAATGTCCGCCATGACGATACTCGTAGGAGAAGCGCTCAACCGCCGGGCCGACCTGCAGAAGCGGATCGCCCAGTTGCAAGACCGCCTGCGCACCTGCGTCGTGGCCCAGGAGGGTGAGGAGCCACCCGAGGATCCGAGCACGCTGATGGGCGAGATCGATCAGCTTTGCACGGAGCTGGAGGGGCTGATTGCGAAGATCAATCACGCGAACGCCTCGGCGAGGCTTGCAGATGGAGGAACCGTGACCGACGCTCTCGCGCGCCGCGACGTGATCGCGCTGCGCCAGGGCACCCTGCGTACTGCGATCACGGCGGCCACCGGCGCAGGCGGAGCGCTGGGCGGAGGGTTCTCGCGGTACAGCCGTTCGGAGATCCGCACGGTGCGCCATGTGCGCGTGAGCGAGCTGCAGGACCGGCTCGACGCACTGGCCAAGAAGCGCCGCGAGCTGGACAACCGCGTGCAGGAGCACAACTGGCAGACCACGCTGGCGGAGTGAGGACGTGCTAGGGAGTCGACAGCAGCCAAGGAGGACGAGAGCAAGCAGTCGGTAGCCGGATAAGGGCGAGCGTCAAGGCCAGCGGCCGGCCAAAAGCCGCATACACCGAAATCCCTGGCAAGGAGCGCTCGGGCAGGCGCAACGGGTGAATCCCCAGCACCGTCAGCCCAGCACCGCGCACGCGGACCGGGCAATGGGAATCGAGCACAACCAGGCGCTGACTTGCCGGCGAGGGTGGGTAAGGGGACTGTGTTCAGGAGAGGCCGGTCCGATATCCGGCAGCGGGCCGCCAAAGCGAGAACGACCGAATCAGTGATGAAGTGGGACACGAGACACAACAGCGCAATCGATCAGACGCGACTCCACCGGAGCCGGCCACTCTGCCAAGCGATGTGCAGGCGCGATGGGACGCGCTCGCGGGCGCGGCGAGGCAGATGGCGACTACCGCAGTAGGCGATGAGGACGGCTTCCGAGCGGCATGGGAGGCAATGGCGCAAGCCGGACGCGGCCTCGATCATCAGCAGATGCTCAACGCCATGCACGTTCCGAAGGATGCAGGCGAGCATGCCGAGGCGCTGGCAGCAATGCTGCGACGCATCCCCGATGGCTGGGGACGCTGGGTTTCTTGTGATCACGGCTGGTACACCCTGATCGTCGAGCTCGACGATCACCTGAGCGCACTGCTGCCTAACTACGTGATTCACCAAGTCAAGGAGAAGTTCGGCGGGTTGCGGTACTACTGGGAATCGGGGGAGGACATCCAAGACCCCGGCGACCCTGAGCCGTCGACACCAGGACGAGAGGGCAGCGAGGAGGCGTGGACGAGATGGAGTCGCGAGCACGACGCATGGTCTGAGCGTCTGGACAAATACCTGCGTACGCCCGAGGGCAAGAGACGGACCGCCGATCTCGAGAGCCGCGTCGCGCTCGCGAAGAAGCTCGTCGACGCCGCCGAGAAGCGAGCGTCCGTCAGCTGCGAGCTGTGCGGAGCGCCGGGCCGGCTGCACCGCACTCCCGTGCGCTGCGCGTGGTACAAGACCCTTTGCGGGGTTTGCGCCGAGCAGGCAAACTACGTGCCAGCGCAAGCGTGGAGCTGACGCCGCCCAGACCGGAAGCTCGGATCCTCACCCCGCCCGCCGGTAGCGGATGTGCGTGGCGAGCGGAGAGTGGAGCACCTCGACAGGCTCGAACCCGAGGGACTCGACTCCGTCGAACAGCCGCTCGCCGGACCCGAACAGGACGGGGACCACGTCGAGCGTGAGTTCGTCGATCACTCCGGCGGCGAGCGCCTGACGGACGGTCGAGGCGCCGCCCGCGATGTCGATGCCATCCTCGCCGGCCATCTCACGCGCCTGCGCGTAGGCGGCCTCAAAGCCCTGGGTGACGAAGTGGAAGCTCGTGCCGCCCTCCATCTCGATCGGCTCGCGGGCGTGGTGGGTGAGCACGAAGACCGGCGCGTGGTAGGGCGGCTCGGAGCCCCACCATCCATCCCAGTCCTCATCCCACTCGCCGCGGATCGGCCCGAACATGTTGCGGCCCATGACGTAGCCCCCGCGCGGTCGCATGAGCCAGCGCTCTGCCGTTGCGTCGGCCTCGTTCGCGCGCTCGTCTCCGAGGTGCCAGCTATGGACCTCCCTGCCGCGCTTCCCCAACGGATTCTCCCGGCTCTGGTCCGGCCCGGCGACAAAGCCGTCGAGCGAGATCGACATGTGGCAGGTGGTGTCAGGCATCGGCGGCCTCCAAGTAATTGCGATTTGCAAGCGTCGGCACGGTACAGCGCTCGGCGAGAGGTAGCAACAACGGCCTGGACCCCGCCCCGACGGCCTTGCGGCTAGCTCGTCCTCGGCACACATCAAGCTGCCGACTTGTTCCGGATTCAGCCGACGGATCACCTACGACAAGCATGAGCAGCGACCACAGCTCGCGGCGACGATCACGCCGGGTTGCTGCCCGTCCTTTGCCCCAACGACAGCGACCGGCCCGAGGGACGGTCGCAGATTAACGACATAGCGGGGGCGGGATTCGAACCCCGCGACCTTCGGGTTATGAGCCCGGCCCGGGGGCTGCGGCTGCTTGCGGCTAGACGATGTGTGCCCCGCAAATCGGCCATATTGAGGCGATCTGAAGCGCCTCCGGTTTGCGGCTGTTTTCGGGCCTTCCCTTGGCTTTTCCTTGACCCGGCGCAGCTACGACGATGCGAGCCTGTCGACAGCCTCGCGGGCGCTGATGGCAGGCGGCTGCAGCCCGACGTGCTCGAGAAGGTCCTTGTCGCCCGTGACGATCGCCTCCGCATCCCCTGATCGTGCGAGGGCGAGCAAGTAGTCGTCGCTGCTGTCGCGCAGGACAGGCTCTGGATCGACAGGGTCCGCGAGCATCACCGCGACCCGCTCGAGTGCGCTTGCGGCCTGCTCGGCCTCCCGCTGATCGAGCAGCGCGCGGAAGTAGGGCTCCTCCAGGTTCTCGCGCACCTCGGTCATCACCATCGGACACGCAACCATTTCGAGGCCATGATCGTGGACCGCATCGAGCAGCATCGCGGGCGCTGCGTCCGGCTTGCCGACCAGCGCTGAGAGCAGGACGTTGGGGTCCATTACGACGCGCTTCAATTCGCGGCGTGTCCGGCCGCGCGCCGGCGTCGACGCTCGCGCACTACGCGCACCGCTTCGTCTTCGATCTCCTGCTGATCGACGCCAGCGTCCGCAGTGCGCTGTCGTACACGCTGGATCGTCTCGAAGCCAAGTGTCACGGTCGCAAGCGCTTCGAGCAGCTCACGATCGCTCTTCCCCGGCGAGCGCTCGCGCAATCGCGCCAAGAGGTCGCTGTCGATCTCAACCGTCGTGGTCGCCATGCTCTAAGGCTACCGATCTTTACCAGGATGGAAAGACCGAAAGACTCCTTCTTCCCGCAAGGCCAATAGAGCCAGGAGAAAGCCCGAAGCCAGGTAGTTGATAGCGGCGGTCGTTTCCTCATCGAGGTTCTGCGCAAGAGCCATCTCCACCACTAGATCGAGTATCTCGTCGTCGACGCCGTAGGCTCGCAGAAGCACCAGATTCGCTACAAGCGCCTCTTGGCTGGATCGGCTGGCGTTGGCCTTGGTTAGGTCGCGGAGCTGCGTGATCGCCGCTTTCAATGACGCCGCGTGTATCACTGGCGCTTGGGTGGCCTGTGCCGGCCCACCACCCTCGTTGCCGACCCAGGCACCAATGTGCCTCGGGGACGGCATGCTCTCGACATCTGTCTGGGTCTCGCCATGCATGAGATCCAACAAGCTACGGCTTCCTGGGGATGCTTCAGCAGCGTCGAGCGTCCAGGTCAGCTGATGTTGCTGCCCGCGCTCAAGGTGCTCGCTATCTCGCTGAACTGGTCGAGCGCGGCCTGGAGGTCTTCGACGATCTCCGCGGCAATCACCTCGGGAGCAGGAAGGTTGTCCGTGTCCTCCAACGACTCGTCGCGCAGCCAGAAGATGTCCAACGACGCCTTGTCGCGCGCCATCAGCTCGTCGTAGGAGAAGGACTTGAATCGCTCGGTCTCTTCGCGATCCTGACGGCGTTTGGGGTTGTAGCACGACACGAAATCATCGAGATCCGCGCGCACCAGTTGGCGCGTCTTCAGCGTAAAGCTCTGGTTGGTGCGGAAGTCATAGATCCACAGCTGTTTCGTCCACGGCTTCTCCGCTGCTTTCTTGCGGTCGAAGAACAGGACGTTGGCCTTGACCCCACCGGCATAGAAGATGCCGGTGGGCAGCCGCAGCAGCGTATGCACATCGCACTCGCTGAGAAGCTTGCGCCGTACCGTCTCACCAGCGCCACCCTCGAACAGCACGTTGTCGGGCACCACGATTGCCGCGCGCCCGTTCGTCTCCAGCAGCGAGCGGACATGCTGGAGGAAGTTGAGCTGCTTGTTGGAGGTCGTCGCCCAAAAGTCTTCACGGAGATAACTCATGCTCTCCGTTTCAGTGTCCCCATCGGCGTTGACGATCTTATAGGAGGACTTCTTCCCGAACGGCGGATTGGTAAGGACCATGTCGAAGTGCTCGGAGGGCTTCGAGCGAAGCGCGTCATCGACGGTCACCAGGCTCTCCCCTTCCGGGGTTCCGATGCCGTGCAGCAGCAGGTTCATAGCGCATATCCGGGCCGTGGCATCGACGATCTCCCATCCCTGGAGCGCTTCATCACGCAGGAACTTCTTGTCATCCGGATCCAGCCGGCTGGACTTCATCTGCTCATAGGCGGCCAACAGGAAGCCTCCGGTACCGACCGCAGGATCGGCAACCCGCATTTTGGCCGTGGGTCGCATCACCTCGACGATGACCTGGATCAACGCACGGGGCGTGAAGTACTGACCAGCGCCCGACTTCACATCCTCGGCGTTCTTGGCGAGCAGGCCCTCGTACGCATCGCCCTTCACGTCGACGTCAAGCGTCATCCACTGCTCGTTCTCGATCAGATCCGATATGAGCCGCTTGAGCTTGGCCGGATCCTGAATCTTGTTCTGCGCCTTGCGGAAGATGACACCGAGCGTTCCTGGCAGCTTGCCGAGCTCCTCGAGTGTGTGGCGGTACTGGACCTCAAGCGGATCCCCATCAAGGCGATGGAGCGTTTCCCAATCAAACTTAGCCGGAACAATCGGCGACCGACTAAACGGGGGCTTCGCCTGCTCGTCGGCCATCTTCAGGAACAGTAGAAATGTAAGCTGCTCTATGTAGTCCTGGTAGGAGAGCCCGTCGTCACGCAGGACGTTGCAGTAGTTCCAGAGCTTGCGGACGATGGTGGCCGCGTCGCTCACGCCGCGACCGTTCTACGGCGCAGGTTGTGGGTTGGCGTGCGGCCATTGGACGATGCGCGTTCGGCTGCGATGCGGTCAAGCAGGACTGAGGCCGGCTCGTCGTTGTTGTGCTGTGGGGCGAGTTCGCCGGCGAAGGCTGATGTGAGAACTGATGCACGAAGACGATCACACCGTTGCAAAGCCCGCTCCACGATTGCATCGAGTGAACGTATCTCGTTTAGGCACCCATCCGCCGCTTTTACGACTCGCTCTTGTTCGTCTCGTGGCGGCAGATTGATTGAGAGGTCCGCAAGGTCTCCGTGATTGATTTGCGGCACATTGGAGCCATCGGCCAGGGTATTTAGGTCAATTGCACTAATCCAGATATGAAGGAACCGGGAGTCGATCTCCGGTCCAGGCACAAGACCGATCGTATTAAGGTCGTATGCAGACGGCACGCTCAGCACCCGCTTCTTATTTGTTGCGATTGCCCCACCTCGCTTTGGGAAGATCACAGTGCCCGCTGGCCGTATATGAAGTCCGAATCGCTCAGCAACTAGCGGATCAATGTAGGCGCGCGACTCGGCCATGAACGTTCCGCTGGCGAAATTCATGTCACCAACCTTGTAGTACGGCGTCGGCCCCGTGGCGGTCACTTCGAGTCCTCTGGGTGTTTGACCACTTGCGATCGTCACGACACGCGCCAGGGATTGCCGCTTCCATCGTGTCGTGTCCGAATCAGCCAGTGTCCCCGTCAATGCGGATCGTAGAACAGCAGCCCGCATCCGCTTGAGGTTCTGCCGAACTCGCTCAAGTGCTGCCACTCCAGCATCGAGTCGGGAGAACTGTTCCTCGATGATCGCGACGATCCGCTCCTGCTCGGCCACCGGCGGTACGGGAATGCGGTGTTCCTTCACGTAGTTCGTCGGAACGCGCAGTTGACCGGCCGTGCCCTTCATGTTGCGAGCCGCATCTCGACGAAATCGCTCGTGCAGCACGAAGTGGAGTAGATAGTTTGGATTGATCCCAGAGGCAGCGCGAAGCACATGGAACTCGGTCGACCCGAATCCACGGCCGGCGCGCAACTGACGGGCTACTGCTATCTTGCCGTTCTCCATACAAGGGGTGATCTTGGCGAACAGAACGTCCCCCTCTTCAAACGCTCGGTAGCTTTTGCCCTTCAGTTCTCCGACAAGCCGGGTCTCGGACGTATCGGCTTGGCCAGTCCCGGCTTCAACGGCCGCCATTGGTACGAATGAGACCGGAACATCCGCCGGAGGATCGGTGCCACGCGGAGGATTTACGAGTGCCACATCCTCGATCGACGCCTCACTCCAGCCTGGCGGCAAGCTCACGCCGCCAGCGCCTCGGCTAGTTCGTCCGTGAGGAGGGTCAGCCGGTCGCCAAAGATCTGCACGGCCTTGCCGATACCCCCATGCTCGGTGAATGGCGTGAGCTGAAAGGACTCAGCCGTAATCCCCATCTCCGCGGCAATG
>Ga0208849_1001552_pt1 | contig 15442 bp, 16 predicted proteins | sample NGESurdeep072012_10_FD_184470 | JGI IMG/M metagenome (GOLD analysis project Ga0208849, IMG submission 184470) | Arctic peat soil microbial communities from Barrow, Alaska - NGEE Surface sample 53-3 deep-072012 (SPAdes) | ecosystem: Environmental > Terrestrial > Soil > Wetlands > Peat ...
GGGGGGGGGGGGGGGGGGGGGGGGGGGGGGGCCCATCTTTTAAGAGTGTGGGTTCGAGCACGAGCTCGGCGAGCGTGGTCTCCTGCAGCGTGCGCACGATCGCAAAGCGCACCCGCGTCCACAGCAGCTTGGTCGGGCAGACGTGGGCGGGATCGGACTCACGCGAGCAGACGATCGAGCCGTCGGAGCTCTGGGAGATGCACTCGATCGGCGCGATCGACCCCTCCAGCGCCTCGACCACCTCGGCCATCGTGATCTCGGTGGGAGAGCGCGCGAGCATGTAGCCGCCGCGCGAGCCCCGGCGCGAGTCGACCAGCCCGGCCTTGCGCAGCCGCGCGACGAGGTGCTCGAGGTAGGCGAGCGGCAGGCCGTCGTGGGCGGCGATCTCGGCAAGCGGGATCGGATACTCGCCGGCTCGCCGAGCCAGCTCGACCATCACGCGTATGCCGTACTCGGCCTTGGTTGAGAACATCATCTGAACATTTCCTACCTGGCAGCTAGGGTATCAGCGAGGCGGTGGAAGCCCGGGACTTATCTCGATGCGAGGCGCTCACGGCTGCGTATTTCCTGCTCCCATTTTGCTACCGTTATGGGATGAGCAAGCAGATTGCGGTGCGACTTCCAGGCGAGCTTGTGGACTTCGTCGACGAGATCGTTGCCTCCGGTGCTGGACGCAGCCGGGCGGCGGTAGTCAGGCATGCGCTCGAGCGTGAGCGCCGGCGTGTGATTGCCGCGCGCGATGCCGAGATACTGGCCCGCACCGGCCCGGATCCTGAGCTTGCGGGGCTGGCAGAGCATGCCGTCGGTCTTTCCTCTGCGCTTGCCTGATGCGGCCGATTCACGTCGCGCAGCTCGATAAGGCGCGACCGGTGCTGATCCTCACGCGCGAGCTTGTGCGAGCGCACCTCACGACGGTGACCGTCGCGCCGATCACCACGACGATTCGCGGCCTCTCGACCGAGGTGCGTGTTGACGCGGCGAACGGTCTCGCCGGCCCCTCGGTCGTGAGCTGCGACAACATCACGACGATTCCCGTGGGCGCCTTGGGAGCGCAGATCGGTGTTCTGCTAGACCCTCAAGAGCAGGCTCTCAGCGACGCGATCCGGGCGGGGTTCGATCTCGATTGATCCTCCCGGCAGTAGGGCTCTCGATCGTTATGTCCCGCCTTGGAGCTTGCGGATGTCGTGCGCGAGGGCTTCGGGGGTGAGCTGTTCGACCTGGAAGAGGTCTCGTTCCTGGCCGCCGCGGTCGATCACGAGGACCGCGGCGGGGTGGGGGGAGTTGGCGTTCCCGAGCTGCGCCGGGACGACGTTATAGGCGCGCCAGATCGGCTGGAGCTGGGCGCGGGCGCCGGTGAGGTACTCGACCCGGCCGGTGAGCGCGGCTTCGCCGAGGAAGCGACGCACCGCGGCGGGGGTGTCGGCCGCGGGGTCGGCGCTGACGATCAGCGTGGGGATCGGATGCCCACCCGCCCCGCCGAGTTCGTCGAGCGCGCCGCGGATCTGCTGGGCGACCAGCGGGCAGGTGGGCGGGCAGGCCGAGGAGAGGAACGTCAGGATCGTCACCCGGCCGCGGTACTGGCCCAGCGAGACGCGCCGGCCGCGCTGGTCGGTGAGGGTGAAGTCAGGCGCCCTGACCTTGCCCGGCAGCAGTGCGCCGTCAAAGCCCGAGGAGGAAGCGTGTTCGGCGACGGACATGCTCGTGCCGTTGGTCGCGGCGCCCGCCGGAGATCGTGTGGCGGGCCGATCGAGGATCACGACGAGCGCGAACGCGAGCACGACGACGGTCGTGAGAGCGAGCAGGATGCGGGAGCGCGGGCGCATGGCGTGGCATAGCGTCGCATAGCGTGCGGGAGCGGGAGAAAGGAAAGTCGCATGGCGTCCCGGGGCGGGGAGCAAAGATTTTAATGGGGCCACCTACCGGTGGCCGCGGTGAAGTTCGCCATTAAACCACAGGCGCAGCCCCGGTTTACAGGCGCGCGACGGTTGACTCTTGATAAGTCCACCGGTTTATGCGTATGTTGTCGAGTCAAGTCATCCCGGTGTGGGCTGGCGGGCACGATAGATCAGGTTTGGGTCGGTCTTCTGGGTCGATTTCAAGCGCTTTGTAGGGGATGGTGGGGAGAGGGCCTGTCATCGAAGGTGAAAAACTCGTGGGCGCGGCGCTGTCCTAGGACACGATCGAAGCGCAGCTGAACCCGGAGTTCCAGGGCGTGGGGTGCGAAGTTCAGTACGTCCTCAAAGAAGCTTTCGAAAAAGAAGCGGAAAACATGGCGTCTCCGTCGCCCCGGTGCCTCGGGGATGAGCGTGTATCGAAAGCGCTGCTCATCGCCACCCAGCTCGGGCCGGGCCCCGCGTTCTTCGGCACCGCGTGCCTCGGCTCGTCACCCTTACCCGCCTCGAATCGTCCGCACACCGTTTCGGAAGCAGGAAATTGCAGGTCCCACGGCGTACTTAGTAGCCGATGCTCCTCGATCGAAAGTCCGTCAGGGCAATGATGCTCCTGCTTGCTCTGGCCGCGGTGACGGCGATCGCCCCCGCTGTGGGGGCTTCCGCCGCAATCGCCGCGCCGTCCCTGTCGTCGGGCGCGCTGGTCGCAATACCCGCGCCTGTGCCCGCCCCGCCGAATGACGAACGCGCCAACGCGCAGGTGATCCACAGCTTGCCCGCCACGATCAACGGCACCGTTGTTGGTGCGACGCTCGAAGCGGGCGAGACCGAAGCCTCGTGCGGCGGGGCCACTACCAACTCCGTCTGGTACAGCCTGCGCGCCCAGGGTGCCCAGCGGATCGCGTTCGATCTGGCCGCCTCGGGAGCGCTCGATGCGACGATCAGCGTGTACCACGCGGTGCGCTCGCAGCTCACCTCCGTCGGCTGCCAGAAGACGGAATCTCACGGCAAGGCCTCGCTCTCGTTCAAGGCGTCCAAGAACGGCCTTTACGATATTCGCGTCGCCGCGCTCGCGAACTCGCAACTCGCGCCCTTCACGCTTGAAGTCTTCCACCCAACCCCCGCGATCGGGCCGCCCGGGCTGCGGCTGCCCTCCGGCGGAGTCAACGGGCAGGTCGATCGCGTCCAGAACATCAACGCCGTCTACTCCTTCACGATGCACGCGGGCGTCAGCTACCTGATCAACCTCGCCAACAGGACCGAACACGCGTGCGTCAGCGGCGCTCTCTACTCCCCCGGCACCACCTCCTTCGGCCAGGAAGGCGAAGGCGAACGATCAGAAGGAGGGGGCGAAGGCGGCCCGTCTGTGCTGCACATCGGCTGCGGCGGCTACCGGCTGTTCACCCCCGGGCCCGGCCAGGGCGGGCGCTACAGCTTCAACATCACCCCCCGCAATTCCTACCGAGGCGTTCAGCGCTTCCACCTGCAGGTCGCTCCCGCGGGCCCCGCCGAAACGGCGCCCGGGCTCGCGCTGGGCAACTACGCCCACGCGCACGGACGCCTCGACGGCCGCGGCGTGCGCGTGCTGCGTCTGTATCGCCTCGACGTCACCAGCCACTCCAACCTCACGCTCAAGCTGATCGCGCCCGGCTCGGCCGACTTCAAGCTGCAGCTGCGCAACCAGAACGGCAACGTGATCGAATGCCAATGCGGAGGCAGCGGCTCGCAGACGCTCCAGCACCAGCTCCAGCCCGGCCGCTACTACGCGGTCGTGTCCGTCCGCGACGCCACAGCCGGCAACTTCACGCTGATCCGCGAGTCGCGCACGATCACCTCCACCTCGATCTCGTTCTCATCGGCCAAGGCCGCTCCAGGCGAAGGACTGGGTATCAACGTCAAGGTCTCACCCGCCGCCTCGGGCCCCGTCGTAGTCGAGATCGAACGCTTCGACCCCGTCTTCGGCTGGCAGTTCTATCATCAGGCCCAGGCTTTCGTCAGCGAAGGGGCGGCGTCCATTCCGTTCGTCCCGCCCGCCGTGGGACGCTGGCGAGCGAAGGCCAACTATGGCGGTTCGCGTACCGCGAGCCCCAGCGCCGTCGGCTTTTCGTATCTGCTTGTCTCATAAGGGCACCGGCGCTGAATCGTCTACCCCACGGCCGCGCAGGGCACCCAGGCGGACATCAAAGAGTAGGGCCGTCTATGACCATAGCCCGCACAGGGGCACGGCCGTGAGGCGGTCGCCGAAGTTGAGGGTTTGCCTGCCGCTGTACAGCACGACGCCCGCCCTGAATCGGGTACCGAGCTTGTCGCGTAGGTAGCGCAGTCCAGCGAAGTCCTTCGCTCGAACGCCCGCGGTCGTCTTGATCTCGACGCCGGCGACCTCGCCGCTGCCCAGCTCGAGCACGACATCGACCTCGCGGTGCTGCTGGTCGCGATAGTGAAACAGCGAAGCCTGACTGTCGGCCCAGTCGCACTGGCGGGCCAGCTCCATGGCGACGAACGTCTCGACGATCGAGCCCGCGAGAGTCGCGCTCTGGGCGATCCCCTTTGCGTCGATGTTCGTCAGATGTGTGAGTAGCCCGGTGTCGGTCATATAGATCTTCGGAGTCTTCACCTGTCGGCTGCCGAGGTTCACGTGCCACGGCTGCAGGCGCCACACGAGAAACAGCTCTTCCAGGATGCGGGTCTGCGCCGCCACGGTCTTGTGGTCCACGCCCAGCTCGCGGGCGATGCCACGCAAGCTCAGAAGTCCGGCCGAGCGGGCGGCGAGGATTCGCAGGAGCCGCTCGACGCCGGTTGCGTCGCGCACGTTGGCGATGTCCGGGAGGTCGCGGCCGAGGATCGTCGAGACATAGCTGGTGAAGAACCGCGCGCGTCCCCGAGCACTACGGTCCTGCGCGTCGGGGAAGCCACCGGCGACGATCCTTGCGGCATACGTTGCGCGTCCGACCTCGGCATCCTCCACGCGCGGCGGCTCGCCGATGAGCAGCCGGTCGATGAAGCTCTCGCGTCGCCCCGACAGCTCGCCCTGTGAAAACGGCCACATCCGGACATAGTCCACACGTCCAGGCAGCGCATCGGCGATCGTCGGCAGGGTGAGGATGTTGGCCGAGCCGGCGAGCAGAAACTGCCCGCGCTCGTTACTTCGGTCCAGGCGCTCCTTGATCGCCAGCATCAGATCGGGCGCTCGCTGGACCTCGTCGATCACGGCCGAACCCGACACGCCGGCGATGAATCCAGTCGGATCCTCCAAGGCGGCACGGCGAGTACTGTCGTTATCCAGCGTCAGATACTCCGCGGGGTGCTCGTCCACCGCGATCGCACGTGCCAGGGTGCTCTTGCCCGACTGCCGGGCGCCCAGCAGGCAAACCGCTCTCGCTTCCGTGAGGGCTTCGACAACGGTTGGCCTGATATTCCGCTCGATGAATTGCCCAGGCATGCAGACAGAATACCGCAATTCTCTGACAAATGGGGAGTCGGAGGCCTGACTAATGGGGAGTAAGGGCTCTGACGGATGGGGAATAGGGGGTCCCGGAATCCAGTTCCCTGGTCCTCATGCCCCGTCTTGGGGCGGGGTAAGCAAAGTCGCCCCGCGTTCCAGGGCGGGGAAAGCAAGGATCTCCTGGGCGACGAAGACCGAGGTATCGGCGATCCCGCGTGTCACGGCTCTTCGACGAGCGAACCGCGCACCGCTACGCCTTGACCGTGCCCCGCTATACTTTGTGAAGTCTCCCTAATCTCCGACCATGATTTAGGAGTTTCATGATGAGCCCCTCCAGCGCCGAGCTTCTCCGCCAAGTCAAGTCGCAGATCGACGAGGTCGATCCGTCCGAGGTCAACGAGTTGATCGACGAGGGCGTCGCGATCATCGACGTGCGCGAGATCGACGAGTTTGCCTCAGGTCACCTGCCCGGGGCCAAGCACGTGCCCAGGAGCTACCTGGAGACGCGGATCGAGGGGGTCGTGCCCGACCGCGACGCGCACGTGATCCTCTACTGCGCCTCCGGCAATCGCTCGGCCTACGGGGCGCGCACGCTCGAACAGGACCTCGGCTACACGAACGTCTCCTCGATGACCGGCGGGATCACCCTGTGGAAGGACCGCGGCTATGAGGTCAAGACGCCGCGCACGCTCACCCCCGAGCAGCGCGAGCGCTACTCGCGCCACACGCTGATCCCCGAGATCGGCGCCGACGGTCAGCAGAAGCTGCTCGACGCCAAGGTCCTGCTGCTCGGCGCCGGCGGCCTCGGCTCGCCCACCGCGCTCTATCTGGCAGCGGCCGGCGTGGGCACGCTCGGGATCGTCGACGACGACGTCGTCGACCTGTCAAACCTGCAGCGTCAGGTCATCCATACGACCGACCGCATCGGCGTGCCGAAGGTCGACTCCGCCGAGGAGTCGATCAAGGCGCTCAACCCCGACGTGAACGTCGTCAAGTACCCCGTCCGGATCGACGCGTCGAACATCATGTCGATCATCGAGGGCTACGACGTGATCGTCGACGGGGTCGACAACTTCCCGACCCGCTATCTGCTCAACGACGCCACCGTGCGCCTGAAGATCCCCGTCGTCTCCGCCTCGATCCTCGGCTTCGATGGCCAGCTGTCGGTATTCAAGCCCTACGAGGGCCCGTGCTATCGCTGCCTGTTCCGTGAGCCGCCCCCCGCCGAGCTGGCGCCCTCGTGCGGCGCCAACGGCGTGCTCGGCGTGCTCCCCGGGACGATGGGCCTGCTCCAGGCGACCGAGGTGATCAAGCTGATCCTCGACATCGGCGAGCCCGCGATCGGGCGCCTGCTTCTCTACGACGCGCTCGGCGCGACGCTCACCGAGGTCAAGGTCCACCGCGACCCCGACTGCCCGATCTGCTCGCGCCCGCCCGAGGAGATCACCGACGAGGAGCTCGGCGTGTTCCCCGATTACGAGGCATTCTGCGCCGCCGCCGGGTAGCCTCCCGGATATGGCGACAATCAAGATTCCCCCGGTCCTGCGCGCCTCGGTCGGCGGCGAGAAGCTCCTCAGCGCCTCCGGCGCGAACATCGGCGAGGTTCTCCGCGACCTGGCCGCCAGTCATCCCGCCACCCAGAGCCAGCTGTTCTCGGCCGAGGGCGAGCTCAATCGCTACGTCAACGTCTACCTCAACGACGAGGACGTGCGGGTGCTCGACGGGCTGGATACGGCGGTGGGCGAGGGTGACACTCTGGTGATTCTCCCGGCGATGGCCGGGGGGAGCCACCAGGGATGCGCGTAGCGCTGGCGCTCGCCGTCGCGGTCTCGCTGCTCTCATACGGCGGCCTTGCGTATGGGGAGGCAAATCACACGGGCTGGCCGCAGATCGGCCATCACGAGGGGCACCCGAACAACGAAAGCGGTGTCATGCGCGGGCTCGACGGCGTGCACAACATGCTGCTGGGCGGCGGCGGCAACGACACGATCTGGGCCGGCGACGAAGGCGACGTGATCTGGGGCGATTCGCACCCCGGCGGCCAGCCCACCTCCCAGCGCGACTTCCTGCACGGCGGCGCAGGCGAAGACTGGCTCTATGCGAGCCACGGCTACAACGTGATCTGGACCGGCGCGGGCAACGACCACGTCGCGCTCGTCTACGGCTACGGAACGGTGTATTGCAATGGGCCGGGCCTGAAGACGCTGGTGATGCGCTTCCTGCTGCAGAACCGGCCATGGAAGCTCGTCGGCTGCAAGCACAAGGTGATCGACCCCTACAAAGCGTAGGTCCGCTAAGCGGCGGCGATCGTCTCTGGGGCCGGCTCGGCCGCGATCTGCGGCTCCCCAGCGGCCGGCACATGGCTCATCGCGTGCTCGGCCAGCGCGGTGATCGTGAGCGAGGGGTTGACGCCGACGTTCGCCGGGATCGCCGAGCCGTCGCAGACGAGCAGGTTCTCATAGCCGTAGACGCGCTGGTGGGCGTCGATCACGCCGCGCTGGGGGTCGGGGGCGATCACCGCGCCGCCGAGGATGTGGGCGGTCGTGGGGATGTTGAAGAGCGCCTCGGTGACAGAGCTCTGGGCGATCCCGCCGGTGCGCTTGGCGAACCATTCGGCGGCCTGGTTGGCGATCGGGATGAACGTCGGGATCGGTTTCTCGGGGTCCTGCTCGGTTTTCAGCCAGAAGGTGCCGAACGGGCCCTGGTGGGGGCGTAGCGCGATCGCGTTGTCGAGCGTCTGCATCACGAGGATGATGATCGTGCGCCGCGACCAGTGCTTTGGGAACAGCACCTGCGCCAGTCGCTTCGGGTGCAGGAGGATCTGGGCGAGCAGCTTCAGTGGGCGCGTCAGGCGCGTGCCGTCGCCGACGAGCAGCGTGTAGAGGCGGTGCATCGAGTCGCCGTCGTCGCCGTAGGTGACGGTCTCGATGTGGGTGTTCGGGTCGGGGTAGATCGAGGAGGTGATCGCGACGCGCTTGATCAAGTCGTCCGGGTAGTCCTCGGGCACGGTGACCGTGAGGATCGACTCGCTGTTCGTCCGTACCAGCTCGCCGAGGCGGGCGGAGATTCGCCCGAGCGAGCCGTTCAGGCGGCAGCGCTGGAGCAGCTTGTTCGTGCCGAGCGGCCCGGCCGAGACGACAACACCGCGCGCGCGCTGAACCCGGCGATCCTTGCGCAGCCAGGCGCCGGAGCGAACGCTTTCGACCTCGTAGCCGTCCTTGCCGGAGCCGTCGCCGAGCGGGCGGACGTCCACGACGGTGCGTTCGGGCATCACTTTCGCGCCGCGCTTCTCGGCGAGGTACAGGTAGTTCTTCACGAGCGTGTTCTTCGATCCGTGCGGGCAGCCGACCATGCAGCGCCCACATTCCCTGCAGCCGGTGCGCTCGGGCCCCTCGCCGCCGAAGAACGGGTCAGGAACGGTCTTGCCGGCCCCGTCTGGACCGCCAAAGAAGACGCCGACGGGTGTCTTTTTGTACGTGTCGCCGACGCCGAGCTCCTCGCCGAGCTCGCGCAGGAGCTGGTCGGCCGGGTCATCGTGCGGGTTCTGGACGACGCCGAGCATCCGCTGCGCCTCGGCATAATGAGGGGCGAGCGCCGACTCCCAGTCGTTCATCTCCGCCCACTGGCGGTCCGCGAAGAACTTCTTCGGGGGGACGTAGAGCGTATTCGCATAGCCGAGGCTGCCGCCGCCGACGCCACAGCCGGAGACGACGGAGACGTCCTTGAAGGTGGTCAGCCGAAAGATGCCCTTCATCCCAAGCATGGGGTTCCAGAAGTAGCGCTTCAGATCGGCGGTCGAGCTCGGCAGCTCGTGGTCGGCAAAGCGCCGACCACACTCGAGCACGCCCACGCGGTGGCCTTTCTCGGACAGGCGCAGGGCCGAGACGCTGCCGCCGAAACCGGAGCCGATGACCAGCCAGTCGAAGTCGAAGTTCTCTTGCGATGTATTCATGCCGGCAGGCTCCCTCAGCTCGTATGGTGCGCCGAATCGATCTTAGTGCCTGACTGGCCGTTTGGCCAAAAATCGCTGTCGCCTGTAAAGAGTCGCTCACGTCGAGACGGGGCGTCCTTTCGAACGCGAATCGAATCATCGTCATAAGTCATGTCACGTCATTTGGCCGCGAGCGAACCGGACGAGGTCGGCGTATTCGTCGGTGTCGGCAGCCTTGACTAGCGCTGATATATACGTTGCTCGACCGGACCCGTCGACATCGAGGTTTGCGCCACCCCAGGTGAAGGGCGCAGCTTCGATAGAGGCCAGGTACAGGTCGGCCATCATCCGTGTGCAGCGACCGTTCCCATTCCGGAAAGGATGGACGCTTACCAAGCGGCAGTGAATTCGGGCCGCCAGGTCGTCGGGGCCGAACACTTCTTGGGTGTGCCAGAACTTGGCGTCGTCAAGCGTCAGCCGGGATTGGGTGACGATCAGGTGTGGCTCTACTCCGATGTTGGTGATGCGCCGCCGTTGTGTTCCCGCCCATGTCCATACGTCGCCGAACATACGGCGGTGGAGCGTCAGCATGAATCCGTAGTCGAGGATGCCTTCTACTCCGAGGGAATGCGCCTGCTGCTGTGCCCACGGAAGCGCCTTGGTGATGTTCTCGAACTCAACCTGATTGAGGTCGGCCCGGGTAGCCACGAAGTCTGGAATGAGTCCCTCTAGGTCCTCCTCCTCGATCGGTGTGGCCCCGGATGGTTCTGGACCGATGGTCCGCGCGTTGAACCGTGGAAGGGGCGGCTCGTCAGGCGGAACGACGGTCACTTCTCGCGTCTCGACGGGCTTCGTCGCGGACGCCAGAGGTTGCCGCTGGCCACAAGTTGTTGTGCGTGACGCTCAACTGCCTCGTCCTGTCGGTCGTCGTCGATGTCCTGAGCCTCCAGGGCCATGGTCCGGGCGGCATACCCGAGGAGCCTCGCGGCTACCGTTCGAGCCTGGGTCTTAACGGTCCGCTCCAGTGTGGAGTTCGGCACGAGGGCATAGACGAGGGTGCAATCCAGCGCGTTTGCTACCTCGGCCAGCTTGCCAGTGGTGATTCCACCGTGGAGCTCTGCGTGCTCTAGTTTGTTGACCGCGGCCGGGGATACTCCCAGTCGCTCAGCCAGCACGGCTTGGCTCATCCCCAGTGCCCCGCGGATAGCGCGTATCCAGCCGGAGCGGGGGCGTGCTTGGATGGGCTCGAGGTTGGCGGCATCGAACTTTCGATCCAACTCACGTCGGGCTTGGGCGGCTCTCTCAGAAGGTCGCATACCTATAAGTTAGCATATCTAGGGAAAGACCAAATCTATAGGTTGCGAAAGGTAGGAAGATCGCCAACCAATAGGTTGACGAGTGTCGCCGGCTCACGATGTCGCCGGTCGGTAGAGCGCAGCTGCTCGAACACACGCTCGCGATCGCGCGTGTACCGATGCTGGTAGGAGTTCTCCTTCTGTTCGGAGGGGGAGACATGCTCTACGCGATCAGGAAGGCTCGACGCAAGCGACGCTCGCCGATTCAAACTGACCCGCTACCGCCTCCGGACCCCGCTATATTTCGTGAAGTAATGGCTGTCCAGCCCCTGAGAAACAAGCCGTGCGGAGGCAGGTACGGGGACATCGTGCAGTCGATCGGCAACACGCCGCTGGTCGAGCTGCCGCGTCTATCGCCGAAGCCGGGCGTGCGGATCTGGGCGAAGCTCGAGTCGCGCAACCCGACGGGATCGGTCAAGGACCGGGTGGCGAAGGCGCTGATCGAGGACGCCGAGGAGAAGGGCGCGATCGCGCCCGGGCAGACGATCCTGGAGCCGACCTCGGGCAACACCGGCATCTCGCTGGCGATGATCTGCTCGCTGAAGGGCTACAAGCTGAAGGTCGTGATGCCCGAGAACGTGACGCCCGAGCGCACGCAGCTGCTGAAGATGTACGGCGCGGAGATCGTCTACTCCGAGGGCTCGCTCGGCTCCAACGGGGCGGTCGAGAAGGCCCTGGCGATGGCGGCGGAGGACTCCTCGGTCTACATGCCCTACCAGTACGGCAACGAGGCCAACCCGAACGCCCACTACAACGGCACGGCGCTGGAGATCCTCGAGGAGCTCGACGAGGTGAGCGCGTTCGTCGCGGGACTGGGCACGGGTGGCACGCTGATGGGCAATGGTCGGCGTCTGAAGGAGACCTTTGGCGACGCCGTGAAGATCGTCGCGGCGGAGCCGATGCAGGGCGAGCCGGTGCAGGGGCTGCGCTCGCTCGACGACGGGTTCATCCCACCGATCATCGACATCTCGCTGCTGGACCGGAAGATCTTCGTGACCAACCGCGACGCGATCCTCTGGACGCGCAAGCTGCTCGATCGGGAGGGGGTGTTCGCGGGCGTCTCCAGTGGCGCGATCGCGAGCATCGCCGTGCGGATCGCGGGCGAGCTGGAGGAGGGGAACGTCGTGTTCGTCGTCGCCGACGACGGCTGGAAGTACCTCTCGAGCGGCATCTACACGCTGCCCGTCGACGAGATCGAGAACCTTGATTCCACCGTCTGGTGGTGAGCCGTGCAGATCGCCAGGACCCTGCTCGATGAGCTGATCGCGCACGCCCGCGAGGAGGCCCCGAACGAGTGCTGTGGCCTGGTCGCGGTCGATCTGGACACCCCGGGCGGGCCCGGCGGCCCAGGCGGGGTCATATCTCCTCCGGGCGGGGCGAGCGGGACCATGGTCACCCGCGCCGCGCGGGTGCATCGTGCGGTCAACATGGCCGCCAGCCCGCTGAAGTTCGAGGTTGACGGGAAAGAGCTGCTGGGGTTGATCGAGGCGATCGAGCAGGACGGGAGCGAGCTGGGCGCGATCTACCACTCGCACACCCGCACCCCACCCCTTCCATCGCAGACAGACATCAACTTCGCCGCCGGCTGGCCGGGCGTGGAGTGGATCATCGTTGGGCTGGTCGACAGCGACGCGCCGGAGGTGCGCTCCTACCTGATCGAGGACGGTCGGGTGCGGGAGGTAGGGCTGGAGGTGGGGTAGATGGCCGAGGACGAGCCGAGAGCGGTGGCGGCGAGCGACGAGCTGGCGCTGGTCTGTCCAGGGTGCGCGCGCGAGCATCCGTCGAGCGAGCGCTTCTGCGCGGCCTGCGGGATGCCGCTCGTCCATGCCTCAGCGGGCGCCGAGTCGGTGGTGAGCGAGCGTCAGCTCAGAGCTCGCAAGATCAAGCCGCAGTACAGCGAAGGAAAGCTCGTGAAGATCGCGGGCGCCCAGAACGGCGCCGAGGCGGAGATGATCCAGGGGCTGCTGCTGGAGGAGGGCATCCCGAGCATGGCCCAGCGCTCACGGGGCGCCGATGTGCCGGACTTCCTCGTCGCCGGACGTCGCGACATTCTGGTCCCCGAGTCAGGCGCCGAAGCGGCCCGCGAAGCGCTTGCCTGGGAAGGGCCCTAGCTGAGAACCCTCCGCCGGGCAGAACCCTCCGTCCAGCGAGGTGGTTTGCTAGGCCAGGACTGGCTGGCCGGCGGCTTCGGAGGTGATTGCACGGATCTCCTCGGAGGCACGCTCGAACTCGGCGTCGGAGAGCACGGGGGTGCCCTCGAAGGGAAGCTCACGCTGCAGCTCGACCCAGGCGTGGGCGGCCGTGTACTCGTCCTTGACCTTGACGGTTACCGGTCGGGGGATGCGGTAGGTGCGTAGGAGCAGGACGTGCAGCGGCTGGTGGCGGCGCCAGCCGAGGCGCTTTTCGGCGTAGTCGGTCGTCCACACGTAGAAGGGCGAGAGCGCGTCGACGCAGCGCGGGTCGGCGATCGTGAAGTGACCGGCGACTTCGGCCCAGGCACGGATGCGCACGCGGTCTGGTTGTTGGATGCCGCCGGAGGCAAAGGCATGGAGCGGCGGCTCGCCGTCGCTCCAGACGCCCTCCTCGAGCGCGCGGCGCAGCTCGGGCTGATGGGATTCGCGTACGAGGTCGCCCGGCTGGTGATCGAAGGTGGGGTAGAGGAAGAAGCGCTCGTGGGCGAGCTGGAACGGCTTTCCGGGCTGGCGGATGCCGCCCTTGCGGAGTGTTATGAGCTGCTCACCTTCGGCAAGAGCACGAACGGTGACAGCCCATTCTTTGAAAGCAATTGGCATAAAAAAGGCGAAAGAAAAACTCAGGGAACGTCTTGATAAAAGACCCTGCCGGCTCTTGGCGTCATGCGAGGCCGTCGAGTGGCGGAGCCCGTTAAAGATACGAAATCTGAGCGGAAATCCCAAATCACCTGCAAATAAGCTGTTTTTTTGGGGGAAATCGCTACAGTCGCCGGTTGGCGAGGCCCTCGGCGGCCTCGATGATGGCGGCGTAATCGCCGTGGCCCCGGCCGAGGGTGGCGGTGAGCAGGTCGCGGGCTTGGACGGCGGCGGGGAGGGGGACGCCCGCCCTTTCAGGCTGCGGCGAGCTCGCGATCCTCGGTGTCGGCCAGGTGTTGGTGGGACGGGCAGTAGCCGTTGTGCGGCAGCGGCACGCGCTGGCAGGCGGCGCCTTTGCGCGTGGTCGCGCGGCACCGCGGCGCTTGGCCACTGACCGCGGCATAGCCGGCGATCGGGTTCTCGGCCAGGTACTGCTCGGCGAGGCCGATGTAGCGGGTGACGACCCGGTGGACATGGCCCTGCTCGCTCATCGGGAAGCGGGAGCGGATGTCGCAGAAAAGCGCCCGTTCGGGGCGGGCGAAGTAGTGGCGGTCGATGGCCATGCGCTCGACGACCGCCTCACAGGCGCGCAGGACGTGCTCGTGGTTGGCGTTGGCGGCGACGCCTGGCCTGGGAGCCACGATATGGGGAGCCAACTCCCTGTAGATGGCCCGACTGAATTGATACATGGTGACCCCTCACCCCACTTTCTCGATCGACCGATTTGGAGCACACCCACCGTTCCAAAAGACTCCGGTCCTCCTAAGACATTCCACACGCAGAAACACGTGGTGGGCGGGAAAGGATCGAGATCCGCCTGCTGGAGCCAAAGATTTAAAGATCTTTATGAAGACCCCTACCGGGGTCTGGATGGGCAGCGGCGCAGTGCGTCAGAGCGCGAGCTGGAGGGCGCGCGGGTCGGCTGTGAACAGGGGCGTCAGGACCAGGTCTGCCAGGCGCCGCTGCCGTCTGGGGCGAGGACGAAATGACGCTGGTCGAGCGCGGGATCGCGCTCGGGGTGGTCCAGGCGCTGGTGGGCTCCCCGGCTCTCGGCGCGCTCGAGCGCGCTGCGCGCGAGCAGTCGAGCCAGTGGATGGGGATCGTCGAGCAGCCGGCGCAGGCCCGCGGCGGAGCGGACGATGCCGGCGTCCCGCCAGAGCGCGTCGCGGGTGCGAGCGTCCGCGCCGGGGATCGGGGGGAGCGCTTGCAGTGACTCGATCTCGCGCGAGGATGTCGCCGTGAAGCTCGGCGCGGGCTGGGAGAGCGCATGGAGGATGGCGCGGCGGGCGAAGACGAAGCACTCGCTGAGCGAGTTGGAGGCGAGGCGGTTGGCGCCGTGCAGGCCGGTGCAGGAGGACTCCCCGACGGCGTACAGCCCGGGGAGGGTCGAGCGCGCGTGCAGGTCGGCGACGATTCCGCCCATCATGTAGTGGGCTGCCGGGGCGACCGGGATCAGCTCGCGCGCGGGATCGAGCCCGGCCTCGCGCAGTGAGGCGACGACGTTGGGGAAGTGGGCCGGGTCGATCGCGCGCATGTCGAGCCCGACCGAGCGCTCGCCGGTCTCTTGCAGGCGCAGTGCGATCGCGCGGGAGACCTCGTCGCGCGGGGCGAGCTCGTCAACGAAGCGCTCGCCGGAAGCGTCGTGCAGGGTCGCGCCCTCGCCGCGGATCGCCTCGGTGACGAGGAAGCCCTCACGCCCGGCCAACCCGATCACGGCGGTGGGGTGGAACTGCAGCAGCTCGAGGTCCGCCAGCGCCGCGCCGGCGGCGTGGGCGAGCAGCAGGCCGACCCCTTGAGAGCCGGGCGGGTTGGTGGTGCGCGCCCACAGCGCGGCGGCGCCGCCGGTGCCGAGCACGACCGCGGGCGCCGTGACGATCCGTCCGTCGTCGCAGATCAGGCCGCGACAGCGGGAATGACCGGAGGAGTTGGCAAGGGGATGGGTGGGAGGATCGGCGGGGGGATCGGCAGGAGGATGATCAGAGGGATGGGCGGGGTCT
>Ga0208849_1001555_pt1 | contig 15424 bp, 16 predicted proteins | sample NGESurdeep072012_10_FD_184470 | JGI IMG/M metagenome (GOLD analysis project Ga0208849, IMG submission 184470) | Arctic peat soil microbial communities from Barrow, Alaska - NGEE Surface sample 53-3 deep-072012 (SPAdes) | ecosystem: Environmental > Terrestrial > Soil > Wetlands > Peat ...
ACTCATAGGGGATGATCAAGGTTCCGTTGGTCGCGGCAATCGGTGTGTAGCGCAGGGCCAGCACACAGCCGCCACCGGTAGTCACCTGGGCGCAGGACAGCGGCGCGTTGATGGCAGTCCAGCCGACCGGCAGTGTTCCCTGCGTGATATGAAAACCGGTGGCTGGTTTGCCGTTGTCGCTGGTGAACGCCAGGGTCACCGTCTGGCTGCCGCCCACGACCACCTGCAAGGTACCGGCCTGCGACCAGGTACCGGCCACGGTGTTACGGGCCACCACCACCACGTCCGCGCAGCCGACAAACCAAAACACTAACAGCAGCACGGCTGATCGGAATGCAGAGGACGGATTGACGGTCACCGGGAATTGCTCCTGTCGCGTCCGCCGGAAGGCGTTTTCGCGCTCAAGGGCCGATTATTCATTAGCCGCTGGTGCGCACATGAGACCGCCTTCTCACTATGGAGGGGCGTTGCGATCGCATGCGGTTTGCACTCCAATATGCGAGTACCCCGTCACGCCGGGCGGGCGCTGCGGCAGCGTTCTTGCGGCACGTGACGGGCTCCGGTATGGTTCCTCGCCCTGAAAATACAGGCGCGTAGCTCAGTGGTAGAGCACTTCCTTGACATGGAAGTGGTCGGTGGTTCGATCCCACTCGCGCCTACCAAGCTTTCATGGCGCGCGGCGACACGAAACGTCGCCGCGGTTATTTCATCGCCAGAATATGATAGATAGTTATTATATAATCAATGTCTTACGATATAATTCGAATGTAAGACATCGCCAGGCTCATCTGAGCGCGCGTCAACTGCGGCGACTCGACTCGAACAGAAACCACACGCGGCGTTCGGTTTCGTCGATCCAGACTTCCAGCAAACTGGCGGTGGCGACATCGCCATATTTGTCGCACAGCTCGTGCGTCTCGCGCATGAAGCCGGCGAGCCGCAAATTGTCTTCGCGCAATTCCGCCAGCATGCCCGAGGGCGTCACGAATTCGGCATCGTTGTCGGACAGGCGCTGCAGTCGCGCGACGTGACCGGTGGAACGAATGGTGGTGCCGCCGATCTTGCGTACGCGTTCGGCGATCGGATCCGCGGTGGCGAATATCTGATCGGCCTGTTCATCCAGCAGCAGGTGATAGTCGCGGAAGTAGGGACCCGACATGTGCCAATGAAAGTTCTTGGTCTTCATGTACAGCGCAATGGTGTCGGCCAGCAAGGTGTTGAGTTCAGCGGTGATGTCGCGCGTGGCGGCGGCGCCCAGGTCGCTGGTGGTCTGCAGCGGGGCGGTGCGGCGCTGTTTTGCGCCTTTGAGATTGCCGGCTTGTTTGGCGGTGCTCATGGGTGTCTCCGTGACAAGTGCGGGTGAGGGTGGCCGAGTATAGCGAGGCGTTGCGTGCCTTTTATTGTTCAAACGTGCAACTGCGCCCGGCCTTCAGGCGCGAGCAGCGCATGGGTCTCGGGATGACGGCGCATGTACACCGAGAACATGGAGCATTGCGGAATGACGCCCCGACGCTGCGCCTGGGCCGCCGCCAGTCCCGCCTGCACCAGCTGCGTGGCGATGCCGCGGCCGCGCCGAGCCTCCGGCACCAGCGTGTGCGTGAACGTGATCGTGCCATCCCCGAGTGTGTACTCGGCGTATGACACCAGGCCGTCAACGTCGATCTCGAACCGGCTCCGGCTGGGGTTGTCGTGAACCATGGGCAAATTGAACCATAGGTTGATGCGACGCGCGCGCCTGTGTGACACTTCGCGCCCACTTTGCCGGCGACCGATTCCACCCAAGTGCCAGTCATCACCCTGCCCGACGGCAGCCAACGCAGTTTTGAACGTGCCGTGAGCGTCGCGGAAGTGGCGCAAACTATCGGCTCCGGACTGGCGCGCGCGGCACTGGCCGGCCGGGTCGACGGCAAGCTGGTCGACACCTCGTATCTGATCGATCACGACGTGCGCCTGAGCGTGGTCACGGACCGCGATGCCGATGGCCTGGAGGTGATCCGGCATTCGACCGCGCATCTGCTGGCGCAGGCGGTCAAGCAGTTGTTCCCCGATGCCCAGGTGACCATCGGCCCGGTGATTGAGGATGGCTTTTATTACGACTTTGCCTATTCCCGCCCCTTTACGCCCGAGGACCTGGCCGCGATAGAAGTGCGCATGAAAGAGCTCGCCAAGGCCGACCAGCCGCTGCACCGCCGGGTGATGGAGCGCGACCAGGCGGTGGAGTATTTCCGCAACCTGGGCGAGAACTACAAGGCCGAGATCATCGCCGCCATTCCCGCCGACCAGACCATCAGCCTCTACGGGCAGGGCGACTGGGTGGATCTGTGCCGCGGCCCGCACGTGCCCTCGACCGGAAAGTTGCGCGCCTTCAAGCTCATGAAGCTTGCCGGTGCGTACTGGCGCGGAGATTCGCGCAATGAAATGCTGCAGCGGATCTACGGCACGGCATGGCCGGACCAGAAGCAGCTCGATGAGTACCTGCACCGGCTGGAAGAGGCCGAGAAGCGCGATCACCGCAAGATCGGCCGCGAGCTGGACCTGTTCCATATGCAGGAGGAAGCCCCGGGAGCGGTGTTCTGGCATCCCAAGGGCTGGCAGATCTTCCAGACCCTGATCAATTACATGCGTGCCAAACAGCAGGCGGCAGGTTTCCAGGAGGTCAACGGGCCGGAACTCATGGACCGCAGTCTCTGGGAGGCGTCCGGCCATTGGGCCCAGTTCGGCGAGAACATGTTCACCACGCGCACGCCCGACGACCGGGTGTACGCGATCAAGCCCATGAACTGCCCCGGGCACATACAGATCTTCAAGCAGGGCATCCGCAGCTACCACCAGCTGCCGATCCGCTATGCAGAATTCGGCAAGGTGCATCGCTACGAGCCTTCCGGGGCGCTGCACGGCCTCATGCGCGTACGCGCCTTTACCCAGGACGACGCCCACATTTTTGTGACCGAGGATCAGATCACCGACGAGTCGGTGGCCGTGACGCGGCTGATCCTGGATATCTACAAGGACTTCGGCTTCGAGGACGTGCGCATCAAATTCTCCGACCGGCCGCTCAAGCGCGTAGGCGCCGATGAGGTCTGGGATAACGCCGAAGGCGCACTCAGGCAGGCCGCGGTCGCCGCCGGCATCGAGTTCGGGCTGAACCCGGGAGAGGGGGCCTTCTATGGGCCGAAGCTGGAATTCGTGCTGCGCGATGCCATTGGCCGCGACTGGCAGTGCGGCACGCTGCAGGTGGACCTGAACCTGCCCGGACGCCTGGGCGCTCATTACATCGACGAGCACAGCCAGAAGCGCGTGCCGGTGATGCTGCACCGGGCGATTTTTGGTTCGCTCGAGCGCTTTTTTGGCATCCTGCTGGAGCATCATGCCGGCCGCCTGCCGGCGTGGCTGTCCCCGGTACAGGCGGTGCTGATGGGCATCACGGACCGCCAGCACCCCTACGTGGCGGCAACTGCGGATTTCCTGAAAAATCAGGGGCTTCTAGTTCAATGCGACTTGCGCAACGAAAAAGTCGGCTTTAAGATCCGCGAACACACGCTGCAACGCGTCCCATACCTTCTGGTAGCGGGTGACAAGGAAGTCGCAGCGAACCTGATTTCTGTGCGCTCCCGTAGTGGCAAGGATCTGGGCGCGATGACGCCGCAGACGTTCGTAGAGCGTCTGCGCATCGAGCTCGAAAGCCACGGGCGCCGAACGTTGGAGGATTGATATATAGCCATTTCATCGAAGCGGATCCGGCGTAATGAAGAGATCGCCTCACCAACAGTGCGTGTGATCGGAGCGGATGGAGGACAGGCAGGTGTCATGACGCGCGCAGAGGCGCTGCTACTGGCATCCACCGCGGAGCTGGATCTGGTTGAAGTCTCGCCCATGGCGGAACCGCCGGTGGTGCGAGTGATGGATTACGGCAAATTCCTGTTCGAACAGAACAAGAAGGCGCACTCTGCCAAGCGCAAGCAGAAGCAGATTCATGTCAAGGAAGTGAAGTTTCGTCCCGGCACGGAAGAGGCGGATTACCAGGTCAAACTGCGTAATCTGATCCGCTTCCTGGCCGAGGGTGACAAAGCCAAGGTAACCCTGAGGTTCCGCGGCCGTGAAATGGTGCATCAGGACATCGGCCGGAAACTTCTGGACCGGGTGCAGGGCGATCTCGCTGCCCACAGCGTGATCGAGCAGCAACCGCTCATGGAAGGCCGGCAAATGGTGATGCTGTTTGCACCAAAAAAGAAGTGATCATTCGCGCGCGGCCCTGACGGGCTGAGCCGGGCGATCCGCGAGCAAGCGGGTTCGAGTTCACGCTCGAGCCTTGCGAACTCTGGCAACAATGAGGAGTGATGTCGTGCCCAAGTTGAAAACCAACCGGGCCGCCTCGAAGCGTTTTCGCAAGACTGCGAATGGCTTCAAGCGGTACTCGGCTACCCGCCGCCATAACCTTGGCCACAAGGATTCCAAGCGCAAGCGTCATTTGCGTTCGGGCGGCAGCAGTCTGGTGAGTGAGAGCGACGTCGGTCGCTTGAAACAATTGCTGCCGAATCACAAATAACGGAAATCCATCATGGCAAGAGTCAAACGTGGCGTGACGGCCGGACGCCGTCATAAGAAGGTCCTCGGCAAAGCCAAGGGTTACTACAACGCGCGGCGCAAAATTTATCGCGCCGCCAAGCAGGCGGTCATCAAGGCCGGCCAGTATGCGTATCGCGACCGGCGCGCCAAGAAGCGCGACTTTCGCGCGCTCTGGATCACGCGCATCAACGCCGCGGCGCGCATTCACGGCCTGTCGTACAGCCGTTTGATCGCCGGCCTGCACAAGGCGGGTCTGGAGATCGATCGCAAGCTGCTGGCGGATCTGGCGGTGAATGACGCCAATGCCTTCGGCGTCATCGCCGAGCGCGCCAAGGTCAGTCTCGCTGCAGCCTGACGGCGTAAGGGACGGGTGCTGTGGGAGAACTCGGCGCCCTGATTGAGAGCGCACTGGCGCAGGTGGCCGCGAGCGGCAGCGTTGCCGGACTCGAGGAGATCCGCGTCCAGTGGCTGGGCCGCAAGGGCACCTTGACCGAACAGCTCAAGGCCCTCGGAACGCTGTCCGCGTCCGAGCGCCCGGCTGTCGGCGCGCGTATCAACAGCGCCAAGCAGACGCTGCAGAGCGCGATCGAAACGCGCCGGCTGGAACTCGAACGCCTGGCGATCGAGGACGAACTGCGCGCCGGGGCCATCGACGTGACGCTGCCCGGGCGTGGCGAGCGGCTCGGCGGTGTGCATCCGATCACGCTCACGCGCCTGCGCATCGAGGAGATCTTCCGGCGCGCCGGTTTCCAGGTTGCCCAGGGCCCGGAGATCGAAGATGAGTTCTACAATTTCGAAGCGCTGAACATTCCGGCCAATCATCCGGCGCGTGCCCTGCACGACACGTTCTATCTCAAGGACGGACATCTGCTGCGCACGCATACTTCCCCGGTGCAGATTCGCGCCATGCAGGCACAGAAGCCGCCGATTGCGCTGATCGCCCCGGGCCGCGTGTATCGCGTGGATTCCGACGTCAGTCATTCGCCCATGTTTCACCAGGTCGAGGGACTGTTCGTCGACGAGGCGGTGAGCTTCGCGAATCTCAAGGCCATCCTGCATCGTTTCATGGAAGCGTTCTTTGAGCAGGACCTGTCGATGCGGCTGCGCTCCTCATATTTTCCTTTCACCGAGCCCTCTGCCGAGGTCGACATTACCTGCGTGCTGTGCCAGGGCCGTGGCTGCCGGGTGTGCAAGCAGACCGGCTGGCTCGAGATCGCCGGCTGCGGCATGGTGCACCCGCGCGTGTTCAGCGCCTGCGGCATCGATCCCGAGCGCTACACCGGTTATGCCTTCGGTGCCGGCATCGAACGGCTGGCGATGCTGCGCTATGGGGTGAACGACCTGCGCTTGTTCTTCGAGAACGATCTGAGGTTTCTGGCTCCCTTCGCCGGTGGCGGCACATGAAGCTGCCACTGTCGGCGCTGCGGGCCTGGGTGCCCATTCCCTGGGATGCGCCGGAACTTGCGCGCCGGCTGACGTTCGCCGGCTTCGAGGTGGAGAGTATTACCTCGGCTGCGCCGGCATTCAGCGGCGTGGTCGTGGCCCGGATCGTGGGCGCCGAACCGCACCCGCAGGCGCAGAAGCTGCGCATTTGTCTGGTGGAGCTGGCGCACGACGCCGCTGTTTCCTCGCAACGGCAGATCGTCTGCGGCGCCTCGAACGCGCGTGCCGGGCTGGTGAGCGCACTGGCCACGGTGGGCGCGGTGCTGCCCGGTGGCGTGCACATCAAGGCGGCGCATCTGCGCGGTGTGGAATCGCACGGCATGTTGTGTTCGGGACGCGAACTGGGATTGAGCGAGGAGTCCGAGGGCATATTGGAGCTGCCGGCCGATACCCCGCTCGGCATCGACCTGCGCACAGTGCTGGATCTGGATGATCCGATTCTGGAAGTAAACGTGACGCCCAATCGGGGCGATGCGCTGTCGGTGCTGGGCATGGCGCGCGAAGTCGCGGCCTTGTGCGGCCAGCCGCTGAAATCTCCGGCGCTGGGTGTGACCGGAAGCCCCGCAACGGCGCACCTTAGTGGCGACGCCGATAAGCTCAGCGTCGCGCTGCCAGCGAAAGCCGGCGCCGGACGCCTGCTCGCCTGCGTGGTGCGCGGTATCGACAACACGCGTGCCAGCCCGGCATGGCTGCGCGAGCGCCTGCGGCGTTCGGGCCTGCGATCGATCAGCCCGGTGGTCGATGTCACCAACTTCGTGATGCTGGAACTCGGTCAGCCCATGCATGCGTACGACCGCGGAGCATTGCACGGGACCCTGTGCGCTCGATGGGCGCTGCCGCACGAGCGATTGCGATTGCTCGATGGCCGCGAGATTGAACTGGCCAGCGACGTGCTGGTGATCGCCGATGATCAATCCACCCTGGGCCTGGCCGGCATCATGGGCGGGCAGCGCAGCGCCATTGCGGCGGCGACCCAGGACATTGCGCTCGAAGTCGCCTGGTTCGTACCCGCCGCGATTGCCGGCCGGGCGCGGCGTTTTGGTTTACAGACCGATGCCAGCCAGCGCTTTGAACGCGGCGTGGACTGGCGAGTTCAGGAGCGCGCGCTGGAACTGGCCACGCGCTTGATCGTGCAGTTGGCGGGCGGGCAAGCCGGACCGGTCACGGTAGCGGAACAAACGGATGTCCTGCCGCAGGGGCTGCCGGTGCGCCTGCGCTCGCGCCGCCTCAAGCGGCTGCTCGGCGCGGCGGTCGCCCCAGGCGATATTGAAAAACGCCTGGGCGCCTTGGGCATGAAGGTGCGCGCGGACACAGCGGCCAATGCGGCCGTGCCCGAGGATGCGGTCTGGAGCGTCGAGCCGCCCTCGTGGCGCTACGACATCGGCATCGAGGCGGATCTGATCGAGGAAGTCGCGCGAATCGGCGGCCTCGATGCGATTGCCGAGCGCGATGCGCTGCTGCCGGTGGCGCTGCAGCCGTTGCTCTCGAGCGAGATCGATGAGCGGGTAGTGCTGCGCACGCTGGCCGCACGCGGCTATCAGGAAGCCATCACGTTCGCCTTCGTCGATCCGGCGCTGCAGCGGATGCTGTTTGGTGAGCGGTCCATGATCGAGCTCGCCAATCCCATTGCCGCCGACATGGCCGTCATGCGCAGTTCACTGTGGCCGGGGCTGCTGGGCGCAGCGCGCGAGAATCTGCGCCGCCAGGCACAGAGGGTGCGTTTGTTCGAGATCGCCAATCGATTTCTGGTGCACGCCGACGGCCGCTATCGCGAACAAAAAATGCTCGCCGCGCTGGTGCTCGGCGCGCGCCTGCCCGAGCAGTGGGGCAGTGCGGCGACGCCCGTGGACTTCTACGATCTCAAGGGCGACCTCGAGGCCTTGCTGGCCCTGGGCGGCGCGCCGGCGGAGTTTTTATTCGAACCCAGCGCGTTGCCGTGCCTGCACCCGGGGCGCAGTGCGCGCATCGTGCGCGGCGGCCTTGAAATCGGCCATCTGGGCGAGCTGCACCCACAATTAGTGCGCTCCCTCGACTTAACATATGCACCAATACTGTTCGAAGTGGACTATGGCGCAACATTTGTTGCCAAAGTGGCGCAGTTTCGCGAGACTTCCCGCTATCCGCTGATCCGTCGCGACATTTCCTTCACCGTGCCTGAGGCCGTCGCCTTCAGGCGCATCGGCGAACGTGTTAGTGTTGCTGCAGCGAGCCTTTTACAAGAATTGCGCGTTTTCGACGTCTACCAGGGCAAGGGAGTAGAAACTGGTCGAAAAAGTGTCGCCTTGGGCTTGATTTTACAGGATTTAAGCCGCACGCTTACGGATGAGGAAGCTGACCGCATCGTCGCCGCTGTGCGCGCCGATCTGCAGGCGAATTTGGATGCCAGGATAAGAGAATAACGTTAATGGCTCTCACCAAGGCCGAGATGGCCGAAGCACTGTTCAATCAGCTCGGTCTGAACAAACGCGAGGCACGCGAACTCGTGGATCTCTTTTTCGAGGAGGTGCGCGGCGCGCTGTCCCAGGGCGAGCAAGTCAAGCTATCCGGGTTCGGTAATTTCGATCTGCGAGACAAGAATCAGCGTCCCGGCCGCAATCCCAAAACCGGCGAAGAAATTCCCATCAGCGCGCGCCGCGTGGTGACTTTCCGTCCGGGTCAGAAACTCAAAGCGCGCGTCGAAGCCTATGCTGGAACCAAAGAACAATAACGAATTGCCGACGATTCCCGGGAAGCGTTACTTCACGATCGGTGAGGTCAGCGAGCTGTGCGGCGTGAAGCCACACGTGCTGCGTTACTGGGAGCAGGAGTTTCCTCAGCTCAAGCCGGTAAAGCGGCGCGGCAACCGACGCTATTATCAGCGCCAGGACGTGATCATCATCCGCCAGATCCGCAGCCTGCTGTACGAGCAGGGTTTCACGATCGGCGGCGCGCGCAACAAACTCACCGGCGAAGAGTCGCGCACGGATACCACGCAGAGCCAGCAGATCGTGCGCCAGGTGCGCGTGGAGCTCGAAGAGGTGCTGCGGATCCTAAGGCGGTGAGGCGGCTCGGGTAGCCCCTTCTGCTGCCCACGGGGCTATCCCTCGGAGTATCATCCGCCTGCCGTCTCTGGTCGGGCGGCACGACCGAAAGAACAATCGTGTCGGAGCGTGGCGCAGTCTGGTAGCGCACTTGCATGGGGTGCAAGGGGTCCCGAGTTCAAATCTCGGCGCTCCGACCATCACTTACGAACATGTGGTCGATGTGCTGTGGACACCTCTATGGACACCTTGAGAAACTCGCATGCCTTTGGGTGAGGCCGGCGCAGATCGGCGCACAGCACCAGAACGTCTCACAGTGGCACGTTTACTCCTGCGAGTCGTGCGGCGGCCTCGTGGGCGCCGGTGGTGTCGTGGCCGGCGCGGGCGGAAACAGCAATTTGTAGCTGCGCAGATCCTCCTGAAACGCATTGCACCGGGCGAGCGATTCGCGCAATTGAGGCCGTGGTAATGAGTAATCGAAGGCCGCGGACCATCGCTGCACGCGGGTTAAGGATCTGATGAGCGGTTCGGCAATTTGCTTGTGGCTCAACGCCTTTAAGGGCAACAGGTAGTCTTCTCGGTAGACCGTTGGAATGATGATTCGGCTTAAAGCGTGCGCGCTCAACATGCAATTCATGGCGAGCCGTGCCGTGCGTCCGTTTCCGTCGCTGAAAGGGTGCACTTCGGCAACCACGAACATGATCATGATGGCCTGTGCCAAGGGATGCCGCAGTGCACGAATCCGTTCGAATCCTTCCAGCAAACTCCCGACGACGAGTTCCGGAGCGACGAAGTAAGTGCTGCCAGCCTGGTTGGACTTTGCTTTCCATTCTCCCGGCTTCTTGTCCGCTCGCTGTTGCATGACGAGAGCATTGACGTTTTGCAGCCAAACGAGAAATTCATCGGCGCTTTGCGGCGGACGGTCGCGCCAGGGTGCGGTCGTGGCCGCTTGAAAGGTGCCCAAAATGTCATGCGAGTCTTCATTGCGGTTTTCGATGATCTTGCCGTCGAAGATGATGGCTTCTGCTTCCTCGACTTCGAACGTCGTCCCTTCGATGTAGTTGGAGAAATACGCCTCGAAGAACGCGAAATCCTCGCGCGCAATGCCGGTGGGCGCGGGATCTTCGATGTTTTCCAGGGCCGCTTGATTCAGCACGGTGAAAAGCGAGTCAAAGATTTCTAGTCGACTGGGATCGTAAGGACGGCCCGCGGCGCGTGCGAGGGCCTGCTTGGCAGTCAAATTTCTTGCTTCGTGAGTACCGAGCAACGCGCCGATGAGGCTGTTCAGGCGCTTGAACTGTACTTCGTATCCTAAGGAAGGTGCGATCTCGCGCGCGTGGTCACGCAATTGGTTCAGACGTCGCGAACCGCCGACCATCAGGATGCGGTCGAGCGCCGCCTCCACGTCGTTCTGCGGCAGCACTCGATGACTCCAGCCACGCCCACGCGTGAGATTCTCCAAGAATCGTCGGGGATCACTCGCGAGATACAGTGCACCGAAGCGCGTATCCGGCGCCGGAGGTTCAAGGTGGGGGCCAGGCCCCGCCACGATGTGGACGGTTAGTCCCGGCAATTGCAAGTCTCGGCGTGTCTTGCCGCGAGTGATGGATAGAGTGCCCTCGTGGGGGCGGCTGTCAAATGCCGAACGATGGGAGATCACGCCATCGGGCAGGAGGTGCCCAACGATCGCGTGCCAGTGCCGCAAAACGATCGTTTCCGGCGGGCTGTCTACGTTGGAGGTGTAGATGCTCGGGTATAATCGCCGCAGCCTGCCCTGTACCGCGAGTCGTCGCGCGCGTCGGGCGGCCGCTGCATCGGTCTCGGCGACCAGGACGAGTTCGGGCATCGTGTCCGCCATGGAGGCAATTCAGGTACTTGGAAAGGTAAGAATGTCCGTATTCTGCCCTATTTCTGGCTTTATTGTCCGTAAAATACTGAATACTTAGCCGGCGCTGAACAGGCCCTGGTATCCTTCGCTCGGCACCCCGGGGCCCGGGGTAGTGGATTCAAGCCGTACCTGATGAATTGCCGCCATAGGGCGGGCCTCTCGCGGGCCCTTCACGGCCGCTTAAGCGCGGACGCCATCTCCTGGGAAATCAGGACACACGATTCCGTGATGTTCTGAAATACCCGCGACAGGCTCTCATCCACCTCATCATCGGTATTCCCATACGCAAAAGACGAGAGCATAAGATGATCGCCATATCCCGGGTCGTCATCGGCACACTCGAATTGGCCGCCCGCCAGCCACTCACCTGTAGATAACGTCGTGTGCAAAATCCTCACTTGCGTAAAGCCCACGACCCCTTGAGCGACCGATAGCGAGGGATCCGTCTCACTCAATATCGCCATCAATTTGCCGCACAGCCATTGCGCCTGCGACGGAACGCAATTCAGACGAAGATCCCGAAACAAAACGTACAACCGTCCATAGGCGCTCAGGGCCAGCGGCGAGTGCGCGTCGCTGTGCGGCCTTGGAGGCCGATAAGCGCAGTCGGACGTCTCGAGATGCGAGGCGGGGCTATTCAGTTCGCGCAAGAGTTGGTAAAACGCCTGGGTGGCGGCTCGATGTGCGAAAGGAACAAAGTCCTCCATCGCGCTCGTGATCAACTCCGGATGGGCCTTGAGATCAACATGGCCCGTTTGTCCGGGTGCGCTGCCGGTGTACGGATGCAATCGAACGATTTGATACACCCTGTCGGAATCGTAGTAGACCTGCATCTTGGCGACTCTTAATTAAAGATCCACGGATATCCCTAACGGTCGTGACTTGAGCTGCGCGAGGAGTATCTGGTGCCACTGAACCTGACCGCGAATGCGCTCGCCAAGGCTTTGGGCCTGACGGCATCGCGCGTCAACGATATCGTGCTTGAGCGCAGGGGCATTACTGCAGACACGGCTATTCGGCTTGCCCGGTACTTTGGCGGCGATGCGCAGTTCTGGCTTAACCTGCAAGCGATGTGCGACTTGCGGATTGCTGAGCGCTCAGCGCAGACCAAAAGGGCTATGCGAGATATACAACCGCTTGAGCGAGCTACTGCGGAAGGAGCGGCCTGAGGCCGAGGGCAAGCGCGCCGATCACGATTCGCACCCCTGCAGGGAGGGGCATAGGATCAACTGCGAATTAGTCAGTGATCTTCAGGCGCTGGCGATATCCAACTGCTCAATCGCTGCTCGGTCTAGTTGTAATTTCGTGGCAGCGACCAATTCATTCAGCTGAGGTACGGACGTCGCACTTGCGATCGGTGCTGTAATGCTTGGACGGGCGATCAACCATGCGAGCGCCACGCTGGCGGGCGAGGCGCTGTAGCGCCTACTGACATCATCCAGTGCCGCAAGAATGTTCAAGCCGCGTTCATTGAGGTACTTTGCGACGACGCCGTCCCCACGCTTGCTCTTCGCGGCGTCCGCCAGCGTGCGGTATTTTCCAGTGAGAAACCCAGAGGCGAGGCCGAAGTAGCTTACGACGCCGATCTTGTGCTGCAGGCAAATCGGTTCAAGGTCCTTTTCATACTCTGATCGTGAATAGAGATTGTATTGCGGCTGTAGTACTTCGTAGCGCGGCAGTCCGGTCCGGCGGCTGACCTCCAGCGCCTCGGTCAGGCGCGCTGCGTTGTGATTCGATGCCCCGATTGCGCGTACCTTGCCCTGGGCTATGAGCTTCTGATAAGCCCCGAGTGTCTCCTCGAACTGTACGGTGACATCATCGCAATGCGAAAAGTACAGATCGATATGATCGGTCTGCAATCTTCGCAGCGATTCCTCGGCAGCCCGGGCTATATGGCTGGCGGACAGCCCCTTGCGATCGGGCGCCATTTCCATGCCGACTTTGGTCGCAATTACCACGTCATTGCGCCTGGCCCTGCGCTTCAACCAGTTGCCGATGACCGTCTCTGATTCGCCGCCGCGGTGCCCGGGGAGCCACACGGAATAGACGTCCGCGGTATCGATGAAATTGAGTCCCGCACCGATCAAGGCATCGAGTACGGCAAAGGAGGCAGCTTCGTCTGCAGTCCATCCAAATGCATTGCCGCCGAGACACAGTGGCGTTACTCGTAAGTCGGAGAGGCCTAGAGTACGAAGTTGCATGGGTCCTATCAGATCATGGCGAGCTTGGCGTTGAAGGAGACACAGATGCGCTCGCCCGGCCCCTGGAAGGCCGACACCGAATGCTCCAGCCAGCTGGGAAAAATGATCATGTCGCCGGGCATCGGCGTTACGCGGCGGCGGGTGATCTGTCGCGGAAGCTGGTTGGCGTTGGCGCGAGGGCGTGGATCGTAGAAGGAGATCTTGCCGCCGTCGCCGCTCGTATCCAGCGCGGCCGGCGGTGCAGCAATGTAATACACGCCGCTGATATTGGCATAGGGATGTATATGGATGCCCTGGCTGTTGCCTTCTCTCAGGATCGCGCCCCATCCCCAGATCGAGAATTCGAGCTTGGCCGGCGAAGCGAAGCATTCCTGGTCGACCAGCGTGCGGGCATAGCCCTGCACGGCGACGTTGATGTGCTGTTTCAATATGTTCAGCGCGGGGTGGTCGCGCTTCAGTAATTCCGTCGTGGTCTGGAAGCCGCCCTCATTGGTGCTTCCATCGACTGCGTTGGGTTCCGTCTGCTCGATGCCCTTGATGTAGGCGGCAAGCTGCCAGTTCGTCTCTTCCATCCCGGGAATGCGACGATGGAGCAGCGAGGTGGGATAAAGCGTGACGAGATTGTCGCTCAAGCGAGGCTCCGAGAAAGTGTGCGCACATAATTGTAGCTGAATGTTGCTGGGACTTATGGCCTCAGTTCGGCTGCGTTGACGGACCTCAATTGATGGGGGAGACTTAGCTGCACAATAATTATTACGTGTAACCTCGTGAACGCTGCTGCAGATCACAAGCCGGGAACGATCAAATGAGCTACGTGGAATCGAACCTGATCCCCGGGGAGGCGGTGATCTACCAGACCCGGCTCCATTGGATCGTCATGGTCGGGCATGTTGTCGTGGGCTGCCTGCTGCTGGCTCTGCCCGGAGCGTTGCTGTTGTATTACGCGCTCGGTCAGACCGGGCTCGGAATAACAACTGTGCACACCATGGAAGGCGCGGGCGTGGCCCTGATCATTGCCGGCATCGTGGCGATTGGGATGGGAATGGTGCGGCGTAATGCGACCGAAATGGCGGTTACGAATCGCCGGGTGGTGATCAAGACTGGGCTGATCAGCCGCAAGACTATTGAAATGCTGCTGAACAAAGTCGAATCCATTGAAGTGAGCGAGACGACTTTCGGCAGGATGCTGGGTTACGGGGCAATTGCCGTGATCGGCACCGGTGGCACCACCGAGCCATTTCGCCAAATTGCGCATCCGTTGGAATTTCGCAGCCAGGTGCAGCAGCAGATTGAGAAGTTGCACTGACGATCCGAATGCGGCCAGTCGGCGGCCGCCTGGAAAATCACCTTGCCAGCGCGAATGGTATAGCTCACCTGTGAGAACGCGGCGCTGTCTGCGCCCGGGTCGCCGCTGCTAGACTGCGTGCAAATGAAGGAGTGGGCGATGTCCGCGCAGCGTTTAGCTGGAAAATATGCGTTGGTGACCGCGGCAGCCCAGGGGATCGGCCGGGCGACGGCGGAAGTGTTCGCCGCGCACGGGGCCGACGTGCTGGCCACAGACACGAACCTTGAAGCGCTGGCGCAATTGCGAGGCTGCCGCATCGCCAGACTCGATGTGCTACGTCCCGATGACATTACGCGCGTGGTGGCAGGCGCCGGACCAATCGATATTCTTTTCAACTGCGCCGGGTTCGTGGCCAACGGCACCATCCTGGACTGCCCCGAGGATCAGTGGGCGCTGTCGATGGATCTGAATGTCACATCGATGTTTCGCCTGGTCCGCGCGGTGCTGCCGCAGATGATCGCGCGCCGCAGCGGCTGCATCATCAACATGTCGTCGGTAGTGGGTTCCATCAAAGGCGTGCCCAATCGCTGTGCCTACGGCGCCACGAAGGCCGCCGTGATCGGCCTGACCAAGTCAATTGCGGCGGATTTTGTCACCAGCGGTATTCGCTGCAACGCGATTTGCCCTGGTACGGTCGACACTCCTTCTCTACACCAGCGCCTGGAGGCTACTGGCGACTATCAAGGCAGCCTGCGCTCGTTTATCGCGCGCCAGCCCATGGGGCGCCTCGGTCAGCCGTCAGAAATCGCGGCACTGGCCGTGCATCTGGCGAGCGATGAAAGCGCATTCATCACCGGGCAATGCCACGTCATCGACGGCGGATGGTCTAACTGAATCCCCCCCATCAGGGGTGGACCTTCCGATCGTGCAGCGCCCGATGCCGCGCTTCATAGTAGGGTCCGCTGAGCGTCTGCGGCGCCGGTGACGGCGCATCGTGCTGCACGTGCTCCAGCGCCTGAAA